>Ga0181403_1000076_pt1 | contig 23020 bp, 13 predicted proteins | sample 26SPOviralmetaG_FD_130132 | JGI IMG/M metagenome (GOLD analysis project Ga0181403, IMG submission 130132) | Marine viral communities from the oligotrophic San Pedro Time Series (SPOT) site, San Pedro Channel, CA, USA - 26 SPOT_SRF_2011-09-28 | ecosystem: Environmental > Aquatic > Marine > Strait...
CAAAAAACAGTTCTTGACATTTGCTGTATGTTTTTGGTATAATTCTAATTAAGAGTAGAAATATGAATTTCAAAAGAGATTTAGTTAAATACGTACGAGATAAAGCGAAATCACAATATAAAAAATCAAGCGATTGTTATATCTGTGGAAGTACCGAACAGTTAGATTTTCATCACTATCACGGGCTTACAGAACTACTAGAAACTTGGATAAAAAAGAAAAAATTAATTATTGAAAACGAGCAAGAAATACTAGAGATTCGACAAGCCTTTATTGATGAACACTACAAAGAACTTTACGAGGATACTGTAACACTCTGCCACAGTCACCATATGAAATTACATTCAATTTATGGAAAACGACCCAAGTTGATACACGCAGAGAAACAAAAAAGATGGGTCGAGAAGCAGAGAGACAAATATGGCATGGTATGACAGATTATTAGGCAGAACTCCAGTAGTAGATGAGGAAAAACTAAATCCTGCTCAATATGTAATATCCCGAAATGAGGGTATGACTGTTGACTCAAGGGAAATAGTTACCAACTACAGAAATGCTTATGAACAGTTAGAAATCGTTAATAGAGCAGTCAATATGATTGTTGATGACGTTTCTGAAATACCCTTTGCAGTAGGAGAAAAGCTTGTAGGTACTACTAGCGTTCTTAAAAATATTCGTAGGTCAAAAGTAAATTTACTACTAAATATTGAGCCTAACCCTTTTCAAGATGTTAGTGCTTTTAAGAGAAATTTAATAATTGATTTACTTATAGATGGAAACATCTTTATTTACTTTGATGGAGCTCATCTCTATCATTTACCAGCAGATAAAGTAACAATCCATACTGATGATAAAACATATGTAGAAAGATATTCATATGATAACTCAATAGATTACAGCCCTGATGAAATTATACACATAAAAGAAAATAGTTTCAATTCAATTTACAGAGGAGTTCCAAGGCTAAAACCAGCTTATAGAACTATGCAACTACTTGGTAGCATGAGAAATTTTCAAGATAACTTTTTTAAGAATGGAGCAGTTCCAGGGTTAGTCTTAAAATCACCAAATACTCTTTCTGAAAAAGTAAAAGAAAGAATGATGCAGGCCTGGAGTATGAGATATAATCCTAATACTGGAGGCAGAAGACCTCTAATATTAGACGGAGGGTTAGAAGTTGATGCTTTAACAAAGATAAATTTTAAAGAACTAGATTTTGCAGAGTCCATAAAAGCAAATGAAAAAATTATTCTAGAAGCTATGGGAATACCACCAATTTTAATGGATGGAGGCAATAACGCAAACATAAGACCTAACCATAGACTATACTACTTAGAAACTGTTTTACCAATAGTCAAAAAAGTAGGATACGCACTAGAAAGATTTTTTGGTTTTTCACTATCTGAAGATGTAACAGGTATTCCTGCTTTACAACCAGAGTTAAGAGACCAAGCAGCTTATTACGCAACTTTAGTAAACACAGGCATATTAAGTGCCAATGAAGCTAGAGAGGCCTTAGGCAAAGACCCTGTGGATGGATTTGATGAACCAAGAATACCTGCTAATATAGCGGGTTCTGCGGCAAATCCCGAACAAGGAGGTAGACCTTCAGAGGCTGCCCCAAGCGAGGAAGAATAATTATGACAAAAGATATGATGGTAAAAGCTCTTTCCGATTACTTTAAAGCAGAAGGCGGTCCTATGGATTTGCCTGCTTATAAAGGAAAAGGAAATGATGTTCCTGTTAAGGATTATTTATTAAGAAGAGCATTTGGTTCTTGGAGTAGAGTACTCAGCGTGGTATCAAAAAGATATCCTGTAGAAGTAGCTGCACCAGAAGTTAAAGAAGCACCTGTCGAAAAGAAAGCACCTGCTAAGAAAAAAGTGGAGAAGAAAGATGGCAAATAAGATTTATCATTGGACTAGCACTTTTAAAGCACTCGGTGAATCAGAAGACGGTGGCGTTGATATTAAAGGTTCTGCAAGTACTAATGGACTTGATAGAGCTGGAGATATTATCGAAAGTGATGCATGGACAAAAGGTGGATTAGAAAATTTTAAAAACAATCCAATTATTTTGTTTAATCACAATTACGACAAACCTATTGGTCGTGCAAAAGATTTACAAGTTACAGAAAACGGTTTAGAGATATCTGCGAAGATATCTAAAGCTGCAGGTGATGTAACTCAATTAATTAAAGACGGTGTCCTTGGAGCTTTTTCTGTTGGTTTCAAAGTCAAGGATGCTGATTATATGACTGAAACTGACGGATATAAGATAAAGGACGCGGAGCTTTTTGAAGTTTCTGTAGTATCAGTGCCTTGCAATCAAGGGGCAACCTTTGGTTTAAGCAAATCATTTGATAGTATGGAAGAATACAACAAGTACAAGCAAACTTTTTATAAGGCTAACCCAGCAGAATCAGCAGACGCTGTTAATGTTGAGCAGCCAGGAAGGGAGGAATCCCACAACATGGAGACAAATATGTCAAAAGAAAATAAATCTCCTGAAAGCAACTCAGAGTTCAATCTTGAGGCATTCGCAAAGCAAGTAGCTGCTGATACAGCTGCTGAAATTGCAATGAAACAAGCTGAACAAAAAGCTGCTGAACAGAAGGCTGCAGAAGAAGCTGCTCAAAAAGCAACTGACGAAGCGGAAGTTCAAAAAGCTGCTGAAGAAGCAGATCAGGAAAAAACTAAAACTATAGTTGAAGCTGGACTAACAGGAGCTGAGAAGCTCATGAATGATGTTGAGTCTAGAGTTAAAGAAGACTACTCTAACTTAGAGCAAGTTGTTAAAGGACTCGAATCTCAACTAGCTGAGAAATCAGAAGAAATCGTAAAAATGAGAGAGTCAAAAAGACATTTCTCAGACAGAAACGGTCAAGGCGATTGGAAGAAAACTTTTGAGCAAGATATCGTTGACGCAAAATTTGCTGGTTTAGCTACTGGTAAAGGATGGGACAGTGAAGTTGCTAAAAATGTGATGGAAAAAGTTAACACTCATTCAGGTGTTCAAGTTTCATCAGCTGATTTCGAGCAAATCGTTTCAACTAACATTGAAAGAGATATTCAAAATGAATTAGTCTTAGCTCCTCTATTTAGAGAAGTGCCAATGACTTCTGCAAACATGATTATCCCAATCTTACCAGATAGTGGCTATGCTGAATTTACTGCAGGTTCTGCTGTATCAAATGACAACTTAGATATGAGATCTGCTACTTATGGTGATGATGCTGGGGTTAGTATGGCTGAAAGAACTCTTTCAACTAAAAAACTTATCTCTCAATCATTCCTAGGTAATGAAACTGAAGAAGATGCAATCTTACCAATCCTTCCTTTAATTAGAGAATCAATGGTAAGATCACACGCTAGAGCAATTGAAAACTCAGTCCTAGCTGGTGATGATGCTGACGGTGTATTTGGCACTGGCGGAGCTTCTTTCGAAGGTTTACTACACTTAGCAAGAACTGACAGTGACTACACACAATCAGCAACTGCTTTTGCAACTGATAAAATTGTAGCAACTGACTTACTTGAAATGAGAAAGAATATGGGTAAATATGGTGTGAACCCAAGTGAAGTAGTGTATATTGTTTCACAAAGATCATACTACGAACTACTAGAAGATGCTGAGTTCCAAGATGCTAACCTAGTTGGCGACATGGCAACTAAGTTATCTGGTGAAATCGGACAAGTGTTCGGTTCAAGAGTTCTTCTTTGTGATGAATTCGCTACACCAGCAACTGCTAAGTTCGCAGCTATCGCTGTTAACCCAAGAAACTATGTAATGCCAAGATTAAGAGGCGTAACAGTAGAATCAGACTACGAAGTAATTAATCAAAGAAGAGTCTTAGTGGCTTCTCAGAGATTAGGATTCACTGACTTAATTGACGGTGCAACTTCTAAATGGGCTTGGATGTATAAAGCTTCATAAGTTTAACCTTAACAAGCTAAAGGTTTCAGGGAGTGTACCTAACACTCCCTCTTTTTAATTATGGCAGATTTAATAACATTAAGAGAATACAAAAACTTCGCTGGACTTACTGGAGAAAGTGAGAATGCGAAGATTAATGTCATCATACCTGCTATTAGCCAAGCAGTAAAAACATACTGCGGCACAAGTTTTATAGACTATTATTCTAGTGATAAGACCGAATACTACGATATTAAGGATAAATACACTAATGCAATAATACTCGATGAGAGTCCAATCGTGAGCGTGACTTCAGTTGAAGAAAGAAAGAATCAATCAGACTCATATACGACTCTAATATTTGAAAATTCAGACTCAAGCGGAAAGTATGACTACGTAGTAGATTACAATGCAGATACTATATTTAGAACTACTGCAACAGGAGACAAAATGTTTCCACAAGGAAGAAGAGCAGTAAAAGTAGTATACAAGTCAGGATATTCAGCAACACCACAAGATTTAAAACTAGCATGTTTTGATTTAGTTAAGTACTATTTAAAAGACGAAAGAAAACAAAACTTAACTATTTCAGGTGCACAGATACAAAATCCTGTATCAACAAGTTTAAGAGAAAACATAGGTTTTCCTGACCATATTAAGCGTATATTGGATTTTTATAAAATTCATAAGTAATGGCAGATAAATTTAAGTTCAAGTATTTATCTAGAGATAAAAATACTGGAATAAGTTATGAAAAGTTAGTCCAAGAACAAGCAAAAAATATAGGAAAAACTGCAACAGATTTAGGAAAACAACTTAGAAATGTTCAGCTAGGTAGATTAGAAGGAAGTGAAGGATTTTTTAGAGAGTTAAACGATTCTCTTGCTGCAACAGGGTTAAGTAATGACCCTGAAGTAATGAAAGCATATAAAAGATTAACAGGCGAAGCAACTCAAAAACAACTAAGTTCTGCACTAGCTCAATTAGCAGGACATTTAAAAAGAGCAGGGTCTGCACTGCCTACACAGTGGAATATAGGACATAAAACAATGGAGCCTATTAATGTTTCTATCTCTTTGACTATAATGGCAATACAAAGCGGACTATTAGAACTAGAAGCAAAAGGAGAAGCAAATACAGCTTTCTACAGAAAACAACAAATAACAGCTGAAAGACTAAGAAAATTAAGAGCTGTAGGACATGTTATCTCTCAAGCAGAAAAGAAAAATGATTTAGAAAATAAACAAATAGTTGCTAAATTAAAAGATATGAAAAAAGATGGACATATAGATATAAGCCATCTAAAACAGTTAGACTTAAAATTAAATGATGGAACTCTTGCAAGATATCAAATTGAAACAGAAGATTTAAACAAAGATATTAAAGGAGTCAAACAAAAAACACTGGGAGCAATGAGAAAAGCTTTAGTATCTGGAACTGCTCAAGGAATGAGTTCTGACTTAGCAAAAGCATTAGGCGAAGCAGATATTACTAGCATTACAGGTTCTAAAAGCATTGGGAAAGAGTTAGGAGAACAATTAGTAGAAGCTGCAGTAGGTAAAAAGAAAAGAACTTATAAAAAAACAACTAAAGGAAAAACAAGAGTAAAAACATCTGTTGATACTCAAAAAATAACTACTAAAGCAAGAAAAGTTGGAACAGGAGCAGCTGTAATTGCAAAACAATTAGAAGCTCAAAATAAAATACTAACAACTGCTTCTATAGGTAAGTCAACTGATGACGAGGCACTTTCTCTTAATAAAATTAAATTTAATATTAACAGAAGTTTAGGTGCAGAGGTTAGAAGAAATATGGGAAGACCTGCACTAATAAATAGAACAGGACAATTTTCAAATAGTGCTAGACTTTTAAGTTTAAGAGATACAGGAAAAACATTAACAGGTGAATATACTTATACTTTAACAGGTGGAGGACAAAGTAAAAATAAAAGAGGAGTTTACTCAACTTTTGAAAATTTAGGTAGTAAACAATGGCCTTCAGGATATAATCCAAAACCTTTAATAGCTAAAAGCATAAGAAACTTAGCTTTAAAGTATACCGAGAAAAAATTTACACTTAGGAGAGTATAATGGCATACAGAACACAAAGAAAGAAAATAGCCGAAGCTCTTGTTAACAAATTTAAAGAAATTGATGGGAATCATCCTTTTAATTCAAACGTCTTTCAAAATGCTGATTCACATTTAGTATTTTTAGATGAAATACAACAATACCCAAAAGTATGTGTTGTAGCAGGCGACGAAATACGACAGTATCAGCCTGGAGGGTTTAAATGGAGATTTTTAACAGTAACAATTAGGGCATATGTAGAAGATGCAAATGACCCTCAAGAAGTTTTGTCACTATTACTCGAAGACATCGAAAGAGTAATCGATGATAATGACATACTAGTGTATGACGATACTGTATCGCCAAACCTACAAACAACATCTATAACTATTCAATCAATAGGCACAGATGAAGGAGTAATTTCTCCTTTAGGTATAGGCGAAATAGTAGTTGAAATACGATATTAGGAAACAGGTAAAGCAGAAAATTCTAGCTAAACCCTTTCCAAAGTAAATATAGGAGATAAGCAAAATGGCTTTAAATCTATCAAGAAATACCTCGGTATTTGTCTCAACAGGTAATGGAGTACACGCAAGTGGTGGCTCTGTTGTGAGTTTGGATAATTTTGGCTCAGGTGGAAGTGGCTACGCAGTAGGCGATGTAATCACTATGGGCACAACAAGCGGTACTGGCTCAGGATTAAGAGTAATCGTTGCTTCAGTTAATTCAGGTGCTGTTACTTCTGTAGCAATTCCTAACAACTTTAGAGGAACAGGATATGCTGATAACGATACAGTTACAGGAACCTTAAATAACGGCAGCGATCACGGCAGTGAAACTGATTTCACAGCAGTAGTAAAAGGAACTACTGTTAGTACTACTACAGATGGTAGTAGACTACCAACAGGTCTTTTTAAAGGAAATGGAACAGCTGCAAATACATTTAAAATTGGTGTATTAGATGGCTATAGTTTCTCACAAGGAAGTGACGCTACTGATGTAACAATCAGTGAAGCAGGTGCATCGCCAAATAGAGGCTCAAAAAGATTTAATGACTCTTTACCACCAGCAGAATGGTCTTTCGGTACTTACGTAAGACCTTATAAGCATGGTTCAAGCAGTCATAGATCAACTGACGTAATGGATATGTGTGAAAACATTTTATGGGCAGCTATTGCAGGAGCTAGTGTTACAGGAGCCAATCCATCAGGAACGGCAAGTGACCCGGCGGTTGTATGTGACGGAACAGATGCAGATGTATCTTTCGCAAGGTCAGACCACCACGAACTATTAAAAATGTCTATTTTCTTTGCATTAGAAAATACAACTTACAGACTAAATGAGTGTCAAGTAAACCAAGCAGAAATTGACTTTTCAATTGATGGTATCGCTACTATCACATGGTCAGGAAATGCTACAACTATTGACCAAGTGTCAACAGCTATAGAAGACCCTTCTAAAGCATTAATTGTAACTAGAACAAGCGCTACAGATGCTACAGATTCTACAAGTACAGCTACAGCTTATACTGAAGCATATAACTATGTAGATACAACTGCACCTAATGATGCGGATTATTTAAGAAATAAATTATCAACATTAACTTTGAGTCACGCACGAAATAGTGCTAATGTATTAGAAGTTGGCGGTTCAGGTTCTGCTATTACTTATGATATAAATATTACAGGCGGTTCACTAACTATTGCTAATAATATTACTTATGTAACGCCAGAAACTTTAGGTCTTGTGGATGTACCAGTAGGTTCTTTTACAGGTGCTAGACAAATTACTGGCTCTTTAACAATGTATCTAGATACTAAATCAAATGGTTCTAACCAGTTATTATCTGACTTAACAGCAGCTACTGACTTAGTTAACAACGAATTTGACATGAGTCTATTTATGGGCGGTGGTTCTTCTTCAGTTCCAGTAGTTGAATTTGACTTACCAAAAGCTCACTTACAGATACCTACTATTGAAACAGCAGATATTATATCAACAACTGTTGAATTTGCTGCTCAAGGTACAGACCTGTTAACAGGGGATGAAATGACAGTTAAATATAAAGGTTCAACTACTCATTCAGACTCTACTTATGCAACAGACTATACTGTATAACAATGACAGCGTACAATCTACTTCGAGAAAGTAGTGTACACATTGTACACAACGGGAGTCGTTACTTATTAAAGACGACTCCTGAAGTGTCGTTCTCACAAACATTTGCGGAAGATGCATACGAAGTTAAGACTTTGCACGATCAAACAAAGATGTTTCAGGGAACAAGCGTAACAAAAGCAAATCCTGCAAACTTTAGTTTTGCAGTTCATCTAACTCAAGAGAAAGATGAATCAATTGTAAAAAGTCTTTTAACTGATTATGATACAAGCAATGGAGAACAATTACTAAAATCTTTTGACTTGTATATCGTGACAGGAGAAAGCACCTTTAAATTAGAAGGGTGTGTAATAACTCAAGGAGAGTTTAATTTAGCAAAAGGCTCGCCACTTATATTAACTGTAAGTGGACAAGCAAAACAATTGAGTAGAGTAGGAAATGCTAGCTATTCGTTGCCAGGTTCACTGGTAAACGCCAGTTCGACTAGAACTCCCACCCTATCTTTGTTAGATGTAGAGGTAGATTCAACAGATGTACCAAATCTAGCAACCGCCACTTTACAAGTGCAAAACAATATCAATTGGACTCCTTTTGAGACTTTACAAAATAGTTTGTCAGTTACTTCAGTAAGTAATGCAATGTACCCGACAACTTATACATTAGGAGATAGAGTAGTAAGCGGAAATATTACACAATATTTAACAAGTAATAATTCTAGCACTTTTCAATCTTTTGATACTTCAGCAAACGTAGCAGTAAAAACCATCGTAAATGATAGTACTTTTTTAAACGCTAACCTTACAGGATGTATGTTTACAAAAAGAAGTAATGTTGCTGAAGCATACACGCAGACTTTTGACTTTCGATTAGTTAATAGTCCTGCAAATTTAGGAACCATTATAACATATTAGGAGAAAAAACAAAATGGATTTAAAATCATTACTGGTAGACAGTAAAACAACTTGGGTAGAATTCCCAGGCTTAGATGGATTTGAAGTAGAACTTGCGAATTTATCTAGAAAAGAATTAGTAAACTTAAGAAAAAAGTGTACTCAAAGCAAGTTCAACAGAAAAACAAGAGATTTTGAAGAAACTCTTGACGATGAAAAGTTCGTAAAAGAATTTTCAGAAGCAACTGTAAAAAGTTGGAAAGGATTAAAACTTTCATATTTAGAAGATTTAATACTTGTAGATTTAAAAGGTCAAAATTTAGAAGATGAAATGGAGTATACATTAGAAAATGCTCTAGTGCTTGTAGAAAATTCATCGGAATTTGATAATTGGCTCAACGAGGTAGTCTTTGATTTAGAAAACTTTCGTAGCAAACAGTCAGGAACTAATAAAAAAGAGACTGGAAGTATATCTAAATAATCAACAAATAGGTATGACTAAGGACCAGTATCTCATGATGTGTGAGCAAACTGGGCAAGAGATAGATTGGGAAAAATGCCCTCCTGACTGGGAGGATTTTCCGGATATAGTAGTATCAATTTTCAATATTTTCAATTCTTTAGGAGATAGAGTATATGGAGATGTTGGGTATGTTGGAAAAGATTTTACTACTTTTGATTTTTTAATAAAACACTATAATATACAAAAGCATCAAATAGATTATGTATTTAACACTATACTGTGGTTAGACAGCAGAGCTATCAAAGACTCTCAGAAAAGAATAAAAGCTGAGACTGATAGATTAAAAAATAAAAAATAATGGCAAAAGGCAGCAATAAAATAACTGTTGAAGTTAATGGAGTAAATATAACAGGCACTAGAAAAGAGCTTGATAAACTTGCAGCATCTCAAAGAAAAGCTTCTCAAGGTAATCAAAAATTAGCTAATTCAAATATTTCTGCAGATAGAGGCATGAAAGGCACTGCAAATATGTCTTCAAATGTTTCTAAAAACTTTTCAAAAATGCAACAAGGTCTCGAAGGCGGAGGAGGCTCAGGGGGCCTTGTTCGTGCTTATGCTTTACTTGCTGCTAACGTTTTTGCTTTAACGGCTGCTTTTGGTATTTTATCTCGTTCTGCTCAAATAGATACTTTAACTGAATCCATAGAAAGATTAGAAGTTGTATCAGGAAAAGGTATAAAAAGTGTAGCAAGAGACTTACAAGAAGCTGCTGGATTTGGTTTAAGTTTTGCAGAATCTTTACGTTCCGTATCTTTAGCAACAAGTGCTGGATTTGGTGGGCCTGAAATTGAAAGACTAGGTGCAGTTGCAAAAAATGCCGCTATCTCTTTAGGTAGAAACCTTCCAGATGCTCTTGATAGAATCTTTCGTGGTGTTATTAAAGTTGAACCAGAACTTTTAGACGAAATTGGTTTATTTGTTCGTGTAAATGAAGCAGCTTCAAAATATGCCGCAGATCTAGGTGTTGCAGTCGGAGATTTAACAGAGTTTCAAAAACGTCAAGCATTTCTAAATGAAGCATTAGAACAAGGAGAGCAAAAATTCCAAGTCTTTGAAGATATTGAAATTGATGCTTTTGCTAAATTACAAACTACTTTTGCTGATTTAACGCAAGATATTTTATCTTTTGCAAATAATGCTATAACTCCTTTAATAAATCTTCTTGCGGAAAATAAATTAATATTTACTTTAATTTTTACTGCAGTAGGAACAACACTATTAAGAATGGCTATTCCAGCTATGACTCAATTTACTGCAAGAACAGTAGAAAATGCTGTTGCAGCAAGAAAAGCAGCAGCAGAACAGCAAAAACAATCTAATGCTAAAATAGCTTTAATTAATGCAGAAGCAAAAGCACAACAAGCTTTACGAAGACAACAACTTGAAACTGAAAGACTTCAAATTCAGAAAGATACTAAAACAAGTAGTATAGGGGTAGGAGGTAGAGACGCTTCGAAAAGAATAGAAGCAGCCCTTCAAAAAGAAATAGCCGCTAAAGGAAGACTAGAACTTGTAAATAAAAGAATAGCAGATATAGAAAATCCTAGAGGCTTGAAACAAAGAGAGAAAAATGAAGAAGTCATGAAAGAACTCTCAATGTTAAAACAAGAAAAAATTATTTTAGAACAAATCAGAGCTATAGATAAAGATAAAGTCGACCCATTTACAGGGCCTGTTAGAGGAAAAGAAGCAGATAGAACAGCAATACAAACAAAAATAAAAGCAATGACAGCAGAAAGACTTGCAAACGTACAAGTAATTGCAAGTAATAAAGGACTATTAGCATCTTTAAAACAAGTAGGTAAAGAATTCACCATTGTTAAAAATAATATTATAGCAACAACTAGAGCAACTGGGTTTTTTGGTAAAGCTTCTGCAAACTTAAGAGCAGGAATGTTCGCATTAAAAGCAAGCGCAATATCTTTAGCAACATCATTTCAAGCTCTTTGGACAGCAATAATGGGCCCTTTAACTGTATTTTTAATGATCTTACCTGTACTTCAAGCCGTTAATAGATTTTTTGGAGTAGGCAGTGAAGAAGCTGAAAATTTAACAAATGCGACAAAAGAAATGAACAGCGCCATGAAACTGTTGCCTGATAGAATTGAGCATGTTAATGAACAAATGAAGCTATTAGGAGAAGGAAACTTCAAAGCAGTTAATCAAGGTACAGAAGCTTTTAAAAATAGTATATATGAAACTATACAAGCACTTGATGAACAAATTAAAGCTTTTGATGAATATACAAAAAATGCTACGGGTTGGGCACAATTCTGGGGAGAAAAATTACCTGCATTATTTGGCGGCGGCACAAAAAGAAAAATTAAAAGAAATACAGATGAGATTATAGAAACTATAAGAGCTCAGAGTGATATGTTAACTCCAGAAATGAAAAGACTCTTTGCACAATTAGATGCAGCAGCTTTAACTAGAGGAGAAGAGGACGACAACACAGCAAGACAAGCTATACTTGATAGACAAAAAGAGGAAGCAGAAGGATTTAAAAATATTAGATCAGCTATTGACGGAGCTAGAGACTCCGCAAGAGCATTTTCTAACAGCTTAATTGTAAAGACCGATGTTGACAAACCTTTAGCGACTTTTAGACAATTAAATACAGTTCTTGAAAGCGCCCTACTTTCTGAAAAAGAAAGAAAAAATGTATTAGCCGAAATAGCAAATGATACTGCCATATTATCTTTAGCTACAGAAGACCAAAGAACAATATTAAAATCAATAAATATAGAAGATAAAGTAAAAAGGCAAATACTACAAGATATAGAGGATTCCTACTTTAGACAACAAGAAGTTTTAATAAGACAGAAACAAGAATTAGCAGAAATTAAAACACTCCAGCAATCTATTTCAAGTTTAACAAAAGTATCAGAAGGTGCAGTTGATAGAACTTTTCAATTAAAACAACAAGAGGTTGAAATACAAAGAGAAGGACTAGAGTTTCAAATTAGGTCAGCAGAAAAAAGTACGAGTTTAACTAGAGAAGAGATGTTAGAGTTAAGTAAAAAGAAAACCTTGCTTGGAAATGAAAAAGTTACTAAAGAAAACATAGCTGCAGTTCAAGCAGCTCTAAATGCTTTACAAGAATTAGAGAATCTTGAATTGAAACAAAAGTTTGTTACTGCGACAGAAGAATTTAGACTATTATTACAAAAAGCAGAGGTTCAAAAAACTTTATTAGGATATGAAGAAAGTCTTAATAAAGAAAAAATGAAACAAGTAGAGCTACAGGCAAAAATAGCACAATTTAGTGAAACAGGTTCAACATCTTTAAGCCCTGTTAGACAAGCGGCAGTTTTACTAAAACAAATTACACTAGAGAGCAGCACTTTAAAACAAAAAGAAAAAATAGAAAAAGATATAGTAAAAAATAAATTTGCTATTATGAAAGCTGACTTACAAACAATGGCAACCATTGAAAGTAGCGAAAATGCTATTATTAATGCAAAGAAAAAAGCAAACAAAGACCAATTAAGAACTACACTTGAAGCTACAAAAATAGCCTTAGAAGGTGAACTTGTCAAAACTAATTTAATGTTTCAAAGAGGGCAATTGACTCAAGGCCAATTTGATATTACTGCACTAGCTATCCTCGATGCAATGAATGCTGTAGATGGTCAACTAAAATCCATAAGCGAAGAAACAGGCTCAACAGTAACAGAAATATCTACAAATTTTGCTAATGATTTAACAAACTTATCAGACGCACAAAAAAATGCTCTTGACGCAATAGGCTTAAAATTTGGAAACCAAGTAGATACAATGGCAACCAAACTTTTAGATTTAATAAACAAGTTAAATCCTGGGTCTGATTTTGGTGATAACCTCTTTAAAAGTTTAAATAATAGATTTGCTTCAGTTAATTTAATCACCTCCACAAAGAAAGATGAAGAAGGAAATGATATACCACTCTTAACTGATGCTCAAAAGAGGTCTGCAGTAATAAATATGATGGAAGAGGATATGATGAGACTATCTAAATCCATAGAAGAAACATTAGGAAAAGATGGTGTATTACTATCTGCTTTAGCTGAAGTAGGTTCAAATATGATAGACTTAGGACAAAATTTCGGAGCAACTTTTGCAGCAGCAGAGACAGGAGCAGAAAAAACAGCAGCAGTATTAACAGCAGTTGGTGGCGCTTTATCTGGCATACAATCAATAGTAAGTGCAAATGCAGAACAACAAGTAAATGATATAGATAAATTAATTGATGCTGAGAAAAGAAAAGACGGAAAATCAAAAGAGTCTGTTGAAAGAATAAAACAGATGGAAAAGCAAAAAGAGAAAGTCCAAAGAAAAGCTTTCGAGGTAAATAAAAAACTTATGATTGCACAAGCTATAGCTTCCACAGCCTCAGGTATAGCAGCAACAATACCTTTATTAATACCCCCAACTACAGGATTAGCAGTAGCTCTTATGGCTATGATGGGTACAATTGGAGCAGCACAAGTAGCTTTAATTTCTAAATTACAGTTTCAAGGAGGTTCTTCAGACACCCCTACAGCTCCAAGTACTGCATTAAGTATAGGCTCTAGATCGAGCAATGTAGATGTATCTAAGCAAACTACAGGCGGAGAACTTGACTACTTAAGAGGAGGTTCAACAAGCGGAAATAATCTTGGGGGAGCCGGTGGAGCTATGGGTAGAAAAGGCTACGCAAATGGCGGAGAAGGTATCGTAGTTGGAGAAAGAGGCCCAGAGATTATTACTCCTGCAGACCCAGTAGACATTACACCAAACTTTGCACTTGGCGGAGAAACAAACGTAAACTTTACAATCAATGCAGTTGATGCAACTGGAGTAGAGGACTTATTAGTAAATCAGAGAGGAAACATTATAAGAATGATAAGAGAAGCAGCCAACGAAAATGGAGAAGACTTTTTAACGCAAGTAGACCCAATGGCTTATGGGAGTAAAAGCTAATGGCAACATTTACTAGTTTTGCAAATAGATTACCTGACCCAAATTATGGTATAGCAGAAGACGGTTCTACTTCCAATACAACTGTAACAGGTCCTGGATTCAAAAGTGTCAAGTTTACAAGTGAGCAACCAACTACAATCAGTAGAACAAACAGCGGAAGAGTAATTACAAGAGCAATCGTAGCTCATAGATGGAAAGTACAAATAACTTACAATCCTATGACTCGTGACCAATTTGAACCTGTGTATAATTTTTTATTAGAAAAAAGAGGGCGTTTAAAACCTTTCTTTGTTGCATTACCACAATACGCGTCACCGAGAACGGCAACGAGTGGAACAATTTCAGTTTTGGGTAGTATAACATCAGGCGATACAAATTTTTTAATAGATGGAATGGACAGTGTCACTGGAGGATTACGTCCAGGTGACATGATAAATTTCTCAGATTCTGGAAATTCAAATCATAAAAAAGCATATCAAATTATAAAAGTTCATACAAATACGAATAAGTTATCCAGCGATTCAGCTTTAAACTCTACAGATAAGAGAAGACTTTATGTTACTCCATCTGTTGAAAAAGGAGTTGCAGATAATTCTACGATTACATATACAAATCCATTATTTCGAGTTGTACAAACTTCAGATGTTCAAGAGTACTCTCTTGGAGTAAATAACCTATATACATTTAGTCTTAATTTAGAGGAGGCTCAACCATAATGGCAAAGAAAAGTATCAATACAGCTATAGAACAAATACTGGTCAGTAATTCTGATTTTGAGTATGCTCATCTTGTAAAATTTGAGAGACCTTTTGCACCTGATTCACAGACAGATAAATTTAGAACAAATGCAAATAGATATGCATACTACACAGACGGCCCTCGCGATATTTCTTTCGATGATGGTTCAACTGACCAAGACGGAAACTCAAACAGTTCACAGGTTTATAGAGCAAATAGAATACTAAATGTAGGTAGTTATTCAGAAACAACTACACCAAGAGCTACAAATATGTCTCTTACGTTTGCAGGCGAACATTTAGGAACTTCTGTAGTTTTAAATGGAACGTTTACTAATGGAGTTTTCACAGCAACGACAGAAATTTATAAGGGAGAGCCTGTAGACTTTGTAGAAGAAGGATTTAGAGAAGGCGATAAAATAAAGTTTACAAAAAGTTCAGGTAATTTTTCTACTGGAGTTTCTACACTTACTTATATCATCACAGGTTTTACAACAAACAATACCGTTATAGCATTAACTCCTACAGGTAATGATACTGACGACACCATTACTTATCCAACAGATTCAAACACTCAAGTAACTATTTCTTTAGAATCAGACGAACTAAGTGCAATCACAAACGAAAGATTAGTTTCTACACTTGCAAATCCTTCTTTTCTAAATAGAGAAGTATTTATTCATAAAGTATTTATTGACCCTGAAACAGGAGACCTTGCAGGAAACTCAAGCATACTTATCTTTAGAGGTATAATTGCAAAATGTAATTTAAACGAAAACGAAACCTCTTCAAGAGTTAAATGGGCACTTTCAAGTCATTGGGCAGACTTCAACCAAATTAATGGAAGAATAACAAGTGACGAGATACATAGAGCATTAGATGGAAAATCTAGACCTCAACCAAATATGGCAATAAGACCAGAGTATGCAACAGATTTAGGATTTTTACACTCTGAAACAACATTGAATCAGATAGCAATTTATCAAACAACAGAAAGTCGTTTTAAAATGAAATCAAAGAGAAGAGGTGGTCCAGCGGGTTTGTTTGGCGGAAGAAAATATTATACTGTAGAAGAAAAATATCAAGTTGATAATGAAGTTGATTTAAGTATTAACTTGCAAGGAAAACATTTACCTATAGTATACGGTGTTCAAAGAATAAATGGTATACCTATTTTTGCTGATACAGACAAAAATGACTCCAAAAAAGTATATGTAGCTTATGCAATTTCAGAAGGAGAAGTACACGGAATTTATAATGTCTATATAGATGGCGCCCCTTTAATTTGTACCGACAAAGGAGATTTTGATTTAAGAAATGCAACAAATGGAACAGATAAAGATAATTCTCAATTACAATGTTATGGAAGAGCAGATAAAGGAGACACTTTAGGCGGAGCAGGAACTTCTTATCCTGGAGGAACAACCGCATTACTAGCTGCAATTAGTCAACTTAATAGAGCAATAAGCGAATTAGATAATAGCAATAGTAGTGCAACTGCTTCAGAAGAGATTCTAGAACTTAGAGGAGAGTTATATGAATTAAATCAAATATATAAAGAAATTACAGAAGGAGACGCAGGATTAGTTACAGGAACAAGAGATGCTAGAGGTCTTTATCATGAGCAAATGGGAAGTATTCAGCATCCCTATAATATGGAGTTTCATTTTTACTCTGGAAAATCAGACCAAAGAGCAGCAAATTTATTAGTTAGTAAAGCACAGGCAAACGGATTTAAAAGACAGAATGATTACTACGAAGGAACTTTACCTTACTGGTCTACAAATCACAGATTATTAGATACTGCATATGTTGTTACTCTCACTACTATCAATGAAGACCAAACAACAGTACCTGAGTTAGAATATGTTGTTAAAGGAAAGCTAGTAGAATGTTATAATTATGATAATACTTATGAGCCTGCGCTAAGTAGTAGTGACTCACACAGTAATTTTTTACAAGGAGACCTTGTAACTGTAGAAAGAAGTACAAATGGCTCAAGTTATAGTACTGCTACTTCAGTAGGAAGTTCGAATACTTCTTTTAGAATACTAGATAAATATGTTTGGACAGGTGCAGATGGCAACCAGTTTTATAGATTTAGATTAGATAAAAAACCTGACTTAGGGTATAATGATGGAGTACCTTCTTATCCTTATTTAAGATTAAAACAAGCAAATACTTCTAACTACTGGCATATGAGAACATATAATGCAAAAGTAGTAGAAAATGCGTCGCTAAATTTAAATAAATTTAATCCTACAAGTGTAAGTGATAGTAGCGGAACTCTAACAATGACCTTTAGCGCTAATGATGCTACTGTATTAAAGGCTGGTTTTCCTTATTCTGCTACTTCTGGTATGATGAACTATCAAGTATTTTTAAATAATGCAACACATTTAGATGGTTTAGAACAACAAGTAATTTCAGGAACTTGGAGCGGAAATACAATCACTTTTACAGGACTTACAGGGTATGCAGGAATAGCAAGTACAGGAGCCAATTTAACAAGCATAGAAGTACTTAGAGCAACGGCATTTACATTAACTAACTCAACTATACAAGCAATAACAATTGCTAGTGATTTAGTTGGAGAAACAATAACTCTAAACGAAACAGGAGAATCTAGAGTAATTACTTCCTTTACTCCTGCATTTGATTTAATAGTATTAGATACTCCATTTTTTACTTTAACAGAACAAGCTTTTGATGATGGATTAACTTATACTATAAGTAGTACAAAAGGAGATAGAAGAGCTTCCAATAATCCAGCAATGCAGTTACTTGATTATATTTCTAATAAAGGATATGGAAAAGACTTAGACCTTGATAATGACATAAATTTAGAAAGTTTTATAACTTCAGCCAGACTTTGTGATACTCGTTCAGATGTAACAATAACTTTAGTAGGAAGTAGTCAAGCTGTGACTGTTGGAGATGAGTATTACTTAACAGTAGACGGTAATAGTAGTTCAGCAACAACAGTGTCAGGAATAGTATCATCAAAAGAAGTTGTAGATGGAAACACAAAAGTAACTTTTATGGATGTATCAGGAAAATTTTCAAGAAAATACAATAATTATACAGACTATGTTTTAGGCGACATAGTTTATACAGAAACAGGAAATTTTTATAGAGTTACTGATGCTAGTGCTGCTAATAGTGTAAATTATTCTGTAGGAGGTTTTCCTAATCATAGTGGCACACAAAACGGTTTTACATATATTACAAATCAATCTTTGGCAATATATAAAAGAGGTTCTTCTACTGGTAGCATTACTTGGGATGTAAGTAAAGAGGTAGAGTATAGTTTATATGATGCAGACTTTATAAAATATTGGAGATATTTAGGTTGGGAAAGTCACGACCAAATGTGGGTAACACGTCATCAAACTAACCTTATAATTGATAGTACTAAATCTGTTTTTCAAAATGTAAATACTTTTCTAACTCATTTTAATGGAATATTAAGCTATGCAAATGGTAAATATAATTTAGATGTTGAAACTCAAACATCAGCTCCGCAAATTCAAAATACATTTAATTCTATAACTTATGATGAAAATGTAAATCCAGAATATATAGATAATACAGATATTATTGGAGCTATATCTTTAAATGACGATTCTGCAAGAAATGCTAAAAATACAATGAAAGCTAGTATATTTGATCCTCAAAATAATTGGAGTACTCGAGCAGTTAGTTTCTTTAATTCAGATTTTGTAAAAGCAGATAGAGGCTTAGTAAAAACTGCAAGTTATACTGTTTCAGGAATAACAAATTATTATAATGCTAGAATAAGTGTAGAAAAAGAATTAATTCAGTCAAGATTTAGTAAAGAAATTTCATTTACTGTAGGTCAAAAAGGTTTATTACTTAAAGCGGGAGCTGTTATTGCTGTAACTTATGACCCGTTTAAATTTGATAAAAAACTGTTTAGAATAGAAAATGCAACTTTTAATCCTAATTGTACAGTTAGTATAAAAGCAAAAGAATATGATGATAGTATATATGCTATATCCAAGCAAAGAGCGTCTAGAATAAGACAAGAAGCTTCTACTCAAGTAGCTCCTCTTTCTCCTCCCGGCACTCCTACGAATTTATCTGCTACTACTGATAAACCTGGAGTAGTTATACTTTCTTGGGATAATGCAAGTAATTTTAATGAGCCTACTGATAGCACTCAAATATGGGTAAGTGATGATAATAATAGAACAAATGCAGTAAAAGTAGCAACTTTAGATGATACTGTTTCTTTTAGCTATGCACTAGCAGAGGGAGCAAGTAAATATTTTTGGATTCGTCATGCAAGAAGAAGCACGTCTGTAGCAGATAATTCAATTAAACGTTTAACAAGTGCATACCATCCTGTAGGAGCAACAAGCGGCGTAAATGGACAAGCAAAAATACTTTCACCTCAGTTAGATGTCGATGTTTCTAGCATACAAATTAAGTTTAATGATAGTGGAGCATTAACTCCAACAGGGACAGCTCAAGATGTAAAACTTACTTCCACACTAAGAAATATTACTCCGGATTCAAATGGAGTAGTATTTACATTAATTAATGCAGACCAAACATCTCAAAGTGATGTACAGTTTACAAATGGTAGCACTACTTTAACAGATACTAGCAGTCCTTATGAAGCAACTGTAGATGCTTCCTCTGCAAGTAATGCAACAACAAATAAATTTGTGAAAGTTACTACAACAGATCAATTAGGAGAAGTATTTACAGAACTTGTTCCTATATCAATTACAAAAGATGGGTCCTCAGGTAGTACAGGTATAGCTGCAGCAGCCGTTAAATTAGAACCAAGTACTTCAGTTATAACTTATAGTGCAAATGACCCTGATAATGAAGACCCTTCAACAACAATAACTTTTACAACAGACTTACAAGGAAATACAGGAGATTCAACTTCAGCATTTAGTGGAACTCCTTACTACGAATTTTTAGTTGATGGAACTACAAGTGGGAGTATTTCTACTACTAGTACTTTTACTTTACCAGATTCATCGGAACCAGCAGATGGAGAAACAGTAGAAGTAAAAGTAAAAGTTCGTGATGGGGGTACAAGTGGAAATGTAAAAGCAACTGATTCTGTAACTATTTTCGGTATTAAATCAGGTTCTGATTCAATAACAGCATTTTTAACAAATTCGGCCCATGTAGTTTCCGCAACTCAAGCAGGAGCCGTATCTAGCTTTACTGGAGCAGGGGGAACTTTTAAAGTATTTGTAGGCTCTACTGATAGAACAACAAGTTGTACTTTTAGTGAAGTATCAGGACAAGAATCTTCAGGACTTACAAGCTCAATTAATTCTAGTACTGGTGTGTATGAAGTAACAGCTTTATCTTCTGATGCAGGACAAAATACTTTTAGAGCAACTATACCTGCAAATATTTCTCCTACAGGAGTTCAAACAACAATTGACCAAACATATAGTATTTCTAAATCAAAACAAGGAACTCCAGGAGCAGGGGGAACAGATGCTAGAACAGTTAAACTAACTGCTAATGATTACTCAATTATATACGATGAAGATGGAGCGAATCCTACACCTTCAGGAGTTATTACTCTAACTGCAACTGCTCAAGGTTTTGCTGGAACTAACCAAGCAAATGCTCGTTTTAAATTTACAGGAGACGGTATATCAGATGAATCTAGTTATACAGCAGGAACAAACGGTACTGATACACAAACTTTTGCAATTCCAACAACACATTTTAGCTCTCCTCAAACTATAAAAGTAAGTGTAGCGGATTCAGGAGATTTAAGTGAAGAAATAGCTTTTGATACAGTTACTCTTACCGCAATTAAGGATGGTTCAGACGCCTATACTGTAATTTTAGATAATGAAGCTCATGCAATACCTTCAGATTCAACTGGACAAACTTTAGTTTATACAGGTTCTGGAGCAACAATAGAAGTTTATAGAGGTTCTAATGAGTTAAATGGTATAACAAGCGGCACGCCAACTGCAGGACAATTTAAAGTAACTGCTTCAGGCAGTGGAATTACTCCTTCTTCCACAAACGGAACATCTAGTGGGGACCCTGTGGTGTTTGCAGACCATAGCGGTATGACAGCAGATAATGCAAGTATTACGTATAGCATTAATCTTGAAAATATACAAACAGTAATAAAGAAACAAACATTTACAAAAGTCAAAGACGCATCAACTTTAACTGTAAGTTCAAATATACAAAATTTTTCTTTTGATGATTCTTCTGATACAACTCCAACACCTTCTACAGCTACTATAACAGTAAACCAACAGAACCAAGCAAGTAATTTAGTCACAGGAGATATAACTGTAACAAACGGAACAAAAAGCAACTTTAGTTATAGTGGAAGTAATGGTACAGGTTCAGCAACTGTAACAGTAACACCAAGCGGAACATATCCAGTTACCGTAGCTGTTTCTAATAATAATCTAAGCGACAGTCTTCAAATAGTGAAAGTTACTGGAGGAGACGATGGAACTCCGGGAACTGCTGCATTAAATGGAGTTTTAACAAATGAAAATTCTACTGCTAGTGTTTTTACCTATGTTACTGGAGCTGCTATTATAACTTATACAAATACTGGAGGAACTTTTAAAGTTTTTCAAGGCACTTCATTGCTTTCGAGTGGTATTACTTTTGGTATAAGTGGAGGAACTGCAGGAAGTACTACAACAACAAAAACGCAAAATGGTTTAACTATGACCATAAACAATAGTACAGGAGCTTATACTCTTTCGGGGAGTTCTTGGAGTACTGAAGAAGAAGAATTTACACTAACAGGTACTCATACAAGTAGCTCTACAACTATTCAAAAAGTTTACAATATAAATAAAATAACAAACGCTAGTAATGTAGAAGTAACTGCAAATGAACAAGCATTTATGTATGATGAAAATGGATCAAATCCAAGTCCAAGTTCTATAACTTTAACTGCTGCTTCTTACAATACTTATAATCCTTATGGTACATTTGAATTTAAATTCACAAAGTCCACAGATGGAGGAAGCACTTTTGGCACAACAGTGCAAGATTGGACAACAGTAGCAAATGGGGGAGAGACCGTATCTATATCTGCAGGAAATCTTAGTTTAGGAAATGAAGTTTTTAAAGTACAGCTAAGGGGCGGAGTCAGCACAAGTAAAATAATAGATGAAGATACAATAACTTTACTAAGATTAAAAGATGGAGAAGACGGAACTGCAGGACAATCAGTAAAAACTGTAGAACTCTTTAAGAAAAACGATTCTACATTTAGTACTACAACTGCAGGAAGTTTTTCAAATCCAACAAATTCAGTAGAATCAGGGTGGACTACTACGCAGCCAACTCCAACAAATCCTGGAGATAAAATTTACATGGTTAGAAGAACATTTACTTCTAACGGAGCATCTCCTCAAGATTCTAGCTGGTCTTCTCCTGTTATAGTTGCACAACTTGGCGACGGAGTACCAAGAGTAGCAAAACTTTTTACAATTTATAATACAAGTACTTCAAAAACTGGAATTACTGAACCTACAGACACAACTACAGGAACTCCTTATAATTTTGAAACTGGAGCACTTACTATTGGAAGTGGTGGAAGTAGTGGTTGGCAAGGCACCCCTATTATTTTTGGAACAAGACATTGGCAATCTAGAGTAACAGTTGTAGAAAGTTCTTTTGGAGGCGCGCAAACTGTAACTTATCACCCTGCATATAGAGTAGGAGGTTCAATTAGTAAAGACCCAATTGATTGGCTAATAGAATGGGATGATAATAATAAAGAAATACTGTTAAAAATAGATGGTACTGTAATTTCTCAGCCATCATACCCAA
>Ga0181403_1000077_pt1 | contig 22726 bp, 47 predicted proteins | sample 26SPOviralmetaG_FD_130132 | JGI IMG/M metagenome (GOLD analysis project Ga0181403, IMG submission 130132) | Marine viral communities from the oligotrophic San Pedro Time Series (SPOT) site, San Pedro Channel, CA, USA - 26 SPOT_SRF_2011-09-28 | ecosystem: Environmental > Aquatic > Marine > Strait...
ACATCTTCAACAATCATATAGACTTTGCTATGGCTACCAAATTTAATTAAATCACCTGCCAAAAATGCACCTGCTGAATTATTATGGTGTCCGTCTACTGCTATGGTTGTATCACCTGCGGTATGTGATCCATTAACTGCAACATTATTTACTTCATGTCCTCTAGCACTAGATATAACTGGGGGTACTATTTGGAATGTTTCTTTTTGACTTCTTTGTTTAATTATAAATGCATAAACAGGAGCAAATTTAGTTCTTCCCATAGGTGCATATGAAGCTGAGAACTTCCATCTTTGACCATCTACTTGAACACTAAACATTTTACCGCTATCAGTAGTAGATGTGATTGTTTTTTGCTCGGAACTAAATCCTAATGCCCTGAATGTTGGTGATGTTGGATATGTGCCACTCATTAAATCAATGCTTCCTTCCCTTGACTGTTAAGTGCATCATTTATCACATTAACAATCGTACTTCTACGTTTAACTAATAAATCATCAAATCCTTCTGTATCATTAGCATATACATTGACATTAACTGTTGTTTGTCTAGCTAATTGAGAATTAGGTATAATAGTTCCTGATTGATCAGGTACAAACATCTCAGGCTTACCACCTTCTCCTACCATATAACTTGATCCTGCTTGTACTCTACCACCCATAGCCCTACCTTGATATTGTTGTGATTGAATACTTGCAATTTGTACTGCACCCATAGCACCAATTAAAAATGCTTGAATGTAATTAGCAGTTGATAATGCTTTTGTGACACCTTGAGCGGTATTAACAATAGCTTCTGCGGTTGCTAAGGCTTTATTTAATTCAAATGCTTTTTTGTTGTTTCTTGCTAATGCTCCTAATACTTCTTTACCTGCTTTAATAGTAAAATCTTTTTTTGCTTCTTCTGATAGTTCATTAAACTTTAATTCTTGGAATTTACCAGATTTGAATATTCTTAATTGTTCATTAACTTCTTGATCTCTTAATGCTTTTCTGTCTTTTATACCTTTTGCTAGAGTTTCTGTTTTAAGTCTTTCCGCTTCTTCTGCCGTAGCAATACCTAGTTTTTGAGCATCCTCTATCATTTTTAAATTTTCTTGTTCTTCTCTTTGTAATGCTAAATATGGATCATAGACCTCTTGCAATCTTTCAATACCTATAGATGTAGCCTCATAAAGTTTTTTAATTTCTTCTTCTCTTTTAAGTCTTTCTTCAAGAACTTTGTTTTGAGATTTATCTAATGCTAAACGATCTCTTGCATCTGCAGTAGCTGATTTTAATGCACCCTTTTCTAATTCTTTATTAAGGTCTTTAGTGTTTTGCTCTTGTTCTTTAATTTGAATATTAATATTGCTATACAGATCTGAGGCTTCAAAATTAAGATTGTTTAAAATCCTAAGTAGTGCATTTCTTTTTTCTATTAATTTATTATATTCACTTTGAGCATCTACATCTAATACTTCTCCTAAATCAATTTCAACTCCACCAGTTAAAGTCATAGTCAAAGGAACTACTTTAGCTTGTTCTGCTTTTTTTAGTTCTTCATTTACTAATTTTAATTTATCTTGAATAACATCAACATTAGTCAAATCATTAGGATCAACTATAGATAAATCTTGAGCCACATCTGCTATATCGGTTATTTTATCTACTATTAATGAAAGTGCTGCGGCTACTGCAAAACCTTTTTTACCAAATAATAATGTTGCTATGATACCTGCAGTTTTAACTTCTGATGGTAAACTATTAAATCCGTCTATTAATTGTCCTGATGTAGTAGCGACTTGTTTAAATGCAGGTGCTACATCTTTTAATGCTTGTGATGTTTTTGTAATTGCAGACGCAAAATTTTCACCAATAGCTTCAGCTATATCTTCAATTTGTTTCTCATTATCTGCTAAAAATGTATTAAGATCACCAAACTCTTTTTTAAGTTCATTGAAAAATCCCTCTGCTACATCTTTTTGAAAATTAAAATACTTATCTCCAATCATTGAGATAGTACCTTCTAATGTCTGTGCTAAATCATCAGTTGCTTTTGCAAATCTACCATTACCACTAAACGCTCTTTCAAATGCCTCTACTGTTTCTTCTGCAGTGACTTTTGCACCTTCTTTAAAACCTAATAATGATCTAATACCTTTTTCCCTAAAGATATCAGCAGCAGCTATACCGCCTGAAAATGCTCTTTGGATCTGTGAAGCAGTAGTTTCAAAATCTAATCCTGTGACTGCTGCTACATTACCAGTAATCTCTAATATTCTGTTAAGATCATTAGCATCTTCAGCTACAACCGCTAAATTACCTGATGCTCTTGTAATAGCTTCTAATGAGAATGGTACTTTACCTGCAAATTTTGTCAGATTATCAAAGGCTAACGCACCTTCATCTACCGATCCGAATAAGAACTTAAATCTAACTTGTAGGGTTTCAATCTCTCTACCTACATCAACAAATGATTTAATGACTGCACCTGCACCAATACCTACCAATGCACCTTTTAAACTAAATACTGATGATTTTACTGAGTTGAGCCTATTTTGTACTCCTGTTAAGGCTCTTTTCGTTTTGTCTTTCGCGATAATGTCAATATTGAGTTTTTTAGTCATTATCTTCTTTTACCTTGCATCTTTTGTTTATTCAATGCTTTTTGTTCTTCTTCGTGTTTGAGATTATAATATGCAGCCCACATATCAAATTCTTCTACTGGCATCTGCATGAGTTCGCCAATAGTTTTATGTAGTTTTTCTGCTAAAAAGAAATGGAATCTAAGTTCTGTGTCAGTTTCTATTTTTCTTTTAAACTGTCACCAGATGGTAATGTACCCATGATTTGACTTGCTACCCTGCCTAGAATATCAGGATCAACAAACTTCTTCATTTTAATTTTACTCTCTAGATCAAACATTCTCTCACCATCTTTTGTTTCTGCCTTCTTGACAATAACATCTATTAATACTGTGAGATCATTATCGTTTGATCCTTTGAATATTTCAGATTTTTCAAGCAGCGTGAATGGTTTAACATAAATGGCATCTTCGCCAGTTAAGTTCCATTCTTCAACTTCTATAATTTTTATCTCTTGGTGTTTAAAGTGTGAGATAGCACCTTCAAGGTAATCCTTTTTTGGCATTTATAAATTATACAGTTGTTGTGCTTACGCCGCCTGAGAATTGCACTGTTATTGTTCTAGCAATAACTCCGTCTAAAGATACGTTCTGAGATACGCCAGTCACTAAAGCAGTTCCAGTGTAATATGTATCTGCTGAATCTGCACCTTCAGGGTATAAGTTTAAAGTCACTGATGCACCTACTGTTAATGCACCTTGACCTGAACTATCTGTTTCATCCCAGTGACATTCAATAGTACCTGTGGCATCACTTCTCAATGTTTTATACGTCTTAGATGTATCTGTAAGGCTTGTATCTTCAACTGTATCGCTAGTTTCATCAATAGTAAAACCAGTCACTTCCGCAACTGTATCTGTTCCTACTTTGACTACTCCGCTTGTTCCGACATGGGTTGCCATTCGCTTACTCCTTCATTTGTTTGTTGTTGTTCATCTACTTCTACATCTTTTTTCTTAGATGATCTAGTAGATTTTTTTTCTTGCTCAAGTTTATATCCTTTAGCTAGAAACTTGTCTATATCCTTATCCCAAATCTCAATGGTGTCATTTCCATTTGGCATAAATATTTTAATTCGTTTAGCCATTATGATGTACCTCTAACAAATTCATAGAATACCCTTACCACAATTCTTATTCCACCCAAAGGATATAATGTACCTTCATCAGATGATACCTCTACTATTTTTGTTTCTTTGGCATTACCGCCTCTAGTTCTGTCTGTATCTAGAGTTTCTTCAATAACTTCTATAAGTTGATTGCGTTTTGTATCTAGGTTTGTATCTGTGCCTTTGACATAACCTACAAGAACATAATCAATAGTTCCTGATCTTTTACCTGCTGCGTAATCTCCTAATGCAAAATCTTCTCTTGTTTCATCTCCAGTAGTGACATAAATAGCAGGAAATTGAGGATCAGCTAAATCTTCCTGCGGATTAATTGGCTCTCTGGTAATCTTCTTTAATTCAATAGGGGATGTGACCGCATCTAGGGTAGTAATAATATTTGCTGCTATATCTTCTCGTAAACTCATAATTTCAACTCCTTTTCTAACACAGAAAAGAATATCTTTTCAATCTTTACTTCTTCATCTTTAGAAATACTAAAGAACTCTCTTTTAACTTTCTTTCTCCCTGCTCCTGCTTCATCATGGAAAAATGCTTTTCTATTAGCAAATCCTTGCCTAAAGAATAATTCACCTTTACTAGCTGATATTTTACTAGTTAAAGAACTAAACATTTGCCCAGTATCAGTAAGATCAACTACTCCTGATTGTTTAACTGCGGCTCTTTTATATTTAGGTGAATAGGGAGCAAATGCTTTACCTCTGTAATCTATACCTTTGGATTGAGTTCTTTTCTTGATAGCACCAATCTCAAATGCTGCTGCATTAGCTAAGGCTTTCTTAATAGCCTTCGGTACTCTTTGGGAAACTTTGAGCAGTTCTTTTTTAACTGCAATAGAATTGTCCTTAGCAGTAATGGATGCGACCATTATCTAACTAGTCTTAAATGATGAATAGGCTCTTTTTCACTTGCTGATACAGAAGCATCTCCATCTTCATCATATTCTACGCCATCACGCAATACGGCTTGGAATTCCTCTGAATATTTTGTTCTGTAATGTGCCATTTGTACTTGAAAAGCATCTTGCCCATCTCCACCCTGCGGATCTTTCCATTTAGTCAAGATAGGATAAATATATTCTGCTAGTGCTTTATAAACTACACTTCTAGTCCATTGTGCATTTGTTAATTTAGAACTATCTAATTCTAGTGTAGTGACTTTAGTAATATCTTTGTATCTAACTGTATGGCGGTATCTTTCCCACCATTCTTCTCTAATCTGTCTAATAACATCATTCTCAGCTTGTTGTAAGGGTGCATCAAAATCATTATTGCTATCCAGTAATCCATATTCCTCTATATCTGGAACATAATTTTTAATATCTGTTATTGCTACTGAAAATTCTGTGGTTGCCATTAATCTTCTTTCTTCTTCCTAGTTTTCTTTGGTTTATCTTCAGCAGGTTTATTATCTACTAGATCAAACCCTCTTAATTTCCAATGGATTAAATTTTTTTCCCAATCAAATTTTGTTCTTGTGATTATTTTATCGCCTTTTTTTAATTTAACTAATTTAGTCATAAAATCTCCTTAGCAGGTGGGGATAAACCCCACCCACAAGCATATACTACTGGATTGATGAATCAAAGTGTAATTCTACACCATAAGAATCATGCAATTCGCCTACACCATAAACGGCAGTAGCAACAATCTCGTCTGCTCTTAGAGAAGCATCTCTTTGAGTTTCAATCTTGATGTCCTGCATCATGGCTAGTGCTAATGCATCCTTATGGAATATCGCACCTTTGTAATCACCTGCAGTACCAGTGTTAGCCATATTTGAAGTTTCAAATACGCTAATACCTGCAATTTGACCTACAAAACCAGAGCGTAGTGCTTCGTTCTGTAAATCACCTGCATTTGGATTTGCAAATGTGTTTGTTAAGTTTGCTTTTAAGTCATAAGCAATCTTAGGGTGTAATACTGCATAACACTCATTAACAGGTAGTCCTGCTGCTCTTAGTGTTGATGCTGCATTGAAGATAGATGAAGCAGCTATTGCTCCAGTTCCATCACCAAGTGTGGTTGAGAAACCATCAAATAATGCGATTAGATCCTCATCCATTTTTTTGGCGATACCTTCACCAAATAATCTACCAATATCTGCAGCAACATTTCTTGGTGCTGAGTTTCTTGCTAGATCAGTAAGTGTAGTCATTACACCTACTTCTGATGCAGTAATTGTCACTGATGACGGATTAACTGCAGTATTTGACAGATCAGTTGCTTCCGCTACTGCTGCTGCTGCTATTGCTGAATAAATCGGAACTTCCACAGACTTACCGCCACCTGCGATAGTGTAGTTCTTTACTAAGTTCTTCATAATAGATTGCTCTTGAATTACGAACTCAGCTTCAGCAACGATTTCTGTATATAGTTCACTTAACGTTGAACTGGTACTTTCGTTTGCCATGTTATAACTCCTTTAGTTATTTGTTTAGTTTAATTTGAGTGACTGAATCTCTCTGTTTGCGATATTCCGCATACATTCTGCGATCTTCAGGATTACTCATGTCTAAGTCCGCAACATTTAAAGTCTTTTGCGTAGTTGACTTTCCCACATTACTAACACTTCCGCTCCCTGCAGGAGTTGCGCTTTGAAAGTGTGCGTTCTGCGTTAAAAACTCTTGCACTGCCTCATCAACAGTCAGCAAGTCGCCTTCTTTGTTATATCTAGGAGTTCCAGAATTATCAAGCACTTCTACTTTGCCTTCTTGATTTAGTTGCACTTGGCTTTTCATTAACTCTTTGATTTGATCAGGTGAAATCGCTCTATGTTTAGAAGCAGCATTGATTAATTGCTTATCAACTCTCTCGCTTTTGAGTTCTTGCTCTAACTTGGATAGTTTCTCATTATACTCTAAGGTTTTCTTCTTCATTACCTCATCAAACTTACCTCGCTCTAGCTGCTTTTCTTCTTCAACCTTTTTGCGTTCTTCAATAGCTGCTTTAGCTTCAGTTATGTCATTAACACCTAAAGATTCTAATAATTGTTTCTCTTGTCTGTAAAGTCTGTCTTTAACGACCTTATCAATATCAAATTGACTTGGTTTAGGTTGTTCTACTGGTTGTTCCTGTTTAGCTTCTACTGTTTCAGTAGTTGATTGTTCCACCTGTTCCGTTTTATTCTCGTCAGACATAATTATAACTCCTTTGTTAGTTATTTATTTAAGAGATATATTTATTTATCTTCTTCTTCAAGGAAATTGTACCCACCTGTTTTCTCAGCTATCTCAGGTAGTCTGGAATAAAAAGTTTCATAATTACCTAAAAACTCAACTTCATCTTCTTGGGGTATTAATTTTCTTAGTTCTTTCATCCTAGAATAATCAATTACTGTTAAATTATCTTTTTCTATAATGTCATAACTTTCATCTAAATATTTGCTCATTTTATTTGCTCCTCATAATATTTTATCCATTTTGGATCAACTAAGTCTTTTCTATTCATGTGATAAAGACTGAAGTTTTCTGCGTTCCATTCCTCCGTTTCTTTTAACATGTATCTTGTAGAATATATTTTACCTCTTACTCTCTTATATCCATTCCTGTAAGTCATGTAATATTTCATTCCTAATTTTTTATAATTTTCTAAATTTGCGTTAAGATATTGAGATACATGGTGTCCGAGTTCATGATAAATCGTATTTCTAATTTTATCTAATTCATCCTCAAAATATTCAAAAGCATTATGAGGTACATCTTGACCTAATACTTTTCTCCTACTTGTTATTTTATATGTGCCTAGTTTATAATTAGATACTCTTTTAGTAGTCGTTCCTATGAAGTCATTAAAATATTTTGGATTTAGATATAGTATACCATCACCCATCATAGCAATAGCATCATTAGTCATAGCAATACCTCTTATTTTTGGTATTTTTAAAGCATCACACAATTCATCTATTTCATCCATGACTGATGCAACATATGAAGCGGCTTTATCATTTAATCCAAAAAGACTAACTTCCCCATCTTTACCTAAACTATTATAGAATCTGATTGGATATCCCTCCCCATCATCAAATCTAGGGTACTTTTTATCATTAGCATTTTTAACTATTCTTTTTGCTAATTCAGTTTGAATTATACCTGCACTCACAACATTAATATTCTCTTTTTTTATTGGTTTTTTATATGATGATTTTGTTATGTTAGTTTTATCTTTAACTTTGTTTATTTCTTTCTTCACTTCTTCGTCTGCATCCCATGCAGGATCATAGGGGATTAAACTATGGCGGCATCTATACCCACCTCTGTTCACAAAAGGATCTGATCCTGATTTACCTCTCCAGTTGCCAGTAAATACATCTCTCCATTCTTCCTCTGATTTTATTTCATTAAGGTTGGCTCTACAGAATTGTCTAGTGGTCGTAATATTTGTGCCAGTATATTTGTATGTATTTATTCCTGCTTCTTGACCTTTGTATTTAGTGAACTGCCCATCAAACTGCATAATACTGTCATGTGCTATTTGTGATGCGTACTTCCGCATATTCTCACCTCTGATATCAGAAGCATATTTACTATGAAGTATTTTTCTTGCGTCTAAGTATTTCTTTTTAGCTATAGGATCATCTGAGTATCTATTTTCTTCTACAATGCTAACTAATCTATTGACTGCAGCTTCATTACTACGTCTATAGACACCATTCACAGATGCTCTGATATTCTCTACTACTTGAGCAAATGGTTTCCCTGTGACTGCGGATGAATATATCTCTGTAGCAATCGTATCAAGAAATCTATTGGCTACATCTTCAAACCCACTAAAGGATAACTGTTTTAATTGATTGATTAAAACTAGATCAGGTTTGGTTAGGGTTTTAAATTTAGGTGAAACTAAGTTATCAGGAACAGTCCTAGTAAAGTCCATAAAGGATTTAACTACCTCATCATATTCTGAGATAATCTTTGTACCTTCTTTAAGGTAATTCTGTTCTATTAATGTTTTTAGGTTTGGTCTTAGCTGAATAGCTAATTGGGTAGTAAGCGGCACTCCATCTGTGGCTCTTTGTAATTGAGCAATAATATCTTCTTCAAGATCAAAAAGAACTTTGGATATTCTTTGTTCGTGAGAAGCAGCTAGTTTGGATAGTATCTCTTGTTTGGTAGCCATTCCATTTTGTATATAATGAAATGGCTACTTAGTAAATACAGGATTACCTCCTGAGAAGTGGGCTATGCCCACTCCTTGTTAAAAATTTTGTTATATTCTTCCTCAGATTCATAAATAAAACCTGCTCTTGAAAGATACTTACCTGCATATTCAGCTTTAGCCATTTCAATAGCTTTAGCTTCTTTCTCATCATCAGTTTCACCAACTGGTTGATACCATACTCCTCTTTCTTTAGGGAATTTAGTTCCATTGATGTTTACTTGAAAAGAAGTACCTGCCCAATGTGGGTGATCTTTTACTTTGATTTGCATTTTAGTTTCTCCTGTATTCATAAATACAGTTATAAAGAAATTATAACTAAATTGCAACCCCTAAATTACTATAAAGGAAAGTTTTTTTTCCATGCCCTAATTGACCAATAGGCAGGGGATAAGGTCTTTTGACCTCGTACTTGCTTTAAAACACCCCCCATTCTAGCCAAAAATGACCTTTGTCTAGCAGGAATGTTCTTTTTTATCTTCATTTTAGGATCGCCAAATCTCACTACTTTGACATTTCCACTGGATTTATCCTTCACATAAACACCAAATTTCTTGCTTTTACTGGGTGTTCTAAAAGGTTTATTCAGCTTGACTTGGCGACCTCTATATTTAGCCATTATTTCTTTTTCTTTTTCTTCTTCATATTAGACTTAGTTGATTTTTTTGGTCTACCGACTTTTGATCCGTATGTACCTTTTCCGTATGGCATTGGCTTATCCTTTCTTCGTAATGTTTAAAACATAGTAGTTCTAACATACCATATCTGTAATTAAAACCGATACTTGCGAACTTACCGCAAAAGCATTTCTTTTCACCATGTTGCTGATGTGACCAATTATAGAAATCAGTAGTAGATACTGTTCTACCTTTTACTTTTTCTTTTTGCGTAGATCTAAGTCGTGTTTCCGACTACCTCTAAGGAATGAGTTTACTCTACCCATAGACCATGCCGCCATAGGTACTCTACGGCTACCAGATGATAAAAAAGCACCCTGTCCTCTGCGGTACACTTTAGCTAGTGTTCCATAAGTATATCTTTTAGATGCCTTTGCTTTTCTTTGTAAGGTGGCTTTAACTGTAGCTGATAATGGTTTTCTTCTTACTGCCATTATGCTTTAGTCCTTGATCTTAATAATCCCATGGGAATGCGTTTACCTGCTTTATATAGTGATGCAACTTTCTTAATTAATGATGCTCGTCTGGATCTCTTAGCACCTTTAAGACCTGATAAATACTTCTTAGGTACTTTAGATTTCTTATCTTTAGGAACTTTACGCTTCTTCAATTTCTTCACCCTCAATAGTTGGTGTAGAGAATTGACCGATAGGTGCAGCTTTCGCATCTATCTCATCATCAATAGTGCTAATCTTTTCATCATCATCTACTACGGCTCTAGCAATTTGTTTGTCTACTTCTTTAGCAAAACTATCTGAAGGAACACCACTAGCTTTAGCTGCTTGTAGGAATTGTAGATCACTAGCGTAATCTCTCAGATTAAAGCTATCAGGATAAATTATTTCCCCATCAAAATCTTTATCTTGCCATTCAGCAAATAGTTTCCAGATTTGTTCTTCTGCGTTCTGTAAGTAATCTGCTTTCTCCGATAATCTAGCGTTTAATAATTGAAATTCTGTTTGTAGTGCTATTCCAGATTGTACTCTATCCTGAGTGGCTCTTACTGCTCCCATATGTGTAATTCTATTAATAGCTTCTACCTTCATATTGATATTGCTCATAATGCCATCTAATGACTGGGAACTTGGTTGAATTAAATAGGGTTTTAAACTTGCATCTAAATCTTCAGGCATTTCAATAATAGATCCTGCACCTGCACTAGCTTCTACATTAGGTGTCTTTACAAGGCTAGGGTGATTAGACAATCTAATTAACTGCTCTATTTCAGAATAGTCATTGTAAATAGCCTTCTGCAATTCTGCCACATCATTGAGATCAGATATACCAACACCTCTACGCTGAGATTTCTGGTTATATAAAACTACGGCAGGAACTTTACCTAATTGATTAGGCATTTCATCTATAAGCATAGGTTTAGCAGTAGCATAACCTTTATTAAAATCTTTTACTTTGTAAGTAGAAATATCTTCCATATTCCAAACTCTAATGGTGGCTACATCATCAAATAAATCTTCTAACAATGTTAATTCTGTAAGAACATATCTTCCGTTCATACTACGCTCATAATTCCAATTTAAGACATTCTCAGGGGTGTAGATGCTCATGTATGGTCTGATGTCTAACTGGATCTCCTCTGCTCTAGTTTGAGTTTGTATTGCAGGTTTATCTATAATACCCCAACAAGTACCATAGATAGATGCGTTTACTTGCATCTCTCTAATTACATTGTCAAATGATCTACCATCTAAATCTGCATCATTAATAAAACTCTGTAGCTGAGGATCACCTGCTAATGATCCGTAATCTCTTGTGGGTGCAACTCTAAATAAAAATGAGGAATAAATCTGTACTACGTTCTTACAGTGATTATCAATAGGAGTGTTTTCTGCTCGTTTTAAATACTCCTCATCAGTCTCTAGGATGTATCTATTTAACTGATAACCATCTTGATAGTCCTGTCCGCCAAGATATGACATTAAATGAAAATGCCAATCCTTGAATTTTTCTTCGTAGTGTTTGTGTCTTGATGTTAAAAAATCTCTATTATATATTGCCATTAACTCCACCTCTGGGGTTTACTAGGTGTAAAATCCCTTCTTACTGGGTATAAATATTCCACTAAATATCCTAATGCGTCATTCATATGATCATAATTGTTATCTTTATCAGGTATGGTCGTGTTTTCCTTATAAATTTGTCTTTCAATGCTTTTTAACACATTTTTACAACTATTAGCAATAAATAAAGTTCTAACTCCATTTGCGTTCTTCAATTTAGTATTTACTGAATTAATCCTATCTCTAATTAGTGGGTGATTATTTCTTACTCTTAAATTAAATCCTGCATTTTTTAATATAGCTAAATCTGTGACACCACCTGCTGATGTCTTTCTTTGCTTTGACGCAGGATCAGGATAAATATAGATATGTTTATCCTTAAACCTATTCTTGATTTCCTCAACCATCTCATCAGTATTGGAGGAATAAATAACGATTTCATCATAAATATATATACCATTTCCTTTTAATTCAGAAACTACTGCACTCATAGGATCAATATTAAAGTCCATGCCTATATGTATTTCTGCCGTTTGAGGAGTGTATTTATCTATGACATTATCTTTTCTATCAAAGTTGTAATAAATCTGTCCTGCATAATTAACAAATGATGCTTCATATTCTTGTCTGAATGTTCGTTCATCTAGATCAGCTTTAGCTTGTTCTATTTCTTGTTTAGATACCTGACCACCTTCTAGTGTAGTAAACTGAAATGATGCCCATTGGTCGTCATCTTTTTCTCTCGTAAACAGATTGTATGACCATGATCCAAATCCTCTCGGAGTTCCACAGAATAGTGCCGCACCATTTTTATCACTTAAGGTTGGGCGAAGCACTTCAAAATATGCATTTTCCTTGATGTCCGCAAATTCATCCATAATTAAAAAATCTAAACCAACACCTCTTAAGCTATTCTCGTTATCTGCACCTCTCAGGGATATCTCACTGCCATTTCTTAAAGTTATTTTTAGATCGCTATGATTAACTTTCTTAATCCATCTATGCTTTGTGAACTTCTCTACTAAATCATTCCAAACAATATCTTTAGCCATACGATAAGTGGGAGCGACATACCAAACTTTCCTTTTTGGATATCTAGCAAATTTAGCCATCTCTTGAATACAAAGATAGGTTTTTCCAAATCTTCTTCCAGAAATTGCCACTCTCATTCTGGCTTTACAATTAAATATCTGTTTTTGTGCTTTAGATAAAGGCACTAATCAACTGACCATGGTAGCGGTTGATCATTATCTGCTATATTACCACCATCAGATTGACCTAGAACTTGTTTGCCTAACCATATTAGAACTGCTGCTGATCCATTCTCTGCTGCTTTTAATTGAAGTTGTCTTAAACGGATTTTAACCATGCTTCTGCCTTTTGTCGTAAATTCCGAATAACTCTTTTCAATAAGGTCTGCACTGCATCCATAAAAATCTGCTATTTCTTTATTTGTGCATCCATAAGATGCTAGTTTTTGAACTTCCTCCCCTTTGATATCATATACCTTTGGTCTTGCCATTTTTTACCTCTTTATGAGTAGAGTGTACTCTATTTTAATTTTACACCGCAACTAGGACATGATTTCTCTGTCTTAATCTTGGCTACATCATCTTCTTTATCAAATGTAAAGAAATCTTCAAGTTCTTTGGTATCAAATCCAGTAAGTTCTAAGTCCATATTGATGTCTAGCAAGTCTGTAAATTCTTTATTTAGTAAGGAATAATCCCATTCACTGTATTGATTAGTTTTATTATCAGCTATTCTATATGCTTTTGCTTTCTCTGGGGATAGATCAGCAATTAATACTGGTATCTCTTTACACTCTAATATCTTTGCAGCTTCATATCTGGAATGTCCTGCAATAATTACTCCTGCTCTATCTACTACGATAGGTTGCTGCCATCCATAATTTCTAATGCTCTCAACTACCTTATCAAGATTAAGTTTTTTTCTAGGGTTTCTTGAATAGGGTTTTATATCTGAAATTGATTTTAGTAGAATATTCATTAGTGATAAGTGACTTCAGGCTGCAATCTAAAACCCATTAGATCCATTACATATTGTAAACTTTGTTCTGCATCTTCTTTAGTTTCAAATACTCCGTAATTTACAAAAGCTGAGAATGTACCATCTTTATTATCTACGATAATATAATTCTGAGGATTTTGCATATCTGATTTACTCATTTAACAATTCAAAGATAGCAATTTATTCTTATATTCCAACCATGAATGTTTATCATATTACTAATAAATCTATCCGTTTTTTTCTTAACCTTTTCAAGTTTGATCATTCTCCTAAAGGCATTGACCAATTTGTAGAAGTAGAGTTTAAAGAACAAGATCGTCAATGGGCAAAAATCCATTTCATGAATAAATAACCCATAACCCACCCCTATGTAGGAATGGGTTTTGGGTTTTTTTCAATATAATCATCTAGTTCACGAATATAACCAACTGACCAAGACATAGGTTTCATGCCTTTTCTTCGCATATCTACATCAGAATTAAACTTCCAATCTTTCATTTCTTGATCAGATAGCTTCTTCTCAGGCACTATTTCCAGATATATTTTCTTTGAAATAAACCTCTCTAATGCCTTATAAAATTCCCCTTTTTGATTTCTGTAGGTTAAGAACTTATCTCCTAAAGATTCTTTCTCATGATCTTTCAACTTCTTCCACTGCTGATAACTATCATACTTAGTTGACCTTCTATCATTCTCTGAAAGAACATATTTTTGCCAAAAAATATCAAAGTCTTGCGTGTATATATTTGGTTTATTATTAGTAGTTAGTGGTTTGTGGTTAGTGGTTAGTGGTTGGCATCCCTCAAGCATATGCTCAGGGGTATGCTCGGATGATGCGTTAGCATTAGGTGTTGTATCCCCCTTTGGTGTACCAAATGACTTCAGTGGAACACCCCATCTAGCAGTTGCAGCTTTCTTTGATTTATCATGTCTATCTTTTGCTGCTTGGATCTCCTCAGAACATCTTTTATTCTTAATTTGACCATCCTCAATGCTGATCTTTCTTTTCTTGATTAGTTCATCTTTGATTTGTTCTTGATCTTCACTAAATCCTCTAGTTGCTAAATCCCAACTAATAGGATCATCAAATAAAAGATTATCATTGGTATAAATTAGATCCTGTATTCTTCTATAAGCTAATTCTGCTTTATAGCTTAGGATCATGCACCCTGATAGTTGATCATCTGGGCAGTAATTAATAAATATCATTTTAGGCATTAGTGCTACCTCCTGAATTATAGCAACTTATACATTTATAGATTTGTTTATAAGTATTCAAACAAATTGACATAAATCTGGTAGATGGTCTTTTGCATTGTGTGCAAATGACTATTACCTTTTCTCTAGCAGGGATAAATCCTCTATTGCTTACCATTAAATCCCCCATATTTGCCGCCTAGCTTCTACCATCTTGGGATTATTCCATAGAAATTCATCCACATTAGGTTGATAGATATATGCCCAGTCTTTAGGGGTGTTGCAAAATTGCAACACTTTATCCATACCTTTGAGAATGTTCTTAATTTCTATTTCATGCTCATCAGTAAAGACTATTTCCTCAAAGTGATGCTTCGTAGGTGTGACTACAAACAAACTGCAGTGAACTGGTTTTTGGTATTTTTGTTCTAAGGCTTTTTTATAAATTAGCTGCTGCAACTTATCACTATGATTGATTGCCATTCTACCTTTGGTTTTGAGATCAAACACAAATATTCCTTCTTCTCCCAAATCCCAGACGAAATCAGAATAGCCTATAAATGGAATGCCTTCTATTTCTACAGTTAATTCTTCTTGATAAGAGTGAAGTGGTTGATTACCAAATCTATTAAACAAGGCTCTACAATTCTCATAATACTTTGGAATTAGTTTTAAATATTTAGCTACTTCATCCTGATTATGATAATCAGCTAGTTCTCTTTGAAAGTCTTTCAAAGCGTATTGCGTGTTTTGTTCACTATCATTACCTTCTAATAGATCCTTTAATAGTTCCTCAACAATGATCCCTGTAAACATAGCAGGATTTGTGCCTGTGTTTATCTTGTAGATTTTATTTATGATAAACTGTGTTGGGTATGATTTGAATGAGTTTAATTTTGAATAACTCATTGGCAGTAAGTCAAACTTACTAAAGTTTTCTTTATTCATAGTTCCTCCTTAGAATAAATTTGTTTGTTGTTTATTTTCTTCTTTAAATTCAAAATACAGTAATTGATGAACATCAGAAGTAAATTTATCTTTGACAGGTACAGAATAAGAGAAGTTCTTAAACTCCTCTATCGGTAAAACCATCTCTTTACCATAAACTATAATTTTAATATCACAGTTCTTACGCTCACAATCATTAATGATCTTATCTCTTACTGGTGCAAATCCCTTGAATAGAGATTTAATTGGGTACTCTCTTATTTTTCGCATTTAGTTTCTCCTTGTAGTGTTTATATAGTTTATCAGCGTACTTGATCGGATCAAAGTTTAGATCACCCCAGAATTTCTTTTCCCCAAATTTCGTATGTAGTAAGTGATGACATGGGTAAAAACAAAGCGGCACTACTCTACTATCATCTCTAATCATAGCACCATATCTTCTAAGTTGAACATGGTGAGCCTGTATCGTTTCACTGATATTATAAGTTCCATCCCTTACCTGACATGAGATGCAGGGTAAACTACAAACCCACATCAGGTATTTTTTATCCTTGATGATCTTTTTAGAATGAGATCGGATCATCTAGGTTTGGTGTTTCCTTTGGTGCTTCTTCTTTGTTGTTCCAGTAATCACTAGGAGCAATCTTAATTGTTAAAGCGTTCATAGGGTTGCCGTTCTTGTCTTGTGTCTTTTTCCAAAGAGCAACCTCATAAGTTAAGTTAGGATCTATTGGCTCATCAAATTTGATTTTACCATTAGCATACAAAGGTAAGTTATCACCTTCTGTTTTCTTATCGTTAAAAAATAAAGTTATGTATGACATTTATAAACCTCCTTTAAAAGTTGTGTTGTCATTAGCTTTAGGCTTGGATGCCTTGTTTCCGTCATCATCAAAATCAGCTTCTAAGTTCAACATAGCCTGTATGTGATACCTGCGGTAGTAAGTCACCGCCGATCCGTTTTGCTGCGGTGTGTTTGATAGATTACCTAAAACTGACTTTGATTGTATGAATTGACCTGTTCCTGTGTGTACTAAATTCGTAGTCAAGAATTGTAGATCATTTTCAAAAGTGATTGTGTAATACAATGATAGATCATATTTGTTTAATGCTGCATCTGTAGCATTTTTAATATCAACTAATGTACTGTATTCATGCACTCCGTTTTGAGTTTTAAAGAAATTGTTTTTGCCGTTTTTTTGTAATGGTTTAAACTCTTTCTTTGCTGCTTCAAGTGCGACTAGCAGCTTGTCTGTTCTTATTTCCATATTAAGTTCCTTCCTAAAGTATGGAGTGCCCACGACCTCGTAAACATTCCTTTACTAAATTATCATAACTATACTCCATCTTATCTATTAAGAAAAGAAAAGATGGTCTGATGTACCAATTATGAACTACCTTATAGCCTTCAACAATATTGTTCGTATTGTCTTTAGCTAACTGTTCGCAGCTATATTTATCATCTAAATATCTTAATGCCACTTCGCTACCCTTATTTCCCCTCGGATCGTGAACTATCTTTGATGAGCATGAACTTAGAAAAATTATAAGTAGTATAATTGATATCCTCATTTTTCACCTCCTGTTTTTTAATAAGTGGTATTTCAAATTTACCATCTCGTTCAAAGCACTTCTCTAAGATGTGCATGAATGGTTTAGCTTCTGGTTTCATTGGGTATATCCTCCTGTTCGTCTACATAGCCTTGAGTTGTACACTCAGGGCATTGGTTTACATTCTCATCAGCATCAATGTAAAAGTGATTTCCATGACAAATATCACAGACTGATTTTTCTATTTCTTGCATATTGAGTTCCTCCTTTGGTTAATATTTAGCGTTCTTTGTTTGTTTGTAATGAAGAAATAATGCTTTCACCTTAATATAAAAAGGTGCATCATATCCTTCAGTTTCTTTTTCAATATCATCACATAAATCTATAGGTAGAGCCTTTGTGATGAACTGATCTCTCTTTGGCTTCTTGCCATAGATTAGTTCTAGTTTAGTAGTCATGTTTCATTTCTCCTTTTAAGAATTGTTTGATTTCTCTTGTGTGATTGTTTTGCTCAAACACTCTTTGCATAAAACCTGCAAGAGCCTTTGAACTTGGATTAATAAATTCCTTAACCCAATTTTTTGTTATGGCTTTAGGATCAGATAATCTATTAAAAAGTTTGTCTGCATCTTTTTTAAATACTGATCTTGATTTACCTGAGAATAACGCAACTGCTAAATAGCTGCGTTCATTCTCTTTAACAAAAACTGTTGTATCTATCGTATCGCTAGGATTGATATAGCCGTAGTGAACTGTCCAAGTCATTATTCCCCCTTAACAAATATGTTAATTATTTCTCTGATGATCCACAAGAAACCTGCAATCATAATTATGTGTGCGAATGTAGTTAGTGCTAAGTTAAGCATTGTTTACCTCCTGAAAAAAATTTGAGAATGGTGAGTTAGAGAAGTTATCTTTAAGAGCATTAGAAATTCTTTTCTTCTTTAATTCTTTTTGCTCCTGCTCGTATTTCTCCATATCTGCAAGATCATCCGCAAGTTTATCATGATGATAGATATAATCTTCATAAGTCCATTCATTCATGTGGCTACCTCTTGGTCTAATTCCGTTTATTGATTTGTAAGTATCGGAATATGATCCTGCAACTATTTCTAACTTTGTATAAGTATTACCTTCTTCATTATACAAAGCATCAATGCAGTCCATTAAAGACTGCATCCTATTTGTGACTATTGATTTATTCATTATTTTTTCTCCTGTAGAACTGGGCTAATAACTTTAGCTTTAATACTTCTAAGATATTTTAAGTTAAGTATTGCGTTTACTACTGTATGCTCACTAGACTTAACTCTTGCAGCAGCTAAAAATTTTTCTGCGGATTCAATTTTATCATCCATAGCTGAGTTAAGAATTGCAACCTCACTGTGAGTTAGGTTTACAATAGACATTTTTTCTTTGATTAGTTTTACCATTTTAGTTTCTCCTGTATTTTTTAGCATGATTAGTTATACCACTTTTTTTTACAATTCGTCAACAACTAAATTATAAATAATTAATATACCTGTTAGCATTGTTTTTAGGTGATTTTAGTGTATCTAGGAATTATCTTATTTTTTAGTAAGAGTTCCTCCTGTGGGGTAATTGGGAAACTGATTACCCCTCTTCTCATTCTAGAGTACTATTTCAGCTATTTAGATTAAAAGGCTACTGTATGGTCTTTAAAATGGGTTTTTTAGGGGTTTTAAATGGCACTTCCCACCTGATTTCACGCAGTATAGTAGACTTGAGGATTAAATGCCCAGATCCTGCACAATCATCACCCCACATGGTAATTAACTTAAATGAGATAGCATCCTCTTTGTAAATTTTTCCACATACCTTCATGATGTTTTTTTCTGCTCTGAGATCCTGATCTAATTCTTCATAAGTTTGCCAAGAGTTAGTAGATGATGAGTGATCATAAAATTCACAATAAATTATTGTTTCAGATTTATGTTTCATTATAATTTTCTTAATTAATTATAGGAGACCAATATATGATTTAATCATTAGTTTTGTGTATATAAGTTAAAAGGCAAGGTGTTAATCATCTTGCCTTTTTTATTTTACCAATTCGTAATTTAGGTTTCTTAATCGGTATCTTACCAAATGATAATTTTCTAAATGTTCTACCTTTGCTACCAATTATTCTTGGTTTAATTAAAACTGATAGTGATGTGGTAGTTGTTATCATTAGTGCATTAATCCATGAACAAACCAAACCACAATAATTATTGCAATTAGTTTCCATAAATTATTCCAAGTCCAATACGGATCTGCCCAATCAAGGAGTGCTTCTATAGGTTTCCAAATAAGTTTTTTCATTTTATTTATCCTTTCGTGTTTTCTCGTAAGTCCTAAGCGTAGCCATGCCCAAAAGTGACATCACAAGCGGCATCAAAACACTCATATCAAGACTTGGCAAGTCTAAAGTTTCTACTTCAAACACTGCAAGAAAAAACACTATGAATTGTTTTAAAACAAATTCCCAAAAGATTGCTAATGCACAAGACATTCCGATAAGTGGTCGCCATGATCTTTGCATGATACCACCAATGCCTGTAGCAGTAGATTTTGCATCAGCTAAATTTATATCTGTTTGTGCTTTGTTTAATGCGTTATCTAATTCTTTAAGTTTTATTTTTGCTTGTGCTTTTTCTTCTTCTGATGTGTGAAGTTCATCAACTATCTTTCCAACACTATCTACTAAACCGCCACCTAATAATTTATTAATCATTATACTTCCCTCATTTGATTAGCTAATCTTTTTGATCTATTGGGTAGTTGCTTTGCCCAAACACTATCAAGCATTTCACGACTAGCCCTTTTATAATCTTTCTCTTTAAGTGCTTGTTGAAAGTTTTGAAATTTCATTAATCTAGGTAGTCCTAAATTAAATGCCATATCAATAACAACTTCAAATGCTTCTTCAGGGATTGTATCAGCATCAATGAATTTTCTTGCATCATCTATGGCTTGATTAAGATCAGTGGTAAATATCTGATCTACTTCTATATCAGTTAATTCTTTTTCTATTAAATATTCTTCATCAGGTATCTTGATTAAATGTCCTACACCTATAGTCCAGTTGTTGAGTGTATCTTTGTAGGCGGTTTTTCTCATTCCTTCATTAGCGATAACTTGTTTTTTTAATCTTTCTATATTCATTTCTTTCTCACCTTCTTAACCTTTGGTAATAGTTCCGTCATTACCTTACTGAGATCCTGCTGCAACACATTTAGATATCCAATATGTAAATCTAAACTGTTGCGGCTCGTGACCTCTGCCAATTCTTCATTCGTCATAGTTAATCGTATTTGATTACCTACTTTGACGATCCTCATATATAGATATTTTTATCCCATGATCCATTCTTCTTCAAGACCATAGGTGTAATGGCAGGAATACCATCTGTGATTAATGCACAACTTAATATGGGTTTTGCCACATTAACTTTCATGTATGCCATACTCAAACTATCTTTATTGACTAAGCATCCTGTAGAAATACCCCAATTTAGGGAATAATCCGTAGCTACGAACTTAACCTCTGATACTGTGTGAAAATGCCCTTGAACGCAGCACATACTCGTTTCTTTAACTGCTTTGGCAATATCTTTAGAAAATTGATGTGCGAACATTATCCTATTCTTGTCTGTATCAATGAAGTGTTTATCTTTCCATACCCACCCCTTATTAACATCTAAGATATCATTATAGGGTTTGATGAACTGCCTTGACATCTTACTGGCTATGGCTCTGCGTAAGACTAAGCTACCATGATTGCTTTCTAGTAAAGTCATTTTAGGAAATATCTTTTCTAATCTTTTAATCCAAGACTTTGTGACTTCTAATTCATCAAAGGCACTAGGTAGATCAGGATCAACACCATGAAAATTTTGTGAGTGATAATCAGCTTCATCACCAATATGCACGACAGTATCAGGCTTATAATATTTATTTAGCTTTGCAAGAAACTCTATGCACTCAGGATGGGAATAAGGAAAGTGTGTGTCACCAATAACAAGGATTTTTTTATGTTTGCTCATATTCTGTTGCGTCTATACAAGCAAAGAAATATTTGCGAATATTTTGCTCATCTAACATTAACTTTAGATAAGTTCCGTTCAATTTGCAATCCTCTACAGATTTGTGTTTTTCGTTAATGGAAATACATTCCCCTGCTATGCACATATATCCCAAAAGGAATATAGAGGGGAGGTTAATCACCATTTAGATATTTTTCTATCCAAATAATCTTTTCTTTGATAACTGCTATATCCTGCTGCATATCAGTTATAGTATCTGCTTTTCTTTCTACTGCTTCTAATCTTTCAGACCACATACCCCATGTCATAGCTAAAGAAACAATTATAACTAAGTAAGGTAGTATGGTTTTTATTTCTATTTTCATTACATTGGGTTTTCTGTTATTCCAGTAGTATTTAGCTTAACTTGAGCCTGTTTGTCAAATGTTTCTGCTATCTCAATATCTTTAGCATATTTTTCTTTATATTCAGCTTTTGCTCTTTGCTTTCTTGCAACATCATCCATAGTCATTCCAGATATTTCTCTGTGTAAAGCTTGATTTTTTTCTGCCCAATTATCTAATCTTTCAAGGTAGAGTTGTTCTCTAATCTTAGCTTCTTTGATTTCTTCCCTTGCTTCTCTTAATTCTTTTTTAGCTTTCTTTAGTTGTTCTTGTAGTTCTTCTTGTGTTGCCATTTATTTTACTCCTGATAGTGGGTTGCTTAATGCTTTTCTAATATCTGATTCTAATTTTTCTTCTAATAGTTTCAAGTCTTGATGTAGTTGCCTATCCATATCTTTTACCATAGTTTCTACATCTTTAATTATTCTATCTTGTAATCTAGTATCTTGTTTAACTGTTTTTATGTCATCTCTAAGATCATTTTTTTGTGATTGTACTACGTCATTTATAAGTGAAACTTCTTCCAATATCATTGAAACTTCTGATTTAAGAACTGCAATCTGTTCATCAATATGGCTTAAATCTGGTGCAGTATATCCTTCTATCTTGGCTTTCATATCTAAGTAGTCATCATAGAATTTGTAGCCAGTCCAACCACCACCAATAATTGCACCCATTAATGATAAGATAATAAAGAACTTACCACCTTTAAATTTCATTCCTTGATATTCTACTTCCATTGTAAATCCACTAATTCATTGTGTCCTAAATCATTATTCATAAACAAATTATACATCAAAATATTATTATCAATTATTTCAGCATCTGGCAAAGTTCTATTATCAAAAAATCCTTGTATCTGTGGTAGCTGAGGTTGTTCAAAGAAACTCTTACTATCTGCTAAAACTTGCATCACAACTAAAGTCTTTGTTTGATTGTTGGCGTCATATTTACCTTTATCACCC
>Ga0181403_1000079_pt1 | contig 22541 bp, 48 predicted proteins | sample 26SPOviralmetaG_FD_130132 | JGI IMG/M metagenome (GOLD analysis project Ga0181403, IMG submission 130132) | Marine viral communities from the oligotrophic San Pedro Time Series (SPOT) site, San Pedro Channel, CA, USA - 26 SPOT_SRF_2011-09-28 | ecosystem: Environmental > Aquatic > Marine > Strait...
ATTAACAAACTAAATACGACTTAGTCTGGATAATATATATGAGTTTAATAAATAAATAAAATAATAAAATATAAAATTAAATTCTTTAAATAAAAATAATAAATTATAAACTTTAAATTAAATTATATACTATGTCAAATACTATTAAAAAATCTCCATCAACTAACATTATTAAATTAAATAATCAAACTTATATTCCATTTCAACTTCACCAACTTCCGAAGTACTATAATGAAATACCTTTATCAGAACAATTTAATTTAAAAGGTTATACTTATATAAATTATAACTCACTAAAATCTCACAACTTTGATACTCATACTCTAAATAAAGACTTAGATTATACTCAAAGAAGATAACAAAATAAATACGACTTAAACTGGATAATATAAATGAACTTAATAAAATATAAATAATATGTCAAGAGTAACAGAACAGAAAATAATAGAAAAGGTAGTAGATGAAACAGTAGATACTATAATAGATAAAATAGATGAAGTACTAGTAGATTATATGTATGAGTATGGAGACTATGAAGAGTCAGATAATAAATTCTTTGACGAGAAAGAAGAATTAATAGATTCAGTAATAACAGAATTATATAATAGAATTAATAACAATAAATAAAATTAGAAATTATGTCAAACTTAGTAGAAAAAAAGAGATTTGTAGTCTCAAAAGGTATGGTTGGTAAAGAATTAGTTATTCAGTTTACTAACAAAAAAGGTGACGTTATAAAGTACGATCACGATGGTGTTTACTCTTTAAATCAAGAGAAATTAGAAACTATGGAGTGTTTCCAAAAGTATGGTAACTATACTAACTCCAACAATATTCCTACGTGGGCACGAGAGTGTCAAGTAGACTAGTGTAAACGGTTAAGTGTGTTCAAATCTACTTGGTGGTTCGACTCCACCTACACTTCTAAAATTAAATAATATGAAATTAACAGTAAAACAACAAGGTAAAATCTATGAGATAGATTCTACAAACAAAGTAAAAGTATATCATACTCACGACGCACTGATAAGTGTTTGTGGTGAATACTACAAAAACAAGTATACAGGTGAGTGGATAAGTGAACTAGAGTATCAACAGTCTATGAAGTATTCTGTAGATAGTTTTTTAGAAGACTTACATTCAAAAAATGGTTCAACTAGTTATGTAATTAGTGATGAACAACTATTAGAGCAGTTAGAAGAAGATGAGTCAAACAAATACTTTTAACAAATAAAATACGATTACTAATGGATAATAATACTGATATGAAAAATAAATATATTAAAAAATTAATAGAACTAGAAGACTTATTAAAAGTGCACGATTGGTACTATGCGATGAGTGATGACAACAACTACTACAAAAGAGGTAGAAAACAGTTCGAAGAAATATGGAAATTAATGGACGAGTTAAATAAAAATAACTATAGTACTATGGCAGACAACCTGTACGACAAATACAAAAAATAATATGAAGAAAATTAAAATTACAATTGCGGCATTACTACTAGGTGGTATGTGTTACGCACAACATTCTGAAAAGTATCACGACTTAGAAGGAACGTTAGCATCTAATACGTTTAAAGCTCAGTGGGCATACGTAGAATCAGTAAATACTATTCAAGACATGATAGAGTGGATGAATTCAGATATAGACAACGGAATAATCCACCAAGGTTACGGTGAAATGTACGTAGAAAACTTATTAGACTTGTTATCAAGACTAGAAGATATTAATGCAGGTTTAATCACCGAGCCATTTGTAAGTTGCGAAAACTGTGATGAAATAGACTAATGACACCTATAGATTTAGCAGTATATTTATTAATCTACTATTATTTAGTAGCACTAAAAAGACAAATTTATGAAGAATAACAAATTTATTACAGCGGCAGTAGTAGCTACTCTCGCGTTAACATCTTGCGAAAAGACTGACTATGATGTTCAGTTTGACAGAGATACTCATGTAAAAATTATGAGCGACAACAGTGTAAGTACTTATGCAGTGTCAACTTGTACTGGTAAAGATACTAGTTTTGTAGTTGACTTTGGCGTTGCTATGTGTATAAACGTAGCAAACCTGCCAGGTATTGACGACGTTCGCTACGATGAGTATGAGTTCTATGCTATGCTTGATGGCAGAAAAGTAAAAGGTTTTCAAAACCTAAAAGACCAAATTAGCGACAGAGCGCAAGGTCTTGTCGATGGAAATATTAACGTACAACTCTCAGGTCACACTGACTTAGCTGTATACTTGTTACACGAAAACATGTACAAAGCTCAGTTCTTTGTTGAGAATGGTGACGGTCAAATCTTTGAGTTGCAACTAAAAGAAGTTTATTAATGAAGACAATAACATTATCGGTTGCTTTACTACTAGGTGGTGTAGCAGCTAAAGCGCAGACAGAATACGTAGATATAACTACTAAAGGTATATTTGGTCGTAGTGAAATGGTATTATACAATGATAATACTAACTATAACGACTTAGAATATTTTTACCTCGGTAAAAACACAGATAAATACCACTGGGTTGAATACACCAATGCTAAAGATATTGTTGTTACAATGAGCGATGACATAGGTGATACTAGAGAGCTATGTACAAAACGTAACGGCAAAAAATTAGTATGCGAAGTAGTCGACGCTTACGCTACGGTGTATAAGTTTAAAGCAAGTAAAATATTTGAAATATGGATTTCAAAACCAAAAGTAAAATAGTAATTATGAGAAAATTTTCACACACAGATTTAGCCATGATAGGTGGCGCAGCAGCGCTACTAGGTTCAATAGTATTTATGTTAGTAACCAACGGTATCGCAAATTAAATACGATTACTATTGGATAATATATATGACAAAAGCTTATTAAATAAAATCAAATAATATGAATTACTGTAAATGTGGTGAGCCCGTACACCCAGTTAGACAAAAATACGGGTACAAAACATGTGTATCTTGTAGTAATACAGAGCGTGTTGCATCGGCACCTATTACTAATCATAAAACAGGTAACACAATACAAATAGTATCGCAAGCACAATCTATTGCGATAGCAAAGGCAAGTAGGCGTAAAGGTTACGGTACTTGTCTTAGATAATATACGAGCGTGGCGCGTGAGACGTGTATACAGTGAGAAACTGGTTGGAAGTCCACACCGTGTGCACTCACTTGGCCACCTCGTTTTTAAACAAGCTAGGTATGGTACGCAGAGCGCTTGAATCAGTGTCCGTTTTCACGAGCTGGTTAGCGAGGTCGTTACTACTGACGAGTATGAGGTTCGATTCCTCACTAGCTACTAACATTAAAATTAAATAACTATGAATACATTAACAGTATTAGACTTTGAAGATGGCTTAGTATATCAGTATATTATAGAAACTAACAAAGAGCTACAAACAGAAGACTTTGAAGATATTCTAATCAACCAAGGTCACAGACTAAAAGATTGTGAGTGGATGTCTCACTCTGACGGAAGAATTAACTTAACTAAAATTGAATTATGAAAGACACTAATGAAATTGAAAAGCAACTAGCACGTAAAGCTGATGCTTACATTGAAGAAAAAGCAGAGCAAATGTATGCTATTCACAAAGAAATAGCTGACTTTACAGGTACAAGTACTAACTTTATTGACTACATTACCCACTGGAATAGTTACGATTCAGCAGCACCTGAAAATAAAAGTAACCATACAGCTTACTGTGATGCACATCAAACGAAGAAAAAGTACAGGTTAGAACTAGAATTAAACTACAAAAAGAGACTTGTAGCTAAATACACGAAAGAATTAATCGCTAAACTAGATATATTTGAATAATATGGAATACATGTCAACAGAAATTAAATCTGCCCGCGAGGCAATGACTATCTTCAAGATACTAGGTGTCAAAGATGTAACTACAGACCGTCAACGCAAGAACGGTACAACAGTGTATGAATTACCAATCAGCCAAGTATGGCAGACACTTAACCCTAAACCTATACGTTTTGCTACGTACGAGTCAGGTTATGTACGTAATGTTACCGAAGACTTAGCAAGTCCTTACCAAATTAATAAAACAAAAACTCACCCATCTAGTCGTGAGCATTATTACGGTTATAAAGAGCGTATACTTATTAAAAGTTGGGAAGACAGACTTATATATCTAGCTAAGTTCGTTATCAAGAACTACTATCAAAAGACTACGTATGTAATGAGTGACTACGTTATGGAGTGCTTACGCGAAGCTTATGTAAGAGATTATAACAATCAGCCAAGCAATAGACTACCGTTTGGCGATATTGTACACCCAGATTCTACGCCAGCAGATGATATACAAGTAATAGTTAACGGGCATAGATATAACTTATCATGAAGGTAAAGCTAGATAAAGAAACTTTAAAAGCTATATGGGATGCTAGCAAGCCTAATATAGAGCGTAATAAAAAGAAGTATAACCGAAAAAAAAAGCATAAAAATGAAGAAAAGAAAACTTAATAGTAAAAATCCTAAGTATAAAACTTTAACAGAAATAAAATCTAGCGAAAAACCTATATTAAAACAATATTTAATAGGTGAAGCGCAAGACTGTAAAATATATGCTACCTTTTACAAATAAAATACGAACACTAACGGATAATAATATAAACCAATTAAATTAAACCATTATGACTAAAGAAGAATTAGAGGTTAAAATCTCTACGTTACAAACTCTTGTAACACAAAAAAATGAAGAGCTATCAGAATATGCTGCACAAATCGAAAGACTTAGCGACGAGTTAAAAGACTTAAACAAACCAAAGCTTACAGGATTACAGCTTGATGAGCTATATCAAGCCATAGAGCAAGGTATAGAGTCGTTTGACTTTGACGACGTTGACAACTTTGACGTTGATTTTCACATTGACTATGATAACAGAATAGCTATTGAAAGCATGTCGTTTCAAAATGCTGATGAGCTACTACGCGTAGTGTATAATGAAGCGCGAGAAATATTTGCTGAGATTAAAGAAGACGATAACCAATTAAACCAAGACTAACATGAAAACACTGTGGCAACGACTTAAACCAGAGATTAAACAAGCAATAAGAAATCAAGAAGAAAAATATCCTTCTATGATTAAAGGCGTTAAAATAGCGCTGAAAGAAAATTACTTTTGGTCACACCTAACTATTGGTGAAGCAAGAGATATTATTTATTTTACAGATTATACTTACGCTAGTATGTCTAGCTACGACTGGTCTTACGGCGAAAAATTTATTATTGAAGATGAATAGTCCATGGGAAATTATGAGACCTAAGCTCAAGGAGCTTGGTTACTCAGACGAGCAGATAGATGATATGACGCTAGCAGAATTATTCGAGCTATGCGAAGATTAATATATGATATGTACTACGCAGATGAAATATCTGTAGACATAGCAATTAAATTATTAGATAAATTAACAGAAATTTCAAATAAAAAAAGAAGATGAGTAAATTACCAAAATGGTTCAACGGTGAAGTATACACTGAAGGAGCCGAAGTAACAAACCGCTTTGGTGGTGACAGTTGCTACCTAAACGCTGAAGAGCTTAGCATGTATGACTTTGTCATAGGAGCTAGCAATATGTGTGAAATAGGTATGCATCACGATAAACTAGTAACAGATCTTAGAAAAGGTCTTAACTGGTTTAGAAAGTATAATGCCAAAGCTTATATGATATTATTAGATTAATGAAGACAGCGTTAATAGTATTAGCTATTTGGGCTACTTTAGAACTATATCACGAGAAAAATAATAAATACAAAGAATAATATGACAGGAGAAGAAGTAAAAGATTACATTAAAAACGAGCTTGGTTTTGAGCCAAGACACGACGTAGATGCTATATCAGACGCAGCGAGTGAGCTAGCATATCTATATAGTAATAGCACAACATCTAAGCAAATTATTGAGTTTATGTTAGCAGACAAACCAATACCTACGCTAGCTACTCATAGCTATGGCTTTCATAGTCGTAGCGGTAGAAGAGTGCGAGAGATGTTTACAGAATATTATAACAGTTACGTAAGAAACAATGGCAACTAGAGCATTAATACGTTTTGCTAAACGTGAAGATAAAGTATCGTTTAGCGACTTTCAATTATACGACGACTGCGGTAGAGCACGAGTTACACATCAAATATATCATCATTACGATGGCTCACCTGATTTTTTAGGTGTTAAGTTAGCAGAATTTATTAACAATTTAGGTGCAGATCATAACGGTGTAGACTGTTTTGCGGCACAGTTATTAGTGCATTTAAAGCTAGGTATACATTATGGTGGATTTGATAATATTTCTCACAATGTATATTTAGAAACGCCAGGCGATGATCACTATGATCTTGATTATACATATTATTTATGGTGGGGTAAAGGTGAGATATGGATTAGTATATTTAGATACGACCATACTACTGCTGACCACTGTATATTCGTAGGTCAAGCGCGTAATCTTATATTTAAATACAAACTAAATACGAACACTAATGGATAATATGGACAACGAACAAATGAAAAAGCTAGCTAAATATATAGCTGAAGATCTTACTAAAAGAATTTATGGCATTGCAAATCCAGGCAATGAAAACAACGATATGATGTGGTATGCAGACAGAGATGATGACCACATGGTCGGTGAGTTAGCTAGGCTAATGACACTATTAAATCTGTATCAAGATCGTGAAGAGTATGAAAAATGCCATTTAATAAACAAACATATTAAAAAATTAGAGAAAATAATAGAAAACTTATGATGAGAAAAAAACCAATGCTAGCATATCCTGTTAGCGATAAACCAATAGATTATACTAATAAAGTATCAATGCAGCCAAAGCTTGATGGCGTACGCTGTCTTATACAGTATGAAAAAGGCTTTAATCCTAGTCTTGATCCAGCTTTTGATGATAGAGATAAAGTTGTAGCTTATTCACGTACAGGCAAACAGTGGCTAAATATTGACCACATATTACAAAGTCTTAAACCTTTCTTTGAAGATAACCCTAATGTTATACTTGACGGCGAGCTATATAATCACGCTCTCAAAGATGACTTTGAAAAGATTATATCTTGCGTTCGTAAACAAAAGCCTACTGCTATTGACAAAGCTGAGTCGCGCAAGCTTGTACAGTTTCACTGTTACGATATTGTAGATGAAACTCTTACATTTGAAGAACGTAATTACTTTATACAAAAACATTTGCCTAAAACATACGGTATTAAAACTGTTAAAACTCAAGCTGTTAGCACTGAGTCTTTGTCTAAAGTTGTGCATCAACAAAACTTAGACGCTGGCTTTGAAGGCTCTATATTACGTACTAACGATGTATACAAATGTGGCAGATCATGGTCGCTACGTAAGTTCAAAGACTTTCATGACGCCGAAGCTAAACTAACTAGCTGGGTCGAAGGTAAAGGCAAACGTAAAGGCACAATCGGTAAGTTCATGGCGGTTGATGCTGATGGCAACGAGTTTGGTATGCCAGTTATGGATAATTTCAAAAAGTTACAAACAATGTTTGATGAGATGAAGACATGGGTTGGCAAAGAAGCTACGTTCACGTACTTCGAGCGTACCAAAGCTGGCAGCTACAGGCATCCATTATTTAAAGCTATACGCAATTATGAATAAAAAGTTAAAAAACCGTATTAAAGAATTTAATAAAATAAAAACCAAAGATAATTCTAAAAGAATTATTATAGCATCGTTGAACACAGACATCAAAAAGTTAGAGTGGGGTGTGACACAAGGCTGTAAAGTTAAGGAGTAACAGGCTTATGTCACATATAGAACGAAATATGAAATGGCTTAACAAGCATAGACTGATATATAGAAGGCTACCAACTACAGACGTACCTACTATTGAAACAAAACAGTATATGTTTTTTGAAGAAGGCACATATCAATGCTATGAGTTGTTTAGATCTAAAGCAAAGATAACTACATTTAAATCACTTAAATGGCATTTGTTAGTGCTTTGGTATCTAAACCCTCAGCTATCACCTGATATGTTTGACGATCTTGCTGATATAATTTGTTACAAGCCAAATGGCTTTGTAAGCTTTAATATTAGCGCGGCATCGATAGAACGAATAGTACATGAAGTATACATGTCTGATCTTGAAAAGCCGCCTACTAATAAACTACGCAAAGTAGTATTTAAACCTTTTTCAGGTTTAACTAAAGAGCAAAAATTATCTATTGTAGGCTCGTTAATAGGCGTGACAAATAAAATACACGCAGACGACATTTATGCGTGTATGATAGATATTAATGACACAGGCCAAAAGATTACAATACGACGCATCTCTGAGCTTCTGAACGTGTCTAATCGCACAATACACAGACACATGTGTCAAGATTTAAAAAGAGAAAAAGAACTACTTAATCAACAAATATGAAACAATATAATTCTAGTAATTTTAATAGATATAAACAAGATGTTAAAGCATCGCAGCCTGAAGGTAAGTTTTGGGACGAATACTCTAGAGATGAACTTATAATTAAGTTTATGCCTCTTGTAGAAAATATAGCTCGTAAGTTTAAAGATAGTGATGCTGCTAACGGTGTTGTATCTTTATCCGATCGTATACAGTTTGGCCATATCGGACTTATTAAAGCTGTAGACAAAATACAGTGGAAGCAAATATTTGATTCAAAAGATCCTGAGCGAACTCTTAAATCTTATTTAGCTAAACGTATACGCGGTGCAATACGTAGATCTGTTGATGGTAACAGAGCTGGTATGCGTTTACCTGAACATAAGCTAAATGAAATACGTAAAAACTTTGATGAAGATAATTCTTTATTGTTCTTTAACTCTATGTTTGAAAGTATAGATCAACAGCTTGACGATGAAAATTCTTACTTATATCAAATTGAAGATAAATCAGAAGATCCTTATTTACATAGCAAGCTGCATAATATGTTAAGAAATGTTATGCTAAAAGTTTTAACAGACAGAGAGTATCATGTGATTAGATTATCTTATGGTATTAACTGTGACAAACAGTCTGCGAAGCAAATTGCTAACTATTTAAACATGGACGGAGTAAGCTCTTATGTTAGAGTTTCACAACTAAAAAAGCAAGCTATCAACAAACTTAAAAACTCTTTGACTTACTCGCAAGTGGCTGACTATCTGTAAGTTACTCGTTAAATATTAACTGTTATATGTAATTATATATATAACCTAAACCAATATACCAATGAAAGATTTAACTAAAAAACTAGCTGATGTTCAGACTAAGTTAAAAGCAAAAAAGTCTTCATATAATAGCTTTGGTAAGTACTACTTCCGTAAAGCTGAAGACATTCTCGAAGGTGTAAAACCTTTCTTATTACAACACAATATTTATGTTACAGTATCAGAAGAGCTAATCGCTACAGATCCAGTTCCAATGATAAAGTCGACCGCTACAATTAGTGACGGCGAAAGTGCTATACACGCTACTGCTGTAGTAGGCGTTGATATGCAACAAAAAGGTATGCAGACTGCTCAACAGTTTGGTGCGGCATCTACATACGCTAAAAAGTACGCGCTTGGTAATTTATTCTTAATTGATGATACTGAAGACGCTGACGCTACAAACAATCATGGCAAAGCCACTCAAGTTACAACAAAGCCTAAGGCTAAGATAACGAAAGAGCAAATGACTAAAGCTATTGAGTTTGTTAAAGGCGGCGGCTCAGTAGACGCTATAAAGAAAAAATATACATTAACCGACGCTCAAATTAAACAATTAGCATAATGAAAGAAATCTACGATAAACTAAGAGATGACGAGCATTACTACGGTGATTTTGGCAAACAGTTCCTCAGCAACTCTGACATATCTACTTTGTTAAAAAATCCTAAAGATCTGCATAAGCTTAAGCCTAGCAGCCCGGCTCTCTTAGTTGGTGGGTATTTTCATACTGCAATATTAGAACCTGACAAGTTAAATAGGTTTAAAATAGTTGAAGCTACTACACGTAATACTAAAGCTTACAAAGAAATATCAGACGGTGAACTATGTTTATTACAACATGAAGTTGACAAGATACAACTGATGACAGAAGCTATACAAAGCAACGATGTTTGTAGAGACTTGATTAAACCTATACTTGGCGAGGTTGAATATGAAGAGCCACGTGTACAAAAAATCCACGGTCAAATGTGGAAAGGCAAAGCTGATGTAATAAACCACGAAGAAAAACTAGTTATCGATCTTAAAACTACAAGTGATATAGATAAGTTTCAGTGGTCAGCTAATAAGTTTAATTATGACAGCCAAGCCTTTATTTATAGCACCCTATTTGGCTATGAGATGTTGTTTATTGTTATTGACAAAGAAACACATCAAATAGGTTTGTTTGATTGTTCGCCTGATTTTTACAAAAGAGGCGAAGACAAAGTGCGTAAAGCTTGTGACGCATACGAGTTGTTCTATCAAACAGATGATTTTGATCACAAGCAACATTTATTAACTAAAACCCTATAAACCTATGCCTAGAACTAAAACTAGAGTATGCGATGTTACAGGAATGAAAACATCTGAGAAGAACTTTTATGCAAACCAAAGCCACGTGAAAGCTGTAGATAATATACGCAGATCTGGCGGTGCAACAAAAGATCAATTAAAAAGAATGTTTAACCAAATCAATAATTACTAATGGCAAGTATTATTAAAACAAGTATCAACTTGAACGACATACCGAAAGACAAGATCTACGTCGGTAAGAAAGGTAAGTATTTACCAATTACGATTACGCTTAACGATGAGCCTGATCAGTTTGGTAATCAAGGACCTGTCGTTGTTGAGCAAACAAAAGAAGAGCGTGATGCTAAGGCGCCGAAGACATACCTTGGCAATGTTAAAGTTGTGTGGACTAACGGTACAAACGTTGATACCGCACCACGTGATAACCAACCAGCTGCACCAGCTCCGGCACCTGTAGCTGATGAAGATTTACCATTTTAATAAATGAACGTGCAGGAAAGAGAGATCAATGGATTTGCGATTGACCAGTTCAATCAGTATGGCCTATAAGTTGGGAAAACGCAGGGTGTATGCCCTACGTGTTCTCACACTAGGAAGCCTGAGAATAAGAAAGCTAAATGTGCTTCTTATGATTGGGAACGTGGTCTTGGCACCTGTCATAACTGTAATACTAGTTTTCAACTTCACACCTACCAACGTAAAGGCGCCAGCGAAAAGGTTTATGTTAGACCTACGGTTGAGCCTTTAAATGAAGTAAGTGCGAAAGTTGAAGACTGGTTTAAAGATCGTGGCATATCACCAGCTTCCCTTCGTGATTTAAAAGTTACCACAGGTGAAGAGTATATGCCACAGACAGGTAAATCTGAGAATACCATTCAATTTAACTATTACATGGGCGATCAACTCATAAACGTTAAATACCGTGATGGCCGTAAGAATTTTAAACTGTACAAGGGTGCAGAGAAAATATTCTACAATATCAACAGTATTATCGGTTATGATGCTTGTGTCATAGTTGAAGGTGAGATGGACGTGCTTGCAATGCACGAAGCGGGAGTAACAAACGTTATATCAGTACCTAACGGCGCTACGTTGAACTCAAACAATCTCGATTATTTAGATAATTGCATAGACTATTTTGATGACAAAGAAAAGATTATATTAGCGGTTGATGCTGATGAACCTGGCCAAGCACTAAGACAAGAGTTTATACGACGTCTTGGCGCTGAGGTTTGTTATCTAGTCGATTTCGATGATTGTAAAGACGCAAACGATTATTTAGTTAAGTACGGAGCTGAAAAGCTCAGGGATGTAATTAATAACGTTAGGCCTGTACCTCTTGAAGGCGTGTCTACATTAAAAGATATAGAAGATGAACTTAAAGATTTTGTTAAAAACGGCTTTAAGCCCGGCTTTCAAATCGGACTTAAAAACTTTGATAATATTTTCTCTACTTACACCGGTCAGTTTATTACTGTTACTGGCGTACCCAGTAGCGGGAAGTCTGACTTTGTTGACCAAATGGTTGTGGGCTATAATCAACTATACGGTTGGAAAACTGCGTATGCAAGTCCAGAAAACCAACCAGTCTATCTACACGCGCACAAGCTAATGCGTAAGCATTGGCAAGACATGCCAGCTGTAGGAGATATTGGCGGTGATAAATGGGAACAAGTTACTGAACACGTTAATGACAACTACTTCTTTATTGATATGGATAAATATAATTTAGAAGCTGTATTACGTAAAGGCGCTGAGCTTGTTAAACGTAAAGGTATTAAATGTTTAGTTCTCGATCCATTTAATAAGATTAGAGACGTTAATGCGCACTCAGACGACGTTAACCGTTATACAATGGATTATCTAGCTAAGATCGAAGCTTTTTGCAAAAAGTATGATGTACTTACATTTATTGTAGCACACCCTACTAAAATGTACAAAGGCCAAGATGGTAAGATGGAAGAGCCAACAATGTATAACATTAAAGGTGGTGGTGAATGGTACGATGCTAGTTATCACGGCTTGTTAGTTCACAGAGACTATGATGCTAAAACAACTAAAGTTAAAGTACTTAAAGTTAAGTTTCAAAACCTTGGTGAAAACGGCGCTGAGTCTTTCTTTACATGGGAACCTCGCTCTGGTAGCTTTGTACCGCACGTTGGTACTGAAGCAGAAGCTGAGCCAATGCCTTGGGAATAATGGCTAAGCGTAAGCCTTTCAAACCCGGCTTCCGACCTCTTTCAAAATTAGAATCTAAAATGATACAATGGTGTTTAAACAACAGTATAGCTTGTTGTGTGGTGCCTGCTCAAAAGTATACAGGCTTTGGCGAAGACTTTTGCGTTGAAATAGTAATCAATGATAAATCAAACTTTAGCCCTAATTTTAAAAAGCAAGAAGTCTTAGAAAAACAAATTGAATATTATAAATACTACTATGACAAATACAATAAAACAACTTGATTATAAAACAATAGCAATGAATCGCGACGGTAAAACTAAAATACTTACTAAACGTAACAGTACTTTAGGATTAAAAACGTGGTACAATATTAAAGGAGAAATATATGCTTAAGTTTGAAACAGCTAGCGATGCTTTTCATGATTTATACTGGCGTATAGTTCGCGATGGTGTAGACTTTGCCGGTACTAAAGCTTTATTTAACGTAGGCTTTGAAATGAAAATACCAAAAGCTAACTCTATACTTAATAGCAAAGTTAAACGCAATTGGTCACAAGAGTATGCAGAGGCTGAATGGCAATGGTATTTATCTGGCGATCCTAACATTAAAAAGCTTGGTGAGTTGTATGGTAAAGTTCCAGCTATATGGAAGCGTATGGCTGACGACGAAGGTAATGTAAACTCTAACTATGGTTATCAATGGCAAAGAAGCGATCAACTTAGAAAAGTTATAGCTGATCTAAAAGAAAACCCTGAGACTAGACAAGCCGCAATATCTATCTATGATGCTAAAGAAAAAGCAGCTTATCAACACGATACTCCGTGCACGTACGCTGTACAGTTCACAATACTAGATGATAGACTCAATATGTCTGTTGTAATGCGATCTAATGATCTCTGGTATGGTTTCTGTAACGATCAGTATCAGTTTTCATCTTTGCAAATGTTAGTTGCTTACGAGCTAGGTATACGCACTGGTACTTATTACCATTTTGCCCATAACTTACATTTGTATAATAATAAATTACCAGAAGATAAAACTAGAAACTTTCACAAATGACATATTGCATATACCACATACCCGGTAAAAAAATCGGTGTAACCAACAATGTTAAGAACAGAGTTGAAGAGCAACAGGGCTATGAGCCTGGCGAGTATGAAATACTTGAAATGTCTGATGACATAGACTACGTATCTAAGCGTGAATTATATTTACAAGAGAGATACGGATATAGAGTTGACAGACAATTATACAAAGAATTATTTAATAACAATTTTATAGAATTAAACAATATGAATATAAACGTAACTGAAATGACCACAACGTTTCCTTGTCCGGTCAATAAACTAAAAGGACAACTTATGGATAATATAGGTATGTCATGGGACACAGATGCTGGCCCTGTTATAATAACAGAGTCATCAATAAAATGGATTATGAATAATGTTAAATCATCACAATACACTAACGACAGATGTTATGTATATAATAAAGCTTTTGCTAGATGGTTTGATAATAATAAAATTATAACTAAAGTAGAAGACTGCGATACAATGTGCGATGACTGCGGTGAAAATATATTTGACTGCATTAGAACTTGGGCTGACGAACGTGGCTTGTATGACAAAGGTGATCCAAAGACTCAATACATTAAGTTAATGGAAGAGACTGGCGAAATAGGTAGAGCTTTATTAAAAGAAGATACAGCTGAAATAATCGACGGTATTGGCGATGCTGTAGTTGTACTAACTAATCTAGCCGAGCTTGTTGGTGTACCTATCGAAGACTGCATACAAGAAGCTTACAATGTTATTGCGAAGCGCAAAGGTAAAATGATTAACGGTACATTTGTAAAAGATCAACCATTAACTAGCTACGGCAGAAATAAAAAATAATATGAGTAGTAGAGAAATATATGACGGTATGGACGGCGTGACAACACGTACGTTTAAATTCAGAGACCCTGTAGTCGACAACGTGTGTAGAGAGTTTGTAAAACGATCTGATGCTGGCTACAAAAAGTACGGTTCAACACTTGATGACGAGCGTAGGCTTGGTATGAAAAACCTGCAGGGATATTTAAAGGACGTTCAAGAAGAACTTATGGATGCTATATTGTACATACAAGCAGCACGTGAAGAACTTCAAGACTTATCTGAAGAAGCTTTCATTAACAAGTTTGATGATGATGAGAAAGAAACGTTCTAAAAAAAGAGGTCCAGTCAGAGCTAAGCGCGTAAGACAGGACGGTATTAACTTTGCTTCAGGGCTAGAACGATATATGTATCTGGCCCTGAAAAAAGCAAAGATCAAAGCTGCGTACGAAGGTCAAACCTACGTTGTGCAGGAAGGCTTTGAGTTTACTCAAGCTGCTTATGAAAAGCAGTCTAATGGTAAGGGTGAATATAAAAACAGAGGAAATAAAAAAATACTACCAGTTAAATATACACCAGACTTTATTGGTAAAGACTTTATTATAGAGTGTAAAGGTCGAGCTAACGAAAGTTTTCCAATGCGATGGAAAATGTTTAAAAAGTACGTAAAAGAAAACATGCCTCATGTAACTTTATATAAACCTCAGAATCAAAAAGACTGCGACGAAACAATTAAACTTATTCAAAATGAAAAATGATTGGGAATTAAGCTTTGGTACTTTTCCAGGGCTATTGTTCGGCGTGAGAACATATAGAGAAGAGCTAAGAGACAACCACGTATTATATCTAGGTTTCTTAGACATTTGTTTAACAATATATAAATAATAAAAATGAATAACATACTATCAGACATTACTGTTCACATGAAGTATGCCAAGTATAATCCTGAGCTTAATCGCCGTGAAACTTGGACAGAGCTTGTAGACCGTAATGTAGCAATGCACAAAAAGAAATACCCTAACCTAATAGACCAAATAGATGAAGCATATAAGTTCGTATATAATAAGAAAGTTTTGCCAAGCATGCGTTCGTTACAGTTTGCAGGCAAGCCCATTGAAATATCACCTAATCGCTTATATAACTGTAGCTATTTGCCTGCTGATAGTGTTGATGCTTTTAACGAAATAATGTTCTTGCTTTTGTCTGGTTGTGGCGTAGGTTACTCAGTACAAAAACATCATATTAAAAAGTTACCAGCTATAATAAAGCCATTTGAAAAACGTAGTAGACGTTTTGTTATTGGTGACAGTATTGAAGGTTGGTCTGACGCTGTTAAAGTTTTAATAAAGTCTTACTTAGGTGATAAGCGTACATCAAAGATAAACTTTGACTATACAGATATAAGACCTAAAGGTGCTAGGCTTGTGACGTCAGGCGGTAAAGCACCTGGTCCACAACCATTAAAAGAGTGTTTAATTAAAATTGAAGGTATACTAAATGCGAAAGAAGACGGATCGACTCTCAGTAGTCTCGAGACTCATGACATTATCTGTCATATTGCTGACGCTGTACTTGCTGGCGGTATAAGACGTGCTGCACTTATAGCTTTGTTCAGTGCTAGCGACGACGAAATGATTAGCTGTAAATCAGGTAACTGGTGGGAAACTGACCCACAGCGTGGCCGTGCTAATAACTCAGCTGTACTTATGAGACATAAAATAACAAAAGACTTTTTTATGGACTTATGGAAACGTGTTGAGCTGTCTGGCGCAGGTGAGCCTGGTATATATTTAAATAATGACAAAGACTGGGGTACAAACCCTTGTTGTGAAATAGCATTGCGTCCGTTTCAATTTTGTAACTTATGTGAAGTTAATGTTTCAGATATAGTTGATCAAGAAGACTTTAACGCAAGAGTTAAGGCTGCCGCGTTTATAGGTACATTACAAGCTAGCTACACTGACTTTCATTATCTAAGAGAGATATGGAGAGAGACAACAGAAAAAGACGCGCTTATAGGTGTGTCAATGACAGGAATAGGGAGTGCCGCTGTGCTCCAAATGGATATGAAGGCCGCTGCAAGTATCGTGAAGAGAGAGAACACGAGAGTAGCAAAGCTATTAGGTATAAACAAAAGCGCTAGATGTACAACTGTAAAGCCTGCAGGGACGACTTCTCTGGTGCTAGGAACATCTTCTGGTATTCACGCATGGCATAATGATTATTATGTCCGTAGGATGCGCGTAGGAAAAAACGAGGCTATATATACGTATCTTAATATTAATCACCCTGAGTTAATTGAAGATGAGTACTTCAGGCCTCATGATACAGCTGTTATATCTGTACCACAAAAAGCACCTGATAACTCTATACTTAGAACTGAGTCACCGTTTGATACGCTTGAACGTGTTAAACGCGTGGCTACTGAGTGGGTTAAACCAGGCCACAGAGTTGGTAGCAATACACATAATGTGTCTGCAACAATATCGTTGAAAGATAATGAGTGGGAAGCTGCCGGTGAGTGGATGTGGGAAAACAGAGATTATTATAATGGCTTATCTGTATTGCCTTACAACGGCGGTACATATACTCAAGCTCCGTTTGAGGACATTAGCGAAGCTGAGTTTAATAAAATGTCCAAAGTATTATCTGAAGTTGATCTAACTAAAGTTATTGAAACTGATGATAACACAGATCTATCAGGCGAGCTTGCTTGCGCTGGTGGTAGCTGTGAAGTTGTTTAATCAAATTTTATTTACTATGACTGAATTAGAAAAGTTGTATCAGAATATGGCTGATACTTTAGAACAAGGTGTAACTGACTTAGAGAAGTTTGAAGCTGGCAATATGTCAGCAGGAACTAGGGTTCGTAAGAACATGCAGACTATAAAAGATCTGGCTCAAAAAGTTAGAGTTACAGTTCAAGAACAAAAGAACGCTGTTGCAGCGTAATTAATGGAGGGCTTTGGCCCTCCTTTTTTTTATATCTATAGTTATTAAAGTAATACCACCGCCTGCTGTATAAGCAATGTCAAGCCATTCAAACGTAGACTTAGGATTAGAATCGTATTTATCTATAAGCTCTTTGCTAATGCCAATTGCTAAGCACGCTATTATCGGCCCATACTTAATTACTTTTTTATTGTCTGTATATTCTGGAATGATAGATTTAGCAGCGTGCGTAGTTACATAGCCAAAAGCAAAGTGCATAGCTTTATCTTTTTTAGGTAAAGTGATTTGCATTATAGTTAGCGAAAGTATTACACTAAGTAAGTATTTCATAGCTAAAAAATTATGTTAAACTCTTAATCAAAGTCTATATATTCAATCGTTACTTCTTCGCCTTGCTCAATAGCTTTAGCAATGCTTGGGTAAATTCGCTTATACGCGTTAACAGATTTACCAACAAACCCGTCTCTAAGTATAAGATTATTTTCTTGACTATCGCCGACGATAAGACACCCAGCAGTATGCTCATCAGTGTTTCCAGTATGAATAAGAATATACTCAAAATTAGGAACATCAACGATATGAAGCATACCACGATGTATACCAGGATATTTTTTATCATAACGTGCATGAAAGCCTCCTTCTTTTCTTAATTTTATACTATAAGTACCCGCTGGTATTCTAGTCTCACCTTTCACTTTTAAAACTCTAGCTTCATCTTCTAGTGTATAACATAAAAAGTGTTTACCTAATTCGTTTATCTCAAATAATAGACCATGCGTGCAGTCTACTTGTGAACTAAATCTTAATACTTGTAGTTTCATTTTTCTCCACATTTTTTACTTGGGTTACCAACCTGTCTCCAGTCTTGTTTAACCCAGTCTCTTAAACCTTTACTTCTAGTGCTACCATCTCTAATAAAACTTTTAGAGCTTCTAACTTTTTTACCTTGAGAAGCTGCAGTTCTTTTAGCTCTTATAACTTTCTGTCTTTCAGCTTGACTCATGCTAGCTATTTTAGCTTTAGGTAAACAGACTTTGCGTGTAGCTTTTACAGGGCTAGACTTTTCGTTTTTAGCTTTTAATGTAGCTTTAGCAGACTTAGCAAGTCTTGCTTGCTCCATTTTACCCATAACTTTAGCCCGCTGTTCTAGTACAGTTAGTATCTGTACTTTTCTAGCATAAGGTTTATTTATCTTCATAACCTTAGCTATTGTTTTTCTAGCGTCAGCAACTGTAGCAAATTTAATAGGTACTGTATCAGTAGGATCTTCGTCTGTATATAGACGTCTACCTGAGCCTTTAGGCTTTTTACCTGTACCAACTATAGGATCTTTACGCTTTTTCATTTTTACCTAATCTTTTTCTAACTATATTCATTGTAGCCTTCATCTTACTTGCATAGCTAGGATTTTTACCTCTATTAAATACGTATTGTTGATTTAAGCTACTAATAATTTTAGATAAATTACCTTTACGAGTTTTAATTAACCACGAGGCTAATGAAGAAGATGACATTGTCTTGAACTTGCCTTTAGCATCAGGTGCATCTGAATGTTTAAACTCACCCATACGTTTTTTAAATGGACTGTCAGACTTTAAATGCTTAAACATATCTTTGCCTAACTGTTCACCAAACTTACTATCAGACTTGTAGTGAGCATGAGCTACGTTTCTACTATAAGATATATCTTTACCAACTTTCATAAAGTCTTTAGCATGTTTAGGAAATTTGTCTGCTAATAGCTCTGCTATTAATATACCTTGTGCTGAGTGGCCTGATGGGTATGAAGGTGTTTTCATTGAGTCTAACTCTTTGTCGCCAAACTTAATATTGTTTTTCTTTGCTAATACTTTTGGTCTTGGCCTATTATGATGTTTCTTTATTTTTAATATTACTTTAGAAGACTCATCTATTATTTTATCTATAGCTTCACTACTAACATCTAAACCTTTTTTTTTGGCTAGCTTTAAAAAACTACCTTTAACATCATCTTTTTCTTTTACAAACCTTTCATTGATAGGTATTTTATTCAACTCTTTTATTTCTTGAGTTGTAGTAAAAGAACCATTGCTAGGCGGTTTTTTATTTAAATACTTTTGTATGTCAAAGTCTTTAAACATACTAGCATTTATGATTAGAAGCCCACATATTAGCGTAAGCACTAGGGTATACGTCAAACTTTTTCTTAGCCGCTGCTATCTGGCAAGGTTTTAATTTGCCTTTCATAGGTGACTTCATCTTCAAAGGTTTGCCGTCAGGCCCAATACCTTTAGTGCCTCTAGCCGCAGAGTCCATGCCTCTGTTCTCAATACCAAACTTAGCAGGCGAAGACTCTAAATACTTGTCTATTTTCTTAGCTTGACCAGCATGTGTATTACTAGCTTTTTTAAGCCCTTTAGAAACAGACTCTAGCGCCTTGCTTTTAAAAGGGTTTTTCATACCTGATAATCTTCTTCTACCACATCCTGTTTTAGGTACAGGGTTATTTTTTTGTATATACGCCATTGTTTATATTATTTTCCAACTTTAGAAATATCGAGTTTAGGTTTATTTTTTTGATCTTTAATTATTTTCTTTCTCTGTTTCTTACCTACTTTAGCTATTCTAATTTTTCTTTTTGATTCAGAAAGGTCTTGACCTGGTGTATTTTTTATAGTGCCAAAGCTACTCTCTGTCTCAGTAGGCTTATAAGTACCTTTTCTAATAGATCTTTTTAATTGTCTACGGTCTTTTCTAGCTTCTCTTAAGCTAGATCCACTCATTGCTCCCATTAAATCGCTATCAGTAAGACTCTCTTGTGGAAAATTTTTCTCTTCTTTTTTAGCAGCTCTTAAATCAGATCTCTTCTTAAAAGGGTTATTGTTTTGTATGTATGCCATAATTATTTTGTTAACAGTTCCATCTACGTCTAGCTGCAAGACCTCTTTCGCTTTTCCAGCTTCTTGATCTAGCGCAGAATGATTTTCTTCTATTTGCGTCTTTACTTCCTGGTTTTAATTCAGATGGTTTTTTTGTTACAGCTGTTTTTAGTTTACTGCCTGGATTATTTTTTTTATACTCATTAACTCCTTTTTGGCTCATACCACCACCAGCTTTTCCGCCAGTTCCAGTTGGCTTAGCCTTATTAAAGTTTTTACCGGGCCCTATAGTTCTTTTTGGATCTGCTTTTTTTAATGCAGATTTTCTACGTAAGTGCCCGTTTATTCTTCTTCTTCTCATTAGTCTATAGTATAAACAACATTAATTGTTGATGATATATCTGTAGAAACTGTAACAGTGCTAGTGTCAACAGACAGCGGAGATTCTTCAAACAACACAACAGATGTTTTTGGTGGTAGTTGTAAGTTAGCAATAACATAAACACCTCCAACTAAAACATTTACAGCTGGTGTACTACTACCATGAATATTACTAATAGTCATATTCAAAAGCTTAGTACCTTTAACTAATGTTTGAGCAGCTGTACTAAATGAACTTAATGTTAGTGTTTTTGCCATAATATTATTATTACATGTTTAAGGCGTAGTTGTATGTTCTGCGCTAGTTCCACCTAAGAAGGTTGACCAGTCATATTCTATTACTGCTGTTACCCAAAAAAATCTACTAGCGTTTTGCATATCTGTAGACTGTTGTATTGATATTGCCATTTTCTCTGTAGATTCAAAATGTTTAGCGTTGTCAAAAGCAAAGTGAAACACGTGGTGATCATCAGCTACAGAAGCTGCTATTGTTTCAGTTTCTTCTACAGTCCAAGCGTTAGTGTATGATTGGCCGCAGGGTGAAGTTTCAATACCAACTGTTATATTACCATCGGAGCCGTGCATTTGAGCGTAGTGTACTGTTACAGATACAACTCTACCGTCTGCTGGCATAACCATAGCTGCTTCTTCTTGATAGTTGACTGTTTGCTCTGTATTAGTTACAAAAGGCATAAAGTGTTTGTCTGTACCTAAATCATCTACAAAGTTCATTGGAAATACTTGTATTTGTTTTTGTAAACTACCTCCAATATCTAAATTACCGCTTAACTTTATATTACCAGCAACATGTAGTTTTTCAGATGGATCAGTAGTACCAACACCTACATTGCCACTTTCATCAACAGTAAATTTAATAGACTCATTAGAACCATCTGCATCTCTAAATCCTAAATGTATATCCTTAGTGTCAGAAGTATCTGAATCTACAGTAAGCTTTAAAACATGATTGCCTGTTGTTTCATCTTGTCTGTGATATATTCTAGCTGTCCTATCTTCAACGTCAAAGTTTATGCTTTCTTCTGCTTGTCTACCAAGAGATAATCTTGGATTTGCTGTAGCATCAAGTTTATATATTTGTACTTTTTCACTAAATTTGTTTGCTACAGCACTACCATCTAAAGTTAAGTAAGATGTAGTTCCACCCGAGCCGTCGTCTGATTGAAAGATAATATCTTTGTCGTTATTCTTTTGTCTTATGTATAAATCACCAGTACCAGTTTGGTCGATAAAGCTATTACTACCATTGTGTAAAAATCTTAAATCAAGTCCAGCGCCAATACAAAGAGTAGAGTTGTCTGGAAAAACAGTGAAAGGACTAGTATAACCACCATTTAATCTAAAGTATTCTGCTACACCACCCGAACCGTCGTCTGTTTGAAAAATTATATCAGCATCATCGACAGTGTTTACTATCGTTAAGTCACCTGAGGAGTTAGTGATAGTGCTGCCATCTAGGTTTATATTATCAACTTGCAGTGCGGTAAGAGTTCCAAGAGACGTTATGTTAGGTTGAGCCGCTGTAGCTAAAGTACTATTAATAGGATGTGAAAAAGTAAAAGTATCAGAAGCTGCAGTCCACAATATAGTAGCGTCGTTAGAAGCATCTACAGCGTCTTGAATAGTAATACCAGCACCATCAGCACTACTAGAAGAGTCGCTGGCACTAAAATTTAACGTTATGTTTTTATCTTCAACGTTTAAGTTAGCTGTATTTATAGTTGTTGTTGTGCCACTTATAGTTAAATCGCCGGTTATTATTGCGTTACCAGAAACGTGTAGCTTTTC
>Ga0181403_1000080_pt1 | contig 22505 bp, 30 predicted proteins | sample 26SPOviralmetaG_FD_130132 | JGI IMG/M metagenome (GOLD analysis project Ga0181403, IMG submission 130132) | Marine viral communities from the oligotrophic San Pedro Time Series (SPOT) site, San Pedro Channel, CA, USA - 26 SPOT_SRF_2011-09-28 | ecosystem: Environmental > Aquatic > Marine > Strait...
CCAATCCTTACCATATCCTTTGCTCGGCCTGCGAAACCCATTGGTGCTTTTGGTTTGGTGGGCCGCGGCATTACCAATCTTTACCATCGTTCCGATCTGAGTCTCGCCGCCCATCCGTGGCCTTTACCAACACTTACCACCTCATAGAAGGAGACGGGGGACTAGGGATTGATCTGGGTCAAGACCAAACGAACCGAATGGGTCGCACAGTGAAAGGGGTGGTGGTTCGCTGGTGTGGCAGTATGGTAATGGTTATGTAGGGTTAGAATGGTCACACACCATCCGGAGTGGTACACACCATGGCGGCGGGTGACGAAAAGAAAAAAAGAAAAAATCTGATCACGGTCACATAGCATTTAGTGAGCATGGTGGTAAAACTGGTATGGCAATGCTAAAATACCCCCATATATAAAAAAATGCACATACTCATATTTGCCACCGTATACCGGTCTCCAAACCCTGTCAAACGGGTTAAGTACTAGTATGCGTTCAATATACTTTTGGATCATTGTGATAGCAATCTCAGCCTATTTGGGCATCTACGTATGGTAGTCGAATACATCATGATCACTTACTACGTGGTAGCAATACCACTTGGAATATGGGCATTGAGATAATGGATATAGTGTGGATAATCACGGGCATATTCCTTAGTGCGATAGCGATAGCGGTGTATCTGGGCCACACAAATGGGACACTGATAATATGATTGGATTCATCAAAGCAGTCGTTATATTCGCACTTGTATTGCTGGCATTTGGTACTGTGTGTGCTGTCATAAGTGCATGGCGCCAAGGTGTGCTTGGGCGAGACATCGCGGTCATCAAAACTGGCCTGCACCGGGTGTTTCTCAGGATCAAAAAATTTACACAGCGGAAAAATAAATAAGCACAATGAGATCGATAGGAATACTGTTAAGTTTCATACTGCTGATGTGCCTTACTGTGCCTGCGAAGTCGGGACACTCACAGAACAACGGCACCTGTGCGGACGACCGGACACACTACGAGAACATGACGGTCAATGGCAAGCGTTCAGACGCCCCACTGTACGACGAATCACTGGCCATGAGGGACAAAGCACACACCTACAACAACTACAAATTGTGTGAGAAATACATGGAAGAGGCACTGCGTATGATACGCAAACCCTATCCCACAGAGTAGTAGACCTTTTCCGCGGACTATAATATAATTACACTTGTAACGATTACGTGGCACCTACAGGATCTGCGAAGCGAGAGGGGACCAGGTCCTGGCGCCATCGTGCATGGCACCTATGCACTATCAACACTTGGGTTTTTCGCCCGGCCATCATAAAATAGTGTAAAACAAAGGAACAATCATCCACATGATATACACAGCAGAAGAACACGATTGGTTGAGCACACCAAAGAAGAAGCGACGAGTCAGCAACCAGACAGCGGACGGACAGCCACCTGAGTCACAGGACTACCGTAAGCACGACTGGGCAATCCGGACAACCATAGAGGTGGACGGCAAGCACTACGTGGTGCCGGTACAGGTCTAGCATGATCAAAAGGAACAGGCAGAGAAACACGCCCTACGTGATGCCATTCAAACGGGACATAACCAGATTCTACATGAAAGTGGCCAGCAGGGTCAACTTCTATGGCTGGAGCATACGCAACGGACACAAGATATAATGTCAGACACGCAGAAGTACAACATGGTGGAGCGGTACAGGTTGGACACATGGGCTTTCGTGGCGTTCTTCGCCATATGCGGCCTAGTGGCACACATCTAGTTATAACAGCACATTTGGTCCGCCCAGCCGGAATCATTCACCGCGGTTATTACCCATTGTAAATATCAGTGAATGAAACAAGAACTGTATCGAATGCCGTGGGCACGTGTCAAGGGCGACTTCCCGGACTGGCGACTGCACAAACCGGTGGAGGATCGCATACCGGAACACATACGAAAGAAATTCAACATACCCAGCATGGCGTCACACAAACTATGGTTCGCTGAGCCGGATCCGGTGAAACAGGCCAAGTTCCTGGAGATACCACGCCTACTGGGATTCGCGGATGCCTACACCACCGTGAACGTGCAACACCCCGGACAGACCACTGCCCTGCACACCGACAAGGAACAGAGCAACTTTCCCGACGAAAACAAGCAGTTCAAGAGGATATTGAAGAAGGCCTACAAACTGGGCACAGACAGACCGTTTGGACACATGAGCAACGAGGAACAGTACGACAAACTGGAGAGGTGCTTCGTGTTCCTGCAGGACCATCAGCCCGGACACGTGATAATACTGGACGGAGAATACGTCACGGACTGGCGCCGTGGTGATGTGCTATGGTTTGACTGGCGAGACTGTGTACACGCAACCTGTAATGTCTCACACGAGATCAGGCCGCTGTTGCAGGTAATGGGCCATCGCACAGACAAATGGCGAGACATACATGGCAGTTCCAGGTTGACCGAAATTGAAATTTAATGTAATATAACGATATGCCACTTACACCAATAGTGATAGAACAGACATCCAAGGGCGAAAGATCCTACGATATTTTCAGTAGGTTGCTCAGGGACAGGATAATCATGTTGGAAGGTCCGATAGGTGAGAACACCGCTTCTGTGTTGTGTGCTCAACTGTTGTTCCTGGAATCACAGGATGCCACGAAGGATATCACACTGTATATCAATTCGCCGGGCGGACTGGTAACGGCAGGCATGGCGATATACGACACCATGCAGTACATCAAAACAGATATACAAACAATAGTTGTGGGCCAGGCTTGTAGCATGGGCTCACTCCTAGCGTCGGCAGGCGCCAAAGGCAAGAGACTGATGTTGCCCCACGCACGACACATGATACACCAACCACTGGGCGGTGCCTCAGGACAAGCGACCGATGTAGAGATCAGGGCAAACGAACTGCTTCGTTGGAAGAAAGAACTCACAGAGATTTACGAGAAAACAACAGGACAGCCGCTTGAAAAACTTAAAGCGGACATGGAACGAGACAAGTTCATGACTCCACAGGAGGCGGTGGACTATGGCCTAGCAGACAGAATCATCACATCAAGAGCCGAGGACGACAACAATTAACACTCCAAAGGGGTAACATGCAGAACCTCAAAATATACATTTACGGCACCAAGTACTTCATTGACCACTACGCAACCGGTTTGATTTCCGACTGTGAGCGATTGGGTTATGATCTAACAGTGGGCATAGTGCCGGACGCGGACACCTTCTCCCACATCAACCATTACATACATCGTGAGATGGTGCGTGTGGTACGACAATCAACCCCCAATGACAGGATACTGTTCCTTGATCCCGAATGCAGGATAGTGCGACCCATACCTGAAGACTGGATACAGGATGAAAGACCCATACTGAGTTACAAGATAGCCAGTGGTCAAACTGATATCAATAGATACGAGTATGGACACACATTGCACGGTCCCATACAGATGCAACCAATATTCCTAACGCAACGCGACAGCGACTGGATACAATGGTGGTATGATGTTTCGATGGCCGGTAGCGATGAGGAAAGGAATGTGTTCGTGCCACATGAGCTGTTCCTGGAACTTGCAGTCAAGTACAACAAAGTTGATGCACACATCGAGTATTGTGTGTATAACAGGGATTGGCAACAGCCGCACCGGATAGTGAAAGGTTCGTTCGTAACAGAAGACACAATAATAACGCACCCGGACATACATGCACTGATGGATCCCAACGTTAAGCACTCGGTCAAGAATCTCAAGGAATCACCGTTCCTGACGACCCGCAAACTCCACAATCATTTCAACAACTACGAATCAATTAAAAAGATAGATGAGTTGATGTTCAAGGAAATCACAGACATAACCAAGTGGCCTGAGAATACCACTGCGGAAGACAATTGGTTGTGTGTAGAAGATTGGATGTTTGATCCAAAGTCCGGACGCTTGAAACACAAGGACTTCCCCGTGATCAAGCACCACCCTAGTTTAAAAAACAAAATAGATAGGAATATCAATACCCCTGCCGTCAAGAGTTTCTTTAACAGTTATGGCGTAGACTAGACGCCTTGCCGACTATTTCCAGAATTTAAGTTTTTTTGATGCTTCTGCTAGGTCCTCGAACTTCTCGTTCACATACCAACCTGCCGCAAAACCGATTATTAATCCAATTGTTAAGAACATGTATTCTCCTTTTATCTTGGTATTTATCGTATCAAACCAACCAAATGAGGTATGTAGTCAACTAGATCTATCTTACGATGCCTATCCTGAGTATTGGTAAACTTCTTTAATTGATGTAAAAGATATTCTTTGTCTTTTGTTTTGTGACTTTTAATAGTCTTTAACATCCTGCCGAGAGCAATCAGTCCCCAATTGGTCAATTTATCATTGTCCCTACGTTGCTCTTCGATTGTTTGTTTAATGACCTTTTTGATATTGTACTGGGGAAGTATAGACCAATGCATAAATTTAGGATCATGCAATTCCTCAAACCTTACCGGAGCACTTAATTCATTTACTGCCCATGGTGTTAGTCTTTTGACAACGTCGACTGCGTTGTGTAGATTCCACATCTGTAATACAAAGTTAAACTTGAGTTTTGAATTTCCTCCAAGTGTCTTAACAAACGCACTGTACTTTTTTATATTTTCAAACACGACATCAAACCTTGCCGGATACCTTACGTATTCGTATGTCTTGTCAACACCGTCCATGCTTATAGTCAGTGTCAGTTCTTTGAATTTTTTTACCGTATCAAAGAAGCGAGGATGTATTTTTGTAGCATTGGTTGTAACTTCGAGTGTTATATTTTTGCTGTCGCCGGTTTCGATAAGGTGATTAAGCAAATCAAAGAATTCAGGATTTATTGTAGGTTCTCCACCAGTGACATGTAGAATCTTTGTCCCTTCACTCACTTTTTTTATCTTGTCAATGTTAGATATATTTTTTGGCCAACTGTAATCCTCTTTGAAGTATCCATCATAGTATTTCCACGATGTGTCACTATTGGGATCCTTATCCTTAGTGTTCCAACCCAACGCCTTCCATTCCTTCCAAAGTTCACTTGAAGCGTAAGGAAAACACATCTTGCATTTTAGATTGCACTTGTTTCCAAGTTTAAGGTCTACCTTCTTAATACTTTGTTCCTGCACATCGTCGTGTTGTTCAAAGTATTTTGAATTATGCCAGGTCCTTGTAGATGAACCATGTGTGCTTTCGTTTTTGTAACAGGTCTCACACTCAGACACACGTTCTCCGTTTAGCATCTTTTTCCTAACACCTGTAAGGTAATCGCCATTGAACCACTGGTCAATAGATTCAACATCTTTTAATTTTGTAATTTCGGTACCGCCTGTCCATTGTGCTTCACAACACAACTGCATCCGTCCAGTGGGCGACACAGTAACGCTGTCAAATGGAACTCTACAATACGTATTGTTTTCTTTTTTCATAGATATATTTGTGTATTAGATGATTGAATGCATCTAGATATGTAATGTCTCCGGGTTGTGGTTGAATCTTTTTTACTTTTTTTAATTCTTTTTCTAATGAACTGTTTGTTACATTACCTAGACAGTGTCTTTGTACTCCCGGTCTACCAACAAAGCCTGCATCCATGTAAGAAAAAATGTCACCATTAGGATCAACACAAACTTTTACTTGCGGCGACTGGGTGTCAACAAGTTCATGATCGGATACCTGCACCAATGGCATATCAAGTCCAGCCATTGCATTCTTTAATCCATAACCGTAATCAACAGTTATGTCATGACTGTTTTTCAAACGCTCATCAAACTTCAACAACATGTCCTGTAGCCTGCTCCTGTTCGACATATTAAATCTAAAAGAATGATCTTCTCGTAACGAAAGATTGTTTACGCCACCAATGTCCGTGATGTAGTCGATTAACTTTTCCAATTTATCAACATGATCAGGAAGTAGAACGTAGTTCAAATATAATTGTGTGCCATCGGATCTTTTGTTGTACATTTGTAGATTTTCTTTTACGACTCTGTATGCTTTATTGTGCTTCGTGGTGCTTATTGTTTCTCCCTCATCGAGACCATATATTGAAACACGTATGTTGTCAAGACTATTGATGTAAGGATTTTTTGATAACATTTTTTCATTTAAAAGAAATCCGTTAGTGACCATTCGAGACACGTAACCGCCATCATGCAGATCCCTACATATCTTACCAATGTAAGGACTTGTCAACGGTTCTAGGCCCCCGGTTACACCAAAACGATGTTTGTCACTGCCGTCATCTTGCTCGATCAATTGACTGAATATGTTGTCGGTGTCCCTAACCACGTAATCATAGTTCCTGTTACAGAAGCCACACTCAAACATACAACTTGTTCCTGGATAAAGATTTATACGGTGTGGATACTTGTATACACCCTCTATGGCCGCCTGCATGGCTCCACTTTCGATTATTGGTTGTAAAGTTTGCCAATAAGGGGTGTTTTCAAAATGCATATGCATAATTATTGCAGTAATGACGGGTGCTTGACAAAATGTTGGTACCCATATACACTAAAACAATATGAAAACTTTTATAATTTTATTCGTTGCATTGATGCTGACAGGATGTGCAATACCTAAGAATCCAAGTTTACAGTTTGGAAAAAAATGTCATGTTGAAGGCGAAAACATAACATATTCTTACGTGTGGTTGTTTGACAAGACAACTGGCAATCCGGCTACAGAAGCACAGTGCATACACTTACAGAAGTAACTAGGAATGTATAAAATTCTTATTCTTGCCTACTTGATAGGTCAGGCTCCTTCATTAACAATCAAGACCTTTCAAATGGAGCAAACTTTCAACACAATGCAAGAATGTAAGAATGAATTACTTTTACAGAAACCAGACGGAAGATACGAAGTGATGAACGAATTCGTTGTGGACGGAGACTTCAAATGGGATTGGTTAGCGGCAGGTTGTAAGAATGACGAAACTGGTGAGGAGTTTATTCTAGAACCAACATACCCAAAAGGTAAACCACAAGAACTTATAGGGGTTGAAATTATTCCTGGACTTCGGACTTGATATCTTTTTGTTCTTTACTTTTTTCCTGACAAGGAGTAGGATCAAACATACATCCTATAACATTTGCAATAGCACCCAGTTGGCCAATAGTTTCTAATGTTGTTGGTTGTTTTGGATGATCAGCCGCAATTTCTTTTTTAGCACAGCCAAACAAAGCACATAAGCACAAGACAATTATTAAGATTGCCATGAATTGTTTTGTATTAAAGTATTCCATCAAGTATTTACATAGGTGGTATTATCCATTATAATTACAGATATGAAAGTATTGATATTAGGTGGACATGGTTTTATTGGGTGCCACACCTCGAATTTGCTTAAAACACAAGGACACGAAGTCGCTGTTGTCGATTGTTATCATCAATACTATACGTTTCCTGATAAAGAATATTTTCCTGTATTGGAGATTAGAAAACAACATGCCAATAACGACAAAACATTTGTTGGTCGTATCGAAGACGAAATGTTTATGACTGGTGTATTCCAAGAGTTCAAACCTGATGTTGTTGTTCATTTAGCAACATATCCCAATGCAAAAATGGTTGCGAGAAATGTATCCGACGCAACAGGCAACATGATTACTGCCACAGCAATAACTTTGGGTCTGTGTGTTAAATTTAAAGTGTCGAGGATTGTATTTGCATCGAGCTCAATGGCATATGGAGAGTTTAATGGGAACGTGCCAGATGAAAGTGTTGTTTGCAGTCCAAACACTCTCTATGGTTCTTACAAACACCAAGGTGAAAGGATGTGCCAGATCTGGAATAGGGAACACGGTTTGGAATATGTTATTATGAGACCATCTGCACTTTATGGCACTCGTGATATGATAACTCGTGTGATAAGTCAAATGACCAATTCGGCCTTGAAGACAGGACGTATTACTGTACAAGGACCCGACAATAGACTAGATTTCAGTCACGTCACAGATGTTGCTGATGCTTTTGCACGTGCGACTACAATGCCCGAAGCGGCAAATAGCATTTTCAATTGTACACGAGGATATGGTAGAACAATATTGGAGGCGGCAGAATTAGTGCAACAGTCATTGGGACAAGGAGAAATATCTGTCAAGCCACATGATCCTTTTTATCCTAACAGGGATACTCTGAACAGCGACAAACTTAAACAAACCCTAGGATGGAATCCAAAAATTAATATAGAACAGGGCATACCCGAATATATCAATTGGTTTTTGGAGCAACCGTATTACAATGAAAAATAAAAAGATATTGGTGTTCTCACCCCACGCCGACGATGTTGAAATAGCAATGGGCGGAACAATAGCAAAACTATCAAAAGAAAATGAAATTGTGTTGGTGACTTGTATATTACCCACAGAGGATAGGCAAGGAAACACCGATCAACAAATGATTGATACCAGAGGCATCGAGCAGGCAAAGTCTGCAAAAATATTGGGAGCAAAGTTACATCTAATGAACTTAGACTCATACAAGTTTGCCTACAACCGGGAGTATGTCAAACTGTTTGATCAACTTATTGTCTCACACCAACCCGATGTTGTATTCAGTTGTTGGGAACATGACACCCATCAAGATCATCAAACGCTCGCAAAAATTTTATATTCTGCACTACGCAAAAATAATATCTCATATTATATGTACGAGTCAACAAATCTTCCAGGTGGACTTGGTGGAAATCAGTTCACTCCACATGTGTTCGTTGATATATCCGGTACACCAATCAAGAAAAAGATCGAAGCACTCAATCAGTATAAGAATTATATTGGCAATGTAATAGAATCTATTACTGCAAGGTCAAAATACAAAGGTGGTATCGTGGGCGTGGATCATGCCGAAACATTTCAAGTTATCAAGCAACTAGAACTTTAATTATTGGAAAGTGTCTTTGGAAGCAATCTTGCCAGCGTTAGAACCATTTTTGATCACATACTGCTGAGTGCCGTTTCCGCCTACCTCAACTTCTTTACGAAGTACTTTGTTCAACACCGATTCCTTGGCCTTCTTTTGCATTGCTTTTGCGTATTCAAGTATTTTTTTTGTATCTCTCATAATCGCTCCTTTTGAACAGTATAAAGTATTATTTATGCAAAGTCAACATACCTGACCTGCTTTTAGAACATAGCACACAATGGTAAAATCCAAAGATATACAGTTGCTCCTGGTCTTGCTTTACCATGCGTGTACGTGCTTCTGTGTGCGTCTAACAGGTAGACTAGAAGGGGTTTATAGTGTAGTATATTAACTGTGACGCCGCTTTAGCTCAGCCGGTAGAGCAACTGATTTGTAATCAGTAGGTCCGCGGTTCGAATCCGTGAAGCGGCACCACATATACCAAATATGCCTGAATTACCATTATCACCGAAAAACTCAATGGTAGTGCATGTGACTTGGTCTTTTTGGTCCCTTCGTCTATCGGTTAGGACACGTGGTTTTCATCCTCGAAAGAGGGGTTCGACTCCCCTAGGGACCGCCACACAATCTCCGGGTAGTTCAGTTGGATAGAATACGAGTTTCCTAAACTTGGGGTCGGGGGTTCGAATCCCTCCCCGGAGGCCATTAATGGACCGGTAGCTCAGTTGGATAGAGCGTGAGTTTGCGGAACTCAAGGCCATAGGTTCGAATCCTGTCCGGTCCACCAATTGCACAATAATTAATTGTGTGAAACGATTTTATTCAGTCAAGTTAAAAGAAAGAAATGAACAGATACCACCATACGTGGCCAAGCACTTGCTGAGAAAAGAATCTCCGATGATAAACTATCTTGCAGAACACAAAGCATTGAAATTTGTGCATCGTAAAAAAACCGACACACTGGACTGTTATGGGGAAGAGAAACATCTCATGATGGGCAAGTTGAAATACCCGGACCTGTGGGGTCGCAAGACCAGGATGGGGTTCATGGAACTGTATATCAATATGCGTATACAACAGCAGATGAATCTTTCAAAAGGAAGTACGTAATGCTGAACATCTATAACACGTTTGACAAAGTTGAATCAATTCTTTTGGGATCCGTTGACAAATCAGTTATCAAGTCTTGTGATACAAAACAGGAAAACAGGTTGCATGATATTTTTGATAAGACATCCGAAGAGTTAGATATTATTCAGTATGTGTTAGAGAAGAAAGGTGTAAAAGTCTATAGGCCAGGCAAGTGCAATAATATAGAAATTACAACACCATATTTTACATCCAAAGGATTGGGAATGCCACTTTCGCCTCGAGACAATACACTGATCATGGGAGACACATTGATCGAAACCTCAGGTTGGAGGAAAGAAAGGATATTCGAAAGTTATTATTACAGAGAAGTTTTTTTAGAACTGCAGGCAAAGGGAGCAAAATGGATCACAATGCCTTTGCCTAGACACTTGCCCGATACGTCAAATACAGGAGATTACTATTGGGTGCCGAAAGAAGACCCTATCCTTGACGGTGCGGCAGTGCTTCGTGTGGGCAGAGATATTTTTATTTCCAACGGTGGGTCACACAGCGAACTAGGATTGACTTGGCTGAAGACAATGTTCCCACAGTATAGATACCACACAACTAAGAAAAATTTTACAGGACACATGGATGCACACATTTGTGTTGTCAGGCCCGGATTACTTTACACAGAGCATGACAAACAGGTATTGCCGCCACAGTTTGAGAATTGGGATATAATAAAAACGCCAAGCAGATATGACAGGGAAAAAATGCAAGAGCATGAACTCATAGATGCTAGGATACAGGACGATGACAGAGATACATCTCTTTCAACTAATTGTCTTGTGCTAGACCAAAACACAATAATGATGCCAAATCATTATGAACACAAAAAAGATATTATCGAACAATTCAATAAACACAAAGTAGAAATTATTTTTGTGCCTTTGACCCATCAATATTTTTTCGGGCAAGGCATAACTTGTATGACACAAGAGTTGTCGAGACAAACAGACGGGATACAGGATTACTTTTAAATGAAATACGGACACTATTCTGATTATGATCTGCGAACACATGAGCAATGGCCATTTAGGTGTCCAAGTTGGACTCCAATGCCCGATGGCAAAAAGAATGTTGTTATCTTGGGGTGTAGTCATACCTGGGGCGTTGGACTCGAACCGCACGAAACTTGGGTACACGATGTGAGCAAACACAACACAGAACGTTTACGTTATTGGAATCTCGGACAGCCCGGGGCAGGCGCAGATTCTGTAGTCCGTATATTATATTCATGTCAGAAAGTAATCAACCCAAACATTATACTTGTCTGTTGGCCAGAGATAAGCAGGCGTGAGAGAATGGAAAATATTCCTTTGGATTGGGATGGAAAACATCTTCCAACTAACGTGCTAGGAAGTGACAAAAGGCTTAGGTATGAAACCAATCAAACAGACTTTAACAATTTTTACAAGAACCTATTTTTTCTAGAGAAGTTTGCAGAAAATCATGGATGCAAAACATTTCACACTTTTGCCGATACAGTGATAGACATCAAACAATGGAATAAGTCTCTTAACGTGATAGAGGACTACACATTGAGGAACTGCTGGCCCTATTGGGACAAGTTCACCGCACGCAAACTAAACACTCAACCTAGTAAGGCGAGAGACGGAAAACATTATGGTGAAGAGAATCACAAACGGTTTGCTCAGATTGTATTAGAAAGATTTTCTGCTAAACTGAAATAGTTTCTTATTGATATACCTCTCATAAGATCCTGACGCTTAATAAATCTTTCGAGACGTGTGCTGTTATCTTCATCAATCGCAACCTGCCCTATGAAACTGTGTTCGGCATTCTCTGTAAGTGCGTTGGCGTATCTTACGTCTAGAACTTCTGGTGTGTGTAGGAATGCCCAGTCGTGTGGTATTCTCATCTGTGCCGCATAGGTCTGTATGTTTAAGAAATCATTTAAGTTAAGACTGCTAACAGTAGTCCAGAAATCCAAATGTAAGTTTTTGTAACGATTTCTTAGTTCTATATATTTGTTTACGTTCTCGGTGTACTTGGACCACTTGATGGGCCATCTCACATAGTCATGGACTGCTTCTGTACCATCGAGGCTTAATGTCACAATGGCTACCACGCCCTTCTTTAATATGTTTTCTAGTTCGTCTATCATCCTAGAGCCGTTTGTGTTCATTCTCACTATCTTGATGTTTTTGGGAAGATTACGCAATATTTTTTTGTAGTTAGGACTCGCAGTAGGCTCGCCTCCGTTGATATCCAGTTCTAATATTCTTTCCGCCGGCAGTTCCCAGAAACGTGGATAGTTGTCCATTGTTCGATACTCCGAACCTTCAAGGCTACCTATCTTTGTACTGAGGTTGGGACCACAAGTTTGGCAGGCACTGTTGCAAATATTGTCAAGTGTGCCACCAACTACTAGATAGTCATCTCTTTCATGTTTCAAAATTTTGTGCCTTTTGATGCTTTGTCTTCTTACACTGTTTCCCATACCTACCTGTTCGGTTCTTTCACAGCGTTGACATTCTTCGGCCCACCCGTTGCCTTCCATGTCTTTTTGCACACGTGCCATCCACTTGCTGTTTTGCATTTCGTTGATCGATTCAAAACGTTGGCCATCTATCATGTGGCCGCATTTTCCTATAGAGCCATCATGATTTAACCTTACAAAGTGTTTAAGTCTGGGACAATCCATTTTTACAAATCCTTATTATTTTTTCAATACTTATTGTCTCTCCCAGATGTTTTATCAGTGCCTTGTCTTGTTTCACGTATCTGTCTATTGGTGTCACTTGTGTCACAACAGCGTTGCGTTTGTTACTATGACTTGTGCAATACTGTGTGATATCTGAAAAAGGTCTCAGGGTTACACTTGCCTTGTAGTGCTTAGAAAGATGAAGCAACCATAACCATTGTGGTGAGAAGTGTCTGTCTGTGACTTTGCCCTGTTCAACAAGTTGCAAGGTGTCTGCAAGGCCAAGGTTGTTCTGTTCACAGTATTCGTTGATGCCCGATATGAATCTTTGCTCGGGGTCTCTTATTAACACATTTATGTTGTTGCAGTTTGCTATTTGATCGTTTACTAGAAGTCTGTCTGCTTCTTTCATGATGCTTGTAAATCCATTTTTAAATATTGGATATACGTGCTGTCCTTTTATTTGGACGACTGTGCAGTCGGTGGCTAGTAAATTATGTGCGTCCATTACACTATGTCCTGTTGCGCCAGTATACCCTCCACATATTCTTCTGGCAGTGGTGCATTTGCATCGCTGTGCTTCCATGTGCGTACCGCACCCGGACGTATAAGTTGCATCTTTATGTTACTCGGTTGGGCATGTAGTTGTACATGGGCAAGTTCCAGAGCCATCTTTGTGTTTCGATATTGCATGGACTCTCTCATGGTGAGGCCCGGCAGGATCTTATCTATATCTCGTTCACAAACCTTGGTGGATATGTTCCAGATGTGGTGAACCTCTTTGTCCTCGTGCCATCTGTGCCACACCTCAAACAGCAGTTCTGTCTGTGCGTACTGGCTTATAGCGTTGTTGATGAAAAGGTCACAGGGCTCGATTAACGAAGCGGTGTGGGCCACCCTCCTGATGTTCTCACCGTCGCTCCTCGATATGCCCACTATGTCGTGGCCACGTGCGGCGAGGTTCTCTGCGAACGCCTTGCCTATGCCTTTTCTGTGTCCGGTAATTGCTATCCTCATCACTAGATATTTAAAGTTGGTATCTCCACTATGGGATTTTTCTCGAAGCCCAGGTACGTTTCTATCTGTTTCAGTCTCTGTCTGTAGTCACCATGCAACGGATGTGATGACCTGAATATGTCTCGCTCCTCGAAGTTGGGCGACACGTTCCAGTCCTCCATCTTGTTCAACCACACACGGTCGGCGTTGTACTTCTTGCCCAGCAGTATTATGTCTTCCATCTCGTGGTAGTTGCCCTCCTGCACCACGAAGTGCAGTATGAACCTGAAGTCGTGTTGCTCTTTCAGTCGGGAGATGCATTCCAAGTTCTCGTTTATCTTGTCCCACTTGCCACCCAGTCTCAGTTTCTCGTAAGTTTCCTTGCTGGCGCCGTCTATGCTGACACCCAGTTCCCTAAGGTTGTTGATCACGTTGGGAACACGTGTGTGGAACTCCCTGAACATCAGTGCGTTGGTCAGTATGCTGTACTTTATGTTGTCCCGCTCGGGCGTCTGCTCCATGAAGTGTCTGTACACGTGTGAGGCAAAAGGATCTCCGTCCGAACCTATGTGCACCTGTATCGGGTGTGCGTAGTGGTACAGCCATTCATTGATGCTGTCCGCGAGCCTTATGCCAAGTTCGTAGGCCGAGCCCTCCTTGTGGAATATCAGTCCCTTGCGACAACTGGGACACCTCAGATTACAACTGTCATCTATCGCGAGCCTCAGGTGCTGTATGCGATCCGGCTGGCCATGCAATACAGCGTTGGACTTTATGTAGGAACACTGATTGGCGTTGCAGTACCTGTAGGTGCCGTCCGTGATTGACCCCTGCAGATGTTTGTGCATAGCGGAACCCAGTATCTCTGACAATGGTTTTATCTGTAGGTTGCCTATGCTCTGTGGCAACCATGATTGGCACTCACACGCATAGCACGATCCCTGCTTGTCTATCAGCACGGTGTCAAAGGGCCTGGGACATCTGTTTTGTATCTTTAGGTCCTTGGATGTGTCTATGCCGTAGTGTTCAAAAAGTCTTTTGTTTATCATCTGTTGGGATCGGTGATCATGTCCAGTGTCAGGACTACGTCTTCAGGAATAGTGGTGCTGGGTTGTTGTGCGTTGTTTTTCTTCTTCTTGCGCCTGCGATCCTCACGTTCCTGTTGCTTACGCAACTTCTTGTCGCCCCTGGTGTTTTTGTAGTCATAGTGTATGCCCATTGTGGAACTCCCATTGCTACTGTAATTATCGTCCAGGTCAGGCCTGCTTTACGCTTTTTAACGCTTCGCGTTATTTCTAAAAAACGCTTATTGGTAATTTACGCTTACGCCTCTTGCTCTAAATGATCCTGCAGGCAGTGTCTGATAGTGCTTACATACATTGGTTTTATAATATGCACTGCATTGAACTCGGCTTGGTCCTTGTGTGGTGTCTCGTATTGATAGTTAAATTTTTTTTCAAGTATGTCCTTTTGTATCTTTGCATCCATTATGCTTTCTAGCATGATGTCGTCCTTAGCAGACATCACAAGAGTAAAGATACGCTTGTCGCAAAACAGAGATGTCACAAGTACATCTCCTGCATGGCTTACTTCTCTATTGTAGAGTCCCGGGGTATTTTTCTTAGCAAAATCATCTATGTATGCGTCCGCAGGATCGTTTTCTAATTCTTCAATTAATTGTTCTTGCGTCATGTCAGGAAACGCTTCTTGCCATGTTGTGGCCGGTCTATCCCATATGTTGTTCACAGACGAATAGCAGTCTTGGAAATTCTCAAGCGTTCTATTAAACTCAAATAGTTTTTGTTTGACAGGTATGTCCTTTGGAATTTGTTTCGTGAACATGTATTCATAATAAAAGAATGGTTTGTGCATGAACATATTGTCACCGTTCTGTCCGTACATAAGAATATCTGGTTTTACTTGCAAGTTGTGTAACTGTTGTTGGCTTGGCAGAGTGTCCCAGTAAAAACAGGATGGATCGTTCATAACGGTACTCGCAGTCTTTTCAATTACATCCTTATCGAGAACAAATTTATCCACTTTACATTTTTTGTTCTTTGTGTTGTCTATGGCCTTTTGCTTGTACGTGAATGGTGCATTTGATGGTTGAAAGTCATACATGATTTTTTCTGCGTCAGGAAAGTATTGATCTTGTAGCACTGAGTCTATGCCTTCACTCAAACTGCTGACTATGTTTTTGTATTTGGTTTTTATTAAATCGGCATGTTCTTTCATGCATCTATGGATTTCGGTTTGTATTTGCTCTCTAGTCATTTGGTGTTTGGTGCGTAGTGAATCTGTTATCCATTTTTGCGTGTCGTGTATGCGTTGGATGTTTATCTCATCTGTAGCAATTAAGCAATGGTCAGGTTGTAAAAGATAGGTATCTTTAAAAACGGTACGACACATACTTGGACTATATTGCCTAACGCCAAGCGACGGACTGCTGGCGTATCCCCAGTCAAGCACCATGGTTTCCCATTTCTCGAAACTTTCCGTTGGTTGATATTCTTTTTTGTCTGAGCTAATTGTTAACCTTTTTTCTACTTCTTGCCTATCAACATCTTTTGAAGTAAAAGGAAAAAGGTATAATGCGTTTGAGATTTCTATGGCATTATTTCTTCTGTAAAAAATTTTTGTTTGGCAGAAGTAATCTACAATGACCTTGCAAGATTCTTCAGTCATTATGACTGCCCAGTAGGTTCCGTTTGCTTTTTCTAGTTCCTGTGGATCGCGTTGTATAATTTGTTCAATTGTCTCACCACCTATTGTATATCCAGCATATATTACAAAGTGCTTATTGTTTGCGTAAAGCGAACATTCGCTGTCGGCATACCAAAACCATTTACCATATTTGTGCTCTAATTTTTTTGTGTCGGAGATAAAAAATTTCATTTTATTATTTTGCCTATTACGTTTGTTAATAATTGTTTAATGACCATTCTGCATTCATATCCAGCACCATCTTTGAATTTGGTTTGAAAATTAAAGTCAAATTGATTTTTTAGTATTCGTTTTTGTATCCCAACATCTGCCATGCTGTCTAGTTGTTGATGCATTGTTGCTCTGTGCAACAAATTGAATATCCTTCGATCAGCGTAAAGCGATGTTGTGAGTACTCCGGTTTGTGTTTGAATATCACGTCCGTATCTATTTGGCAAAGCCATTTCAGCAAACCTAGTTTGCCAATCCTTGACCACTTCTCCTTTATATGGGTCTGCAAAAGGTCTAGCAGGAGATTTTCTTCCGCCGTAAGTATTTTCATATCTTTGTCTGTGCGGAGGAGGTATTCTTGCAAAAAGGAATTTAGGTACATGCATAAACATCTCATCACCATATGATCCATAAATTAGGATGTCAGGCTTTTGTGATAAGTTGTTTACTTGCCATATTGTTGGCACTGTGTCTACACACGACAACATTGGATCACAAATGTTTTGTTGTGTTATAGTATCGATATTGGTAACATCGAATAAATCAAAACAAATTTCTTTTCCGGCATCCTTGTATTGTTCAATTAGATTTGCTTTGGGAGGCAACTCTTCTACTGTTGTTGAATCTTTGGGATGATACATTAATCTTGTATTTGCATTGAAATATTGATCCTGTAATGTAGAATCTATGCCTTCGCTAATAGATGAACAGATGTTGTGATTATTTTTTTTTATGATTGTGCTGTGTTGTTCCATGCATTGGTGTATAATGTCTTCGAGTTGATTATCCGACATTTTTTCATTACTACCAAAGGAACTGAAATTTTTTGCATACGTGTCATGTAGTCTTTCTAGAGATGTCTTCTCATCCTTATGTTTTAGACAGTAATCTCTAGGAATACTGCTGACATTATTGAACACTGTGTTGTCCTGTGAAAAATTATTCCATTCATAAATCCATTTCATATTCATTGGGTCTTTACAGGCGTACATTGGCATGTTGTCTCCTAGCCCTTGCATGAAGCGATTTATCGAAGCAGTGTTGATATCGGATTTAGACAACGGTAGTGAACCTATATTGTTGGTCACAGTTAGTCCGTCACGTGTGTCATAATAAACTTTAGTCTGTCCAAAATAATCAAGGTACACTTCCATGCTGTCCTTGTGCAATACAACTACACAAAAATTGCCATTTGCATTTTTAATCTGCTGTATATCTTTTTGAATTATCTCTTCTATGTCTTTATCTATTGTATAACCCAGCCACAGGATAATCTTAGATCCATCGCCCCAGGTATGTATGCCGTTGTCGTTCGTATAGTTCCATTTGCCAAAACTATTTTCTCCGGGTAAATTATCTGAAACTATAAACTTCATAAAGCAATACCGGTTATCTTGATGATTGATCTAGGAGTGTCACTTTCATTGCTAGTTGAGTGTAGAGCCTGCCAGTTGTTCAATCTTATACAGTCTCCTTCCTGCCATTGCCATTCCTTACCGTTGATTATAAACTTTTGTCCATACACTTGGTCATTTAATGCAACAAACATACGCCAAACGTCAACGCACGGTTTGTCAATGGAGTGTTTCTTGTTGTATAACTCTGGTTCTTCTGCACACACTTTATCTAAATAGTCATTCAAAAAATCAAGATGCGGACTGCATTGTTGTCCTGGCGTTTGTATTTGAATTTTAGCATCAACAAATTTTAAGTTTGGCCATGTGTTTTTAGCCCATTCTACTATCATTGGATCCCTTACACTAGCATATCCTTCATCTCCCGGTGTGGGATTGTTGTCTATTTGAAACTTTGGCAATTTTACTTTGCCAAGGTCTTTATATCCCCATGCTTCTGAATTTGCGAACTTTGGACTTTCTTTATATTCATCTATTTGGTTTGCCCAGTTAATATAATCACGTAAAAACATTTTTATTCCTGTCTCTTCTAATTTGTATGCCTCTCACTTTCAACATATGTCTTGTTTCAGTACTGTTGTTTTCTGTCCAGTGTGATCCTCGCCATGTGTTTACTCTTACACAATCTCCTTTGCTCCAATTCCATTCTCCCGGATTATCAAAACCAAATACCTGTCCCGGAACTTGGTCTTCACAAGCAATTATAATTTGATGTACATCTAATCCCGGTTCCTTAATTGAATGTCTTATCTTTCTAAGGTATGGTACTTTGTTGCAAACCTTTTTTAGGTATACAGGTAGCAGGTCTAAGTGTGCGGGAACCTTTTCTCCGGGTGGTTGTGATTGCATTCGCACGTCAACAAATTGCAAGTGAGGGAAAGTTTTTTCTGCCCATGCTTGTAATTCGTCGTCATATTTTACCCTGTATTGAGACTTAACTCCTAGGTGTTCTGGTTGTCTTTGTGGATCACGCATACACATGTCTTTAATTAATTGTTCAGGCAGACTCACTTTCTCAAGTGGTATGTAACTTGGTATTGCAGGATCTGAATGTTCTCTATACTTTGCAAAAAGTTCTTCGTAACTTAATGATCCATAGTAATCAATGTATTCGCCTAAGTTCATCTATCGCTCTCCTGTAATTCTTATTGACCTTTGGCATGTACTTTATCTTGTTACCAAAGAAATAATCTTCAGTTGTCGGAAGTGTGCATTTTAATTTTTTCCTACCTAGCACAATTAATCCATTTAAATAATATTGTGGGTGCAAACCTTTGCCTGTCATTTGTGCAACCAACTCATAAGTTGCTTTTGTTCTTTGGAAACAATTAGGAATGCCATCGCCTATTATTGCATAATCAACATCACTAAAAATTAATTTTTGTAGATCCGGTAGCATATGATCAGCATCGTGATGTCCAAAAATTATGAAATTATGCTGTTGCCAATTGTAAGTGTGGCTGTCCTCTAACACTATTTTGATGTTTTCTGTTTTAGGATCGATGGAGTGTTTTACTGCTTTGAAAAACTTTTCTCTTTTGTTTTCTGGCAAAAACATATAGTTGTCTACAAGATAGAGTTTTTTGCTCGAGTCTTTTATTTTTTCCCAAATTTTTTGTGCGGTTGTGCCTACGAACGTTCCTATTTCACACACACTATCTGCGTCACTTCCTGCAACTATGTCTGTGATGTATTCGTATTGCTCTTCTGAAAAACCGGACCAAATGCGTTGTAATTGCATACCGATATTTAAAGCAAAATCTAGTTGAGCAAATTTTTTATACTTTAGTCTTTTTTACTTTAGGTTGTCTTTTGCCATGGGAGTACCCTAGGTGATATGCCACTGCTATGAATAGAGATATTAGTAATGTGTGCCAGACGTAAAACATACTATTAATTATTAGACAACACCTGTTTCTTAACAAATTCGTAGGTGTTTTTTAGACCCTGCTCTAGAGGATAGTTAGGTTTCCACCCTGTAAGTTTTTGCAGTTTGGTATTATCAGAATTACGTCTCATACACCCTGCGGGTCCGGATGGCAAATAAGTTTTGGTTATGTCTTTGCCTGATATTTTTATCAACATATCTGCTAGTTGTGTCATTGTAATTGCTTCATCGGATCCCATGTTAATAGGTATCTGCACATCGTTTTCTATCAACTTGTCTAGTCCTATCATAAGGTCATCTATATAACAGAACGATCTTATCTGCGTACCATCTCCCCATATTTCTATTTCGCCAGGACTATCTGCTTTCACTATCTTTAGACATGTTGCCGCAACTACTTTTGAATTTTGAAATATGTCGCAGTGTGGTCCGTACATCGCATGGAATATAGGCAAAGCAATTTTCATGTCATATGCTTTGGCATACTCAATAGCCAACTGCATGTTATAAAGTTTTTCCATGCCATAAATGTTTCCTGCGGGTTGTGCCGGCCATATGTGTTCGTCTTCGTTTAGGTCTGGGCCGTTGTGTCCTTGATGTTCTGTGTTGTATATCATGGCAGATACCGCATATATAAAATGTGATTTGTTCTTTGCCGCAAAGTCCATTGCTTGTATTGTTTGTATGGGATTGCTTCTTCCTGTTGTAAGTTGATTGCCTCCAACACCTTTTGAGTTTGGTACATCTGCTGATAAATGATAGACTCTATCAAAATCGTTATCTATAGATATTCTCTGTTCCATGTCGTGTCCGACAAACTCATCAACAAATACAGGGTCTCCAATTTTAAGAGTCTTGTCTATTCCTACCACATAGTGACCTTGCTTCTTTAAATGTTGTGCTAAATTTTTACCAATAAATCCTTGGCAACCTGTGATAAGAACTTTCATGCCTATATTTACAAGGCTAATCTTTTAGTGTCTTCCAATATGGGTGGGTTTGTTTGGTAGTGAGGTCTCTCTTCTTTGAACTCATTTGTGCTTTCCTATCGTAGCCTTTCATGTGATCCATGTATTGTCCAAGTTCTGAATTTATAAACGGGTGTCTTGCTTTTCTTTCGCCCGCCCATCTTCCATCATTTAGGTCTTCATTTTTAATTTTACCGGCTTGTTCCATTTCTATTCGTACAGCATCAAAAGTAAATGAGTCTGTGTATCCTGCTATTGGAAAATGATTAAGAAATCCTTTTTGTATATTGAAAAATAAATCTTCAGCATAGTATTGTTTCCATCTTTCAAAGAACTCATTGGCATATTTGTGAGCGGTGTTGAAAGCGTAATACCCTGTTTCTGAAAATCCTTTTTTAGGTCTGCCAAGGTACGATGTGAATGCACTATCTGGTATAATATGTTCAAGCCATGACATCGGAACCTTTTCAAATGTAACTATATCTGCATCTAGAAACCACAACATATCAGGCTTTGTTTTTTGATATGCGTCTATACAAGCAAATACTTTGTAACTGAATCTAATGGCATCGTATTCAAATTTGTATTGCTGTGGTTGCCATTTTGTTAGTTTAGGATTATCCTTGTTTCTTTCAATAAATTCTTTCAATACAGGTTGCTCTTTGCACAAATCATAATACTGTGTGCGAGGCAAGTCGATCTGTTGTGACATGTCATCGGGATAATATAATATTTTTGCATGACCCGGCCAATTTTTAATTGTGCTTTGTATTCCTGCTTGTACAGGGTTTGGCCAATACTTTGGTCCCCATGTTGATACTATTGTTAAAGACTTCATTTTAAAAATTTTGAAATTACTTCGTACAGTTTGTTTATTTGATCGGCAATCTCTACACTACCATTTCCTACGAAGAAACCGTTGTCGTGTATGTCGTCGGCCGCTGTGTAGTTTTTGTTGTCTATAAAATCTAAGTCTCTCATGACAGGTTGTTTTAAAAAGTTTCTAGATGCAAGTGGTCTGTTTTGTATGCCTGCATCATCTAACGCTTTCACCACATCAGACCTACGTCCTTTTAGTTCTCCATCTAACACAATGCCAAAAGTAAACCAACTGCTGTCGCCAATTATCTTTTGTATTCTACACCAAGTCTTGTTGCTAAACAGTTCAACAAAATGTTTTGCATTATTTGTCCTTGTTTGCATTATTGCCGACCATTTCTTTAATTGTTCTGAGCCTATTGCACCACTCATTTCTAGCGGTCTTATGTTGTATCCGGGCGTTGCGAATATAAAGTTATCGTCAAATGCATTTCCTGTTTTTTTGTATAGGTGTGAGTCTGCTGGCAAGTCTCTTACCCAACCATGTGCTCTCATTGATCTCATATAGTCGGCATCGTCTTTGTTCTTGCAAAGAACCATTCCGCCTTCCATTGTCTGTATGTGGTGTGAGAAAAAGAATGAAAACGATCCTGCAAGTCCGATTGTTCCTGTGTAACTGTTGTGATATTTTGCTCCCATTGATTCACAGTTATCTTCTATTAGTAGCAAGTTATGTTCATTGCATAGTTCGGTAATTTTTGTGTAGTCGCAACTGTTACCCAGTAAGTTCACAGGC
>Ga0181403_1000081_pt1 | contig 22425 bp, 18 predicted proteins | sample 26SPOviralmetaG_FD_130132 | JGI IMG/M metagenome (GOLD analysis project Ga0181403, IMG submission 130132) | Marine viral communities from the oligotrophic San Pedro Time Series (SPOT) site, San Pedro Channel, CA, USA - 26 SPOT_SRF_2011-09-28 | ecosystem: Environmental > Aquatic > Marine > Strait...
TAAAAAGCCACGAACTTGTTCGTGTCATAGTCCAATCGAGCGAAGCGTTAGCGAGCGAGATCAAAGAAAAGCCACGAGCCACGAACTTGTTCGTGATTAGCGAGTGACCAAGTCTTTTATTTAAAATAATATCTCCGTCATTTCTAACTACTCCTCCGCCAGAATTTAATTTGTCATCTTTAAGATTGTGAGTATGGAACGAATGAACGAACTCATAACAACCCGACCGCCAGGACTTTCACCCATGCATCAAGGATATAATCGTTTTAAGAGTTAGAAATGAGGAGGGGCGAAACTATATGTTCCGCCCCAAGGGGAGATATTATTTATCGTCGTCTAGAAAAGACTTGAAATCATAATTGATTCGAAGCCAAGTGTATATGAGCATACACTGGGCTGAGATGGTTGTAATAAAGAACATACAACCAAGAGTATAGAATAATTCAGTCATGTTCTCATCTCCTCAGGGTGAAACAGTTCATGGAACTCAGCCTGAAAGTCACCGAACTCTTTGTGTTCGTTGCCAGGTTTTTGTTTCCAATTAGCGAACTGCGTTTCCATTTCTTGACGAGCCATGGCTAGAAGGTCTTCTTCTGTTGGGACGCTACTGTTCTGTGTAACAGTAGCGTCTTTCTCTTCATCTTTGGAGAGAGAGGATAGTTTCTGACCTTCATCGATACCTTCGACGATATCATCAAGTATTTGTTTACCGACACCAAGTCCATAACCAACACCGATGAGACCAAGCTTAGTACCTTTGTAAGCTACACCGATAACGCCTTTGAAGGCGTCGCCAGTTAGATTTAAGAAAGATTTAGGATTGCTCATTAGAATCTCCATTGTTATCAAATATGTAAAGAGTCTCGATATCACCATTGGAATCGACACGAGGAGCGAAGTCCACATGTATATTGATTCCTTTGTCAGTCTTGACTGCTCTACCAATTGCGAGCCAGCGATTCTTAGTCTCTAGCTCCCCTGTGTCGCTGTTTTTTTGTTGAAAGGTACGACGAACCTTCAATTGATTTACTTTTGACATTTGTTTTTTCTCCAAAGTAAAGTTGAAATTAGCTAGGTATTGCTACCTAACACCTATTTGAATTTATCTAGCTTTCACGAGCGAGTCGGTAGACGAGCCCGTGATTACTAGTTTGATGATAGTTACGAGGAATGCTTGACATCATTTAAGACATCTTTTAACTCACCAAGTTTTTCCACTTGATGGTTAAGCATAGCTTCGAAGACTGCTTCAGCTACTTTGTTCTTACGAATTAAAGTAGCTACTTCTTCTGCTTCATCTAATAAGACAGCAGTTTGTGGATACAAAACAAATAATTTAATTTGTTTGAATTGTTTAGTAGTTATCATATCTCACCTTTGTGATTACAGGTCTAAGTTAATTCTCAAACCTTACTGATGTTTATCTAGATTTCTCTACGGAGCGCAACGGAGTGAAGCGGAGTACAGACGAAGCGAGACGGTAGGCGAGCGTAGTCAAACTAAAACCTGACAAGGTTCCAAAGGCAAAAAATCAAAAACAAGGTTCCAAATCGGGAATCGGGGAAGGGGCGTGGCTAGAACTGATGATAGTAGACGGTGAGTGAGCAATATAGAATAATATTTTTTTGAAAAAATTTTACCAAAAAAATTTTCTAGCAAAAATTTATGCTACAGTGAGCAAGCATGAGTACGAGGAAATGTACTTCTTGCAAGAAGGAGTTGCCTTTAGAAGAATTTGTGGCAAAAAATGACCGCGGCACAGTTCATTCTAGAAAGTGTAAACCTTGCACTTATGCAGTAAGACAAAAGAACGCTAGCGCAACACCACAAAACTATTTGACCCGTTTGTTTGGTCAACTTAAACATGCAAGAACTAAAAAAGAAAAATCAAAAATTAAATGGGAGATTGAATTAGAGCATGTTTTGGAACTGTGGGATCAACAAGAAGGTAAGTGCGCATTGACTGGTTTGTTCATGACATACCATAAAGATGGTAGTGGTAGGAGAGATTTGAATGCTTCTATTGATCGAATAGATCCAGACCTCGATTATTTAGCTAACAATATTCAGTTAGTTTGTGCCCGAGCTAATGCTATGAAACACATATTAAAAGAAGATGAGCTTTATTGGTGGGCTAAAAATATAGTAGAATCCAAAGAAAATGACTGATAAAGACCAAAATTTTGAACAAGAAAGGGCCGAGCTTCAGTCTCATTATCCCTATGTCGATGTCAAGCTTAATGAGTTAAGTGTTCAAGAAGAACGCCTCATACTTTTTTATCTCCGTGGCATGTCAAAAGCTGCAGCGGGACGCGCAGCTGGATATAGGGATAATGAGCATGTTTATAAAGTATTTAAAAAACCAGCAGTACAAAAGATGATTGCTAAGATGCGCGAAGAGTTTAAAGAAGAAATTAAGTTTGATAAACAAACAGCGACAAGCATGTACTTGGAAGCGCACCGTAAATCTGCAACAGCGACAGAAGAGAAAGTTATCACCGATTCATTGTGCAAGCTCCACGGTCTATTTGCTCCAGAACATGCTACACAAATCAACATCAATCTGGATAGAACTGTAGAACAACTAGAAAAACTACCAGATTCTGAATTACTCAAGATAGCGGGAACTGATAACCAATACCTCATGCCTAAAAAGGATGGAAATAAAAAAGATTGAATGCCTAACGTGTAAAGCGTTGCATCCAGATACGTTGTACCCGAGCGACGATCAGATCTGCGTGTACTGTAAAGCTGACGAAGCAGAGAGAGTTGAAGAACCTGTAATCGAAGAAGTTGCAGAAGAACCAACTCCAGAAGAAACTGAACAATTAAAAGCCCAAAAAGAACTTGCCTTACGAGCCTTGGCCCGTAAACACTTGTTACCATTCGTTGAACGTTTCAATCCAGACTACGTTCCGGGTTGGGTACACAAGGACATATGTCTACGGTTGGAGAAGTTCAGCCAAGATGTAAATGACAAGAAGTCACCTAGACTTATGTTGTTTATGCCACCACGACATGGTAAATCTACTTTGGCTTCTGTTGCGTTTCCAGCTTGGCATTTGGGCAAGAACCCTGAACATGAGTTTATTAGTTGTTCGTACTCTGGATCGTTGGCCATGAACTTTAGTCGTAAGGTTCGTCATCAACTGAGAGAACCTAATTTTAAAAATGTCTTTTCTGGCGTATCGCTCGACCCTAGTTCGCAGTCCGTGGAAGCATGGAATACAACTAAGGGCGGTGGTTATGTAGCAGCGGGTGTTGGTGGTGGTATTACTGGTAAAGGAGCGCATGTGTTAGTCATCGATGATCCAGTCAAGAACAGAGAGGACGCAGAATCCGAGTACAATCGGGATGCGGTCTGGGATTGGTATACATCTACTGCGTATACACGACTCGCTCCAGGTGGTGGTGTACTCGTAATTCTTACCAGATGGCACGATGATGATTTAGCTGGTAGGTTATTACAAGCGGCAGCCGCGGGCGCGGATCAGTGGGAAGTTGTTAAGTATCCAGCTCTCGCCGAGAAGGACGAAGAGTTTCGAGAAAAAGGCGATGCGCTTCACCCAGAGCGATATAGTGCGGAAGCTCTGACCCAGATTCAAAAAGCGGTAGGTCCACGAGACTGGTCAGCGCTGTATCAACAGAACCCAGTATCGGACGAAGGTGAATACTTTAATCGAGAAATGATTAGGTATTACGATGAAAATGAAGTAGACTTTGACAGGTTACGCTTCTATTGCGCATGGGATTTAGCAATTGGTCAACGAGAACGTAACGATTACTCTGTAGGAGTAGTTGTTGGCGTTGATGAATACGATAATTTATACGTGGTAGATTGCATAAGAGGGAAGTACGACGGTTTTGAACTTGTTGAACAAATACTGGATCTCTTCGAGGTGTGGCGACCACATGTGGTGGGCATCGAGAAAGGTCACATAGAAATGGCCTTAGGTCCGTTTCTACAAAAACGTGTTCGAGAACGTGGACTTAACGAAGCTTACTTTAAAGATTTAAAAGTAGGTAGACGAGACAAGGAAGCGAGAGCTAGAGCAATACAAGGTAGAATGCAACAAGGCATGGTATACTTTCCGAAAGATCCGGTATGGGTTGGTCCGCTGATTGCGGAACTTTTGCGTTTTCCAAACGGGGTACATGATGACCAAGTGGATGCGTTAGCATGGATAGGATTGATGATGACAGAATTCGCTACTTTTGTAGAGAAGATAGAACATGAACCGTCTTGGCGAGACAAGCTTAAATATCTAGCCAAGAGTGATAAACGTAAATCAGCTATGAGTTCTTAATGAATTACAGCAAAAAGAAGAAAAAGTTAAGTACAGAAGAAGAGCATTATATAGCAACTAATCAGTTTGAGCGTTACGAACGTGCGCGTGACAATGGTCACTTAGAATATATAGAGACTGCAAAAAAATGTGATGCTTTCTATCGTGGTAACCAATGGGATCCAGCTGATGTTGCAACACTAGATGACGAGGGGCGTCCAGCTCTTACCATCAATACTATATTACCAACAATCAATACCGTGCTTGGTGAACAAAGCACTCGAAGAGCAGATGTTAATTTTAAACCAAAAGGTAATGGTACTCAGGAAGTCGCTGATGTGCTTAATAAATTATATTTACACATAGCTGACACTAATAAATTAGATTGGCTAGAGTCTACAGTTTTTGCTGATGGTCTTATTCAAGACCGAGGCTACTTTGATGTAAGAATAGATTTTACGGATCATATCCAAGGAGAAGTGCGTATAAGTACCAAGGATCCGTTAGACATTCTGATTGACCCTGACGCCAAGGAGTATGATCCCAAAACTTGGAATGAAATATTTGAAACCAAGTGGATGAGTTTAGATGAAGTAGAAGAGCAGTATGGTACTGACAAAGCTGACAGCTTAAGAGTAGCTGCAGAGTATGGTAATACTATGGGTCAAGATTCTGTAGAGTATGAAGAAACAAGATATGGCGATACTTACACTGGTGTAGAGTACAACCAAGGTAGTACAACTAACCCAGAAGAGAACAGACAAATGCGTGCCGTAAGAGTAATCGAAAGGCAGTATTATCAGCTTAAAGAATGTACTTATTATGTCGATTCTGTTACTGGTGATATGCGACAAGTACCCGGTAACTGGGGTGAAAGAAAGAAAAAGAAATTTGCAGATGAGTATGGTCTAGAGATACTTACTAGACTAGACCGTAAAGTACGTTGGACTGTGACAGCAGATAAAGTTGTCTTACACGATGACTGGTCTCCTTATGAGTGTTTTACAATTGTTCCATACTTTCCTTACTGGAGAAGAGGTAGACCATTTGGTATGGTAAGAAACTTAATATCTCCACAAGAACAGCTAAACAAAATAAGTTCACAAGAACTTCACATAGTAAATACTACAGCTAACAGTGGTTGGATTGTAGAAACAGGGTCATTAAATGGTATGACCGCTGACGATTTAGAAGAACACGGTGCGGAAACTGGTTTAGTATTAGAGTACAATCGCGGATCCTCCCCCCCTGCGAAGATACCACCAAATCAGATTCCCACCGGCCTAGATAGATTAGGTCAAAAAGCCGCAGTTAATATAAAAACAATTAGTGGTGTTAGCGACTCTATGCTAGGCACAGATTCCCCAGAAGTATCAGGTATTGCTATACAAGCTAAGCAAAACCGTGGTGTTCTGATGATTCAAGTGCCATTAGATAACCTACAGAAGACTAGACAATATTTAGCAGAACATATTTTACGTGTGGTACAACAGTACTACACCGAAGAAAGATTAATTCAAATCACTGATGAAAGTGACCCAATGAAACCCGAGAAGCCTGTTGTGGTAAATCAAGTTACCCCGGAGGGAGATATTATTAATGATTTAACCCTAGGTGAATATAAAGTTGTTGTTGGTACTATGCCAACCAGAGATAACTTTGATGAAGTTCAGTTTGCTGAAGCAATACAATTAAGACAGGTTGGTGTACCGATTCCAGATGACTTAATTGTTGACTATTCACACATGGCTAAAAAAGGTGAAATCGCTAGGCGCATACGTATAATGCAGGGCATGGAACCACCTAGTGAAGAACAAGCTCAAATACAGCAATTCCAAGCAGAAGCTGAAATCAAAAAAATACAACTTGAGATTGCTAAAATGGAAGCCGAAGTACAGAATTTGCAGTCCTTATCTCAACTCAATATGGCAAAAGCTCAAGAGTCTGCTGCCGACCCACAACTTAAAGTGGCTGAGTTGCAAGCTAAGATGCAAATGAAACAAGAGGAACTTGCTTTACGTCAACAGCTATCTTCGATAACTAATGACATGAGGAAAGGTCAAACTGAAACCCAAGCAGCCTCTAAGGTTGCTGTTGAAGCTATGAAAAACAGAGGAGGCTCATAATGGCTGATAATAAAGACGAATTAGTATTTGAGGGTATGCCCGGTGCTGATGCAAAAACTGAAGAGGATGTACAACCTTTTCAAGTAGATATGAACTTTGAAAACACGGAGGAAGAAGTTGAAGAAGCTCAAGCAGAAGAAACAACAGAAGAAGAACCTGTTGCAGAAGAAACAACAGAAGAAGTTGCAGAGGAGCAAGTCGAAGAACCTGTTGCAGAAGAAACAGAAAGTGAGTCAGAAGAGCCAGAACCAGAGAGCGTTCCGGGAAATGATGAGCAACCTGTGGAAGCAGTGGAGGAAGGATCAGAAGAACCCGAAGTAGAAGAAGTAGAAGAAGTACAAGAACCAAAAGCACCTATGGTGCCTAAGTCACGTCTTGATGAAGTACTTGCAAAGAACAAAGAAATGCAAAAAAAGCTTCAAGATATGGAAGGTAAAGAAACTCCCGAAGCAGAAAAACTACCAGAATATGACTTTGTTACAAAAGAAAAGGAATATCAGGACTTAGTTCTAGACGGAGAGACCGAAAAAGCTGCATTGTTAAGAAATGAGATAAGAGCTGCTGAAAAAGAGCAAATTATGTCTGAAATGCAAGGCAAAATGGGTCAAACTGTACAACAAGATCGTGAATTGCATGAGTTAAATCAAAAAGCCACTGAAATAATGGAAGTTTTTCCTATTTTTGATGAAAAAAGTAAGGCATATGATGAAAAATTGACTAGTGAAGTCATGGAACTGCGTGATGCTTTTATATATCAAGGGTATGGAGCTGCTGATTCATTAGCAAAAGCTACTGAAGTAACACTTTTAAGTAAAAAACCTGAGTTGTTACAAGGTGACGGTACTGAAACGTCAGATCCAGCACCTAAGCTTAGTCAAGCAGTACAAGAGAAGAAAGCAAAAGCTACTGTAAAGAAAAAAGTAGAAGCTTCACAAGCGCAACCGCCTGAGATGAAGGGTGAATCTGCTAAAAATAAGAAAATAGTGGATATAAACGTGTTGTCTGATGATGAATTTGGTGCACTACCGGAAGAAACTTTACGCAGAATGCGTGGTGATTTTGATTAAATAGTAGTATAGTATTAAAGAATTCGTCCGTTGGAACGATATCCAATAACTGGTCGTTCAGTATAAAAATCGTTTTTTCGTCTACAACGACGTTAACTGTTCGAGGTCGTGCTCGTTAAATTAACGATATCGTATCCCAACGATAAAGGGTATACGGGATATCGCCCCAAATAGCGATTGGTTATTTTATTAATTTTTTATTTGGAGGCCTAATGGCTAATACAAATTTCAGCGCGTTGACCAGTGAACAGCTTACTATCTGGTCTCGTGATTTTTGGCGAGTAGCTCGAAACATGTCCTTCATTAACCAATTTGCGGGTAGTGGCCCCAACGCCATGGTTCAGAGAATAAATGAACTTACTCAATCAGAAAAAGGAGCTAGAGCTGTATTAACACTCTTAGCTGACATGACTGGTGATGGTGTCGTTGGTGACAATACTCTTGAAGGTAATGAAGAAGCATTAAGAGCATTCGACATAGTTGTACAATTAGATCAATTAAGATTTGCAAACAGACTTTCTGGTCGTTTAGCGGATCAAAAATCTGTTGTCAACTTCCGTGAGCACTCAAGAGATGCACTTGCATACGCAATGGCAGATAGAATGGACCAAGTTGCATTCTTAACCTTGGCTGGTATTAACTACAACAGAAAGAACAACAACATCGGTGGTTCTTCTGCGACTAGACCAGTATTAGGTTCAGGTTCTAACTTGTCTGATCTTGCCTTTGGTGGTGATGTAACTGCTCCTACTTCTAACAGACACAGAAGAGTCGACGCAACTAATGGTTTAGTTGCTGGTGATACTTCTGCTTTAGCTGCTACTGACAAGATGACTTACAGTACTATTGTTGAGTTAAAAGCTTTTGCTAAAGACCAATACATTAGAGGTATGAGAGGAAATGGTAATGAAGAGATGTATCATCTTTTTGTTACTCCACAAGTAATGGCTGATCTGAAACTAGATTCTGACTTCTTATCAAACGTAAGAAGCGCTGGTATCAGAGGACCAAACAACGAACTATTTGCTGGATCTTCTAGCTTAATGGTTGACGGCGTTATGGTTCACGAATTCAGACACGTACCAAACACTTCTCAAGGTACCTCAGGTACTCAGAAAGGTGGATCTGGTAGTGATGTTGACTTCGCTGCTAACCTATTCTGTGGAGCTCAAGCTCTTGCTATGGCAGATATCGGTTTGCCTGAAATAGTTGAAGACACTTTCGACTATGGAAACCAAAACGGTATTTCTATCGGTAAGATCATGGGTCTTAAAAAACCAGTCTACAACTCTGACATTTCTGGTCAGAATGAAGACTTTGGTGTAATCAGAGTAGATTGCGCATTTTAATTAAGATTGGGGTGGTCTTCGGACCACCTCTTTCTACTAAACAGGAGTTTTAAATGGAAAAAAAGACTATGAAAGTTATATCAGAAACAGACTTATATGTATCACTAACAACTGGTGATGCTGTTCGTTTATATGCAGGAGAAGCAAGAGAATTCCCAGAGTATATTGGATATGCTTGTTTACAAGCTGGGGCTAAAGAAGTAAGAGAAGAGCCCAAAGCTAAAACAATGGAAGATGTTATAGAAGAAACTATAGAAAAACCAAAGGCAAAAGCTAAAACAACTAAGAAAAAGTAGATGGCCGGTACGTTACAAGCACAGCATATTTTATCCAGGGTACGTAATATACTTCAGGATAATACTGGCGTGCGTTGGACCGATGGCGAATTATTTGATTATTTAAGTGATGGTCAAAGAGAAATTGCTAATTTCAGACCAGATGCTACTGCTACACACGCAAATGTACAGTTAGCAACTGGTACTGAACAAACAATACCCGCAGATGGTTTAAGGCTAGTAAAAATAGTAAGAAATGTCGCAAGTACTTCTGCTAGCGCTACTGGTGGTAGAACAGTTAGAGTAGTATCAGAAGATTCTTTAAATAGCACCGAACCAAACTGGCATGATCCGACTGTATCTGGTGATGCTACCCACGGCACTGAAGTAAAACACTATATTTTTGATGGTGATGACCCTAGAGTGTTTTATGTATACCCGGGAGTAGCAGGTAATGCTTTTGTAGAGGTGGTGTATTCTAAAAACCCAACGAGTATTGGTGCAGCCACAGATTTAATACAAGTAGATGATATCTTTGCAAACGCACTAATAAACTATGTTTTGTATAGAGCATATCTAAAAGATGCTGAGTTTGCTGGTAACCAACAACGTGCTGGTAATTATTATGCTATTTTTAGTCAAAGCTTAGCTAGAGGCGGGGTAGTTAGAGATGCGGTACAACCCGACCAAGGAGTGATGAATGGCTAGTTTTGATTCATTAATTAAAGATGTTTTACCATATGTTCCAGGTTGCCCTGATTCATTAATAGAAACTACATTACGTTCTGCAACTATAGAACTTTGTGAAAAAAGTAAAGCTTTTACTCATGACCTAGACCCGATAACTACTATATCAGGAGTTTATGAGTATGAGTTTGACCAACCAGCTGGTACAGATGTGCATCAAATATTATGGGCTACTTACGATGGCAATGATTTAGACCCGATTAGTCCAAGAAGTTTAGAATTAAATTACCCTGATTGGCGAGATAAATCAGGTATACCAACTGTGTATTTACAAAAAACACCAGATACTTTCTGGTTAGTACCAGTGCCTAATGCAAAAAATGTAAATGGTTTGCTATTAAATGTAGCGTTAAAACCTAGTAGGACTAGTAATAATATAGATACTAATTTTAGTAATGATTATCGAGATGGCATTGTTTATGGTGCTGTTTATAGGTTATTAAGAATGCCTAGTAAAGAATGGACAGACCCAGTAGCCGCTGCTGACTATTTTAACTTGTTTCAAGCTCAGGTATCTGATGCAGAGTTAAGAGGTAGAGGTGGTAATATTGGTGTGAAAAGAACAGTAAAATACAAAGGTGCAGGTTTATCCCCAAGGAAGAGGTATGGACGATATGGCAAAGAGTTGGACTATTAATGGTAAGGTCTTTGAATACATTCCATTAGAGGATGTCAAAGTTGCTTACAATACAATAGAACCAGATCTCAGGAAAGTAGCCGAAAAGTCTTACGCTGATTGGATACCCGCTGATGTGTACGCAGCATTGCGAAAAGGCAGTTCTGAGTTATACATGGTATATGAGGATAATTACTATGCAGGTTTTGTTATAGTATCAATTTTAGATGATGCTGGAGGAGAAAAAACACTATATATTTGGGTTGCTTATAGTAGGCCCGGATATAATATAATAGGCGCAGGTGTAGAGTTTTTAGAAGGTCTAATACAAAACACCAGCATAACAGGAATGGAGTTTCATTCTGACCGTTCTGGATGGAGTAGAGCGGCTAAAAAGCACGGATTTAAAGCAGTAACAACAGTTTATAGAAAGGAAGTGTAATGGGTAGTAAACCAAAGGCTCAAGAATACAAACCGAGTGAAACAGAAAAACAACAGGCAGCTCAAGCACAGGCTGATCAAGCGTTTTTTGAACAATCGTATGACCCTTTGTTAAGAAAAATGCGTGATGAGTCGTTGAAGACTGATACAGCTTCGACTTTACGTGGCCGTGCGCAGGCAGATACTATGCAAGCAACTACGGGAGATGGGCCTAATTTAGGTCTAGTTTCCGGTGTAGATACTGCAGCTAATAGAGCTTTAGGGGCAGTCGGTAATATCTTACAAGCTAACGTGCTAGCGGGAGATGTAAAAGCTAACCAGCAAGTTGGTGTTTTAGCAACTGCTAGAGGGCAAGCAGCAGATGCTGGTAGTGGACTAGCACAAGCAGCTAAATTAGCTAGGTCTGAAGACTTAAACAAGGCTACCGCTAGATTAAGCAGAGCCACAAATATTATGGGTAATATAAGTAAACTTGGTAGTAGCGTTGGTAATTTATACTCCTCTGGTGGGTTTGTTAAATCTTCAGGAAACACTACGGGATAATTATGGCTCTAAGGGATAATATTAAGGATCCAGATCAAGTCTTTGCTGATGTTTCTAAACGTCAGTTTGATAGATATGAACGTGACTTTAAACCATTTGAAAGAGATTTAATAGCACGTGCTCAAGCCGATACTAGTTTAATAGATAGAGTCCCTGAAGATGTAGAGCAACAACAAAGAATTGCTGAAGATATAAATAGGAGAAATAGGGAAAGATTTGGTTTTGAGTCTACGCAAGCTTTAGCTTCTGAAAGAGAAAGAGCTACACAAAGAGGAGGAGCTTTAAATTTAGCGGGTGGCTTAACTAATGCTAGGTTAGCTCAATTGGATCAAAACCAAAAAGTTTTAGGCGATTTGATAAATATTGGTCAGGGTTTAAATAGAAGTTCCTTATCTGGTTTGGGGGCAGCCGCTGAAAATGCAGTAGCTAGAAGAAACCAATATGAGAGAGATAGAGTGTCTTATAAAAATGCTAGAACAAATATGTTTACAAATATCCTAAGTAGCTTCATACCTGGTTTTTCTGATATACGTTTGAAAAAAGATATTGAGTTTAGCCATAAAGAAGGTAATTATAATGTTTACACTTGGGAGTGGACTAAAGAAGCTATAGAATTAGGTGCAGGCGATTTACCTAAATACGGAGTGCTTGCTCAAGAAGTAAAAACACAAAAACCAGAAGCGGTGATGACACATGGTTCTGGATATCTAATGGTTGATTACGGGAAGTTATAATGGCAGAGTTTATACCAGCAGCGAAAGGTAGTTTTTTAGACAGATTTAAAAGAAGATACAGTGCTCAAGAAGTAGATATGTATCAAAAAGGTGCTGCTAATGATTATGGTCAAACCTTTGAACTTGTAGAAAGAGAATTTGAAAAAGCTTTAGATAGCGATGTTGTGCCCGAAGGCTTTAATGGCGATGCGGATGCATGGAATCAATTTAGAACTCAACAAAAAAACAAACCCGCAACATTCTTTCCAGACATGACAGATGTATACAAAGTGTTAGGTAAAGATACAACCAACCGATTTTTTGCTGGTACTGATTTAGGTAGTAAGTTATTAGATAATCCTGATGACCCTGAAACACAGAAAAAGAATTTAAATTTAGCTAAAACAGAAGAGTTTGTAGACCCAGAAACGGGAGAGACCCGCTATGCTCCTGCAGTTGATACCTATAATGTAGGCGAAGGTGGCGGAGTCAGTGGTAGAACTAATGAAATAACTGACGATGGAAGACCTCAAAGCGAAACTCAAAAATTTGGTTTTAACAATCTTAGTAAAGATGAGTTTAATGCTACGGTTGAGACAGCTAGATTAGCTAAACTAAAAGAAGGGGGGGTTTACTCTGAGAGTTTTGTACAAGGTGACGAACTGTTTAGGGAGTTATCTACAGACGGAACTCTTGATGCAGCTTTAGTTGGAGATCGAAGTAAAGTAGTTGATACTGTAAAAAGAGTAGAAACTTTAAAAAAGGGTCTTAAAGATCGAGGTTTCAATATTACAGAAGGGGGACAAGAACAGTCTACTTCACCTCAAATGTCGGGTGAAAGTCTTATTGATGTTGGTTCTTATGATGCAACTGATGACCAAATAAGAGAACTCACAGCTGGCTATACTAGAAAAGGGAAAGGCCAATCTGGTAAAACATCTTCGATTGGTGCTAAACAAACTGCAATTACAAATGCATTAATAAGCGATAGAGATATTATAAAAAATCTTTCAGGTAAACAACTTAATAGAAGACAAAAAGACACTCTTAGAAATGCCCAAGCGCGTTTTGATGCTGGAGTAACTGAGGCAAGAAATTTTGACCTTAGAACTGATTTAAGAACTAATTTAGAGTCTTTAGAGGGCGATAATAAAACTAAATATGGAACTTTATTAGCTAAAACTAATTTTGATTTAATAGCTAAAAACCCAAAATTACGTAATGAGTTAAGGACTACCAGTCCAGACGAGTTTTTACAAAAGTATACTAAAGAAGATGGTACTTTAGATAAAGAAAAATTATATGGTAACCAATTCTCTGGTGACGCAGCTAAAGTTTTAGATAAAAATATTAGTGATAAAAAAGTAGATGAGTTATTTACAGCGATAGAGGGTGGTGACCAAGAGAAAGTAAAATCTATTTTAGCTAGCGTTAATATCTCAGATGAAGATCAACAGAAGCTTTTAACAGAAGTGCAAAAGACTGGTGGCGACTATAGAAGAGAAACAGACGTAAATAGAAAAAGAAAATTATATTTTGCAACTTTGGGTAGTTTAGTTCCGGGCAGTGCCTTATTCAACGCTTTGATTAGTCCTGACAATGCGATATCAAATATGATTGAAACAGGAATGATTAATGATGAGGGTATAAAACTCCTTAAAGACCGACAGAGTATCGCTAGTAGTCAAGGAACTGCATTAACAACGGCTTTAAAACCATTTGATGAGGCTTTTAAAACTTTTAATGGAATATTTGAAACATACCAAAATCCAGAAAAAGATACTTTTAATGATTGGTCAGATTATCAAGGCAGTTTGGGTACCGCACTTAGAAGAATGAGAAGCGAGGCGGCCGCTTTTGGGAAAAACCCACCTGCTCAAGTAACACGACAACTAGCACAGGCGGAAACAGCCCTAGCTAGAGAAATAATTAAGGATGAAGGAAAACCAGGTTTATTTATGAAGCTCGTTACTTTAGGTTTTGCTAGCGATCCAGCCCCCGACTCTTTCGGTAACAATATAGATGTTGGAATTGTTCCAGCCACTGCCACAAGCCCTGATAAAGTTACAGAGATTGTAGCCAGTAATGGTAAGCAAATTCCAATTGGGAAACTTAAATCTGAATATGGGGACGAGCTTGCTGCAGTTTTAATCTCTTTAGCTTATTTTGGTAATAAATCTAAAGCGGGTAACTAATGAGTTCTTTAGAGGAAGCCTTATTTAAAGGTACTACTCAAGGTATAGAGGAAGCTGAACAAGCTGTAACAGAGAAAGATAAATTTTTAGTTGGAGATCCCGGTTTTCAACGTTTAGACCCTGAAAAAGTAGATACTGGCCCCCAATCATTAGGGGCGGTGTTTGGTGATGCCGTTCGTGGTGGTGGGTTACAACTCGCTGGTGATGTACAAAGATTTAAAGGTATTGCTAATTTAGCCTTTGGAGATCAAGAGGCAGCCGAAAGAAATTTAGCTAGTGCTGAAAGTTATGATGCGTATTCTTCAGAACTTTTAAGTCAAATCCAACCCTTTGAAGAATTCCTTGAGGAACCTACTTTTGGTGGATTTTTAACACAGGTAACAAAAGCGATAGGACAATTTACTCCTATGGCAGTTAGCTCTGTAGCTAGTGGTTTTGGTGGTGCAGCTGCCGGTATGCTTGGTAAAGGTGGACTTAGACTTGCTGGTAAAAAAGGTGCTGATAAACTTTACAATGACGTATTAAAAAAAGTAGGTAGAAACGAAGCACTGACGCCAGATGAAAAAGTAATTTTTGATGAAGGACTTGGTTATTTAAAATGGGCAAAACGAGGGGGTATAACAGGAGCGTTCGGTCAAGAATATGTAGTAGGTAGTTCGCAGGCTGCTTCTGAATATCAAGAAGCTGGTATAGATTTAACTGCAGCTGAAGCTGCACAATCATTTCTTTTAGGTATACCACAAGCGGTATTAGGTACTGCTTCTGAGACTATTTTCGCTCGTGCTATGTTGAAAAATGCTCTAAAAAAATCTCCTTTAGTTGCTTTAGAAAGAAAAGCACAAACCTTAGGCACTGCTAATTTAAGTAAAAATGAAAAGAAGATGTATAACCTTTTTCAAAAACTACAAAAAAATGGGGAAGGGTCTTTAACAGAAAGCCAACGTGCCGTACTAAGAAAATACAGTGGATCTAAGAAAAACCCTTTCTTTTCTACCATACAAGACGTAGGAAAAGGTTTTGTTGGTTCGGGTGCAGTTGAAGGTGTTACCGAGTTAGGCCAAGAAGGCTTAGGAGTAGCTCAAAGGTTTGCTATTGATGATGAGTATACTGCACGAGACGCAAAACTAAGATTAGCGGAAGCGGCCTTTGCTGGGTTTTTTGCTGGTGGTGCTAGAGGTGGAGCAGGAGGAGCTGCAACTTCTATTATATCGAAGACAAACAATTTAATTTCTAAAGGTGTTAACTTAAGTAATCAATCTAATCAAGATATTTTAGATGCGACAGGTACTATACAAAACACAGAACCCAAAAATAATAATCAAGTTCAAGGAGAATTGAACTTAAATAAAAACACTATATTACTTCCCGGAGTCACAAAAGATAATTACCAAGAAGTATATGCAGGTATTGATTTTGGTGATAAAGACACTGTTTTACCATATAAAGGTCAAGGAGTTGTTCTTGGTACAAAAGAAAGTTTACAAGAAGCTACTAACTACCATTCACGTAATAATGCTAAAGCTACTAACAACCAAGAGGTAACCCTAGCAGAAGAGCAAGAATACCAACAAGCTATTATCAAAGCATTAGATGGAGAAGAACTATTTGATGTAGTTGATAATCCTACTCACGTCATCACTGTAAAAGACGGTGAGGGTAATGTTGTTGCGCAGAAACAAGTGTCTCAAACTGTTGAGAACTTAGATCAAGCAGTTACACAACTTCAACAAAAATATCCAAATACTCAAGTAGAAGCGTTTGCTATAGAAGACACTAGAAACATGATAGACCCTAATGATCCAGATATCGACGCTATGGACGACCTTGAGGCAGATGATGACACTACCTTAGATGATGATCCTGACGCCCCTGTTTTTAGAAACACAAGTGAAATAGTTGATGCCGCAAGACAAGAAGCGGAAAGAACTGGAGAAGATATAAATACTGTTTTAAGTAGACTTGGTGGACAAGGACAAGGAGGGCAGTTTGGACAGCAATTAGAAGAGGCTAGAGTTACTATAGCTCCTGAATTAGTAGCAAGAACAGAGTCAGAGGGAGATACAAACCAAACATATAAATTTAGTGACCCTCTAACTTATAAAAAAACAAACTATGAACCTAGACCAGAAACAAAAGAGGGTAAAAATAAAACAGCTGATGAAGAACTAGCACGACTTAGACAAAGATATTTAGATGAGTTAGGAACAGACCAAGAAAAAACATATTGGGGAGGCGTTGAACAAGATGTTAACTCTCCTAGAATGAAAACTTTAAGTCTAAGTCTTTTAAAAGCTTACTTTGAACAGCAACCAACTAAGCCAGATATTGCAATTGTTACTACTCCATCGGACTCTGGTACTTATTCTTTAGTTACTAGAACAAACCCTAATATTGAGTTGGTGTCTATTCAGTCAGTAGAAAAAGCCGTATTAGAATCTCTATTTAAAAACAAACAAACTGGACAATCTCAAGCAACTCCTGGATTTAAAATAAAAGTTACTAATGGCAACGCTCCCACTACACTGGGATATGGGGATATGAAGTTCTTGTTTGCTAATCAAGATGTATCTGTAAACATGCATACCCTTCTATTTAGCGGTTTACAAATATTTCCTGAGATAAACCTCGAATTAAACACAGTAAGAAATCAACTTCAAGAATCAGGTTTAAATCCTTCTCAGGCTTTTGCTCAAGCTTTTGCTGGAGTAGTTCCTGATATATTGGAAGCCTATAAAGCTCAAGGTTTTGAAGTTGTGGTGCAAAAAGATTTTGGTAAACAAGGTTCTGAGTTTGTAAGTTTAGATGAATCTCCACTTACTATATATGAGGTGCCTTTACTTTATAGAAGATCTAAATCAGAACCGGGTGCGCCTACTCAATTTATGTCTTTAACAGGTATGTTAGAAGACGTAGATAATATCACTTCTGCAAAAAAATCAGCAAGAGAAAAATTTTCAGACTACACAGAAATATTAAATAATTTAAAAGAAGACCCAGAGAATAACCTTTTTGGCGAAGCTCTTGTTGAACGTGCTAAAGCACAGTATGCTCAAGAAGGTGGGGATATGAGTATATTTTTTACAACCACTAGCCCTCAAGGTATTGTTGGAAAACTAACTGAAATACAAAAACTTAACAAGAAACTTAATGACCCTAAGTTATCTGAAAAAGAGGTAGCAGCATTAGAACAAGCTATAAATACTTACAATAGAGAGATTAACCAAACATTAGGTAAAGATGATTCTAGAGTACAACAAGGGGGTCGAGATGAGTCCGTAGCTATGAGAGAGTCTACTGCTAGGGCTGGAGACCTTAGAGTAGAAGGGCCTACCGGAGTAGTGCCTGAAATGACTACGCAAATATTTGATGATAATGGTGAGTTAATAGTATTACCGCAACAACCAGCACAAGAAGGGACTTTACCTGTTACTGAGTATGAGATTGGTCAAAAAAGAGATGAATTCATTCAGACTCAAGAAAGAGTGCAAACTGATTCCGGTAATGTACCCTTAAATTTAAGAGAAGCCGAACAGCAACGTGCTGAAAGAAACTTAGAAAGAGTTAGAGCAGAAGACACTACACCTACTGCAACTGAAGCCGCACCTGAAATAGATTTATTTGAAGACACTCCAACTTTTAATCCTGCTGGTGTTGAGGTCAATCTTAATAATGTAGAAGCTGGAGTAGAGGCAAGCCCAAATGCTGCAGCTATATTTGATTTACAAGAAGGCGACAGAAAATTTACTGGTGAGAGTTTTATAGGTGAAATGAATAGAAAGTTAAAAGATTAATTTAAAATTACCAGTAAAACTTTTGTAATAACAGCTGAAGACTCAGTTAACTTAAGTCTTAAAAATCCAGATGGAAGTGAGATGCAAACTATGAATAGTGATGGTGAATCTCGTACTGTAGCTGAAGCAATTAGACAAACACAACAAGAGATGATTGCAAAAAATCACCCCGGTATGGCGCACAGATTTGCGGGTGGGCAGATAAATATAGTTATCATAAACCCTCAAGCACTGCGAGGGACCAATAAAACAGCTAATGATATTGCTTCTACTTATGTACTAGGACATGAGTTAGGCCACGTAATATTTAGAGAAGAAATGACTAGACTAGGATTAGATGCTTTTGGTCAAAGAACAGATAAGAAAGTAAGTAAGGCAGACGAAAGAACTGGTCAAATTTTATTTAAAGAATTTAAAAAAGTAGAAGATCAATATACAACTCGAGAATTCCCTTTTGAAGAATGGTACGCTGACAGAATGTCGCAGTTTTTATTGGAAGAGGGTGCGGGAACAGTTACTACTATGGAACCTTCTACACCTATGGCTCCTAGTGCTTTCAAATACTTCCAAACTCTTGCTAAAAAAATAAAACAACTTTGGCAAAGTTTTGATAGAAGGATTAGAGCAAGGTACGGAGAAGTAAACCCAGTCTTTACTGATTATGCAAATGGTGTTGTAGAAGCATACCGAAATGGTTTAACACGGGACAATATTACTGCGAGTGTAACAGAACAAGCAGATATAAGAAATTGGGTAGATAGTACTTCTGAAATGATTGGTAAAATGGTGGGTAAAAAGAATGCTACACGTTTTAATGCGTTAGCTAAAAAAATATTAAGAAGCGAGTTTGCAAAAGATGTACGTGGTTTCTTTACTTACATACTAGCCCCTGCAGATAACTATTTACGTTTAGTAAATCCTGAATTAGCTAAAGCTTTGTACTCTAGATCACAAACTACAGAAACAACTGGATTTTTTAATTACCACCCTGTTGTACAGTACAGATATACCAATGATTTTTACAAAATTTTTAATATCGAAAAAGATCCGACTACAGCTGATTTAGAAAGAATTGATAGCGTTTTAGAGGGTGCAGAACAACTTGCAGCTTTACCTCAAGAAGAAAGAGTTGCAGCAGCTGACAACCTTACTGTATTAGATAAAGATGGTAATTCTATCCAAGTAGATGGTGCAGAAGCATTAGAAGTTCTTAAGTTTTTTGATACTTTTTATGATGATTACATATTTAAAAATGAGTTAGACCCTGAAAACCCAACAGTTTTAAAAAACATGTTGTTTTTTACTAGACAATACGACATAGCTAAATTAGCTGCAGAACCCGAAGCAAGGGAAGCTTTGGCAAGGGTATTACAAAAATATAATCCTGATGATAGTTTTGAACAATCTTTAGCTTCTGTAGAAGCTATGGTAGCTAGTGCAGAAAGTTCTGATGCAATAAGACTCGAAGGTGCAGCTGATTTATCTATAGGTATGCAAAAAGATAGACAGAAAAAATTTATTAACATAACTAACAATGCTGATTTACGTAATATAGAAGGTATTGGAGATTTAATTATTCCTGCGCACCACGCAATAAGAAAATACATTGCTGAGAATGTTAAGAAAGTAGAATTTAAAAATAAAGTTACTACTACTTTAACTCAAGGTGATTTTGCAAATGGTAGAAATAATTTAGAAAAGTTTGACGTAGGTGAAAGAGTCTCTGGACCGAAAGCAGCTGAGGTTATGATTAATCGTATTGATAATCAAAGAGATAGAGGGCGTGCAAGAAAAGCTGTACAAGCCATGTTAGGAAAAGCAGGTATGAACATGCCGGGTTGGTTAAGAACTACTCAAAGTTACTTGTTAGCTTTGAATGTTATGACTTATTTAACTTTTGCTACAGTAGCCTCTTTACCAGACTTAGCTGGGCCAGTGCTTAGATCTAAAGAAATGAGTATTTTTGGTAAAGAATTTAGAACTCAAATAGCTAACTATTTTAACAATAGAAAGGAAATGGAGCAGTTTGCTCGTGATGTAGGTGTTATTGGTTTTGATTCTATATCTCAAATGTATATTAATGCTGGTGAGTTAGGGTATATGACAGAAGGTACAAAGTATTACACTCAACAATTTTTTAAATACACAGGATTAGAGTGGTATACAAACTTTACTAGAATATATGCTGCAGGTATGGGTAGACAGTTTTTAATTAAACACGCTAATGATAACTCTGTAAAATCAAAAGAATACTTAACTGAATTAGGCGTAACTGCAGAACAGATAAAAGCAGCACAAAAGTCTGGTTGGGACTTTAGTGATCCACAACATAAAATGGTACAAGATGCGGTAGCTAGATTTACTGAAGAATCAATTGTACGTCCAAATGCTGCGGAAAGACCTGCATGGGCTTCTAACCCGTACACAGCTTTGATATTCCAACTTAAATCATTCTTCTATGCGTATGGTAAAAATATCATAGGTGGTGTAATTAGAAATACCCAAAGTACATTTAATCGAGAAGGTAAGATATCTGCAGCAGCAATGCCAGCTATATTTGCCTCGACTGCACTTTTACCACTAGCGATGATTGGTATGGAACTACGAGAACTTTTAAAATACTTCCTTTCGCCTATATCCAGTGCTGTAGACTTTAATGATAGGACTGAAGCGTTTAGTTTTGATTCTAGTAAATTTAGAACAAACGATATGGGTTATGGTGAGTGGCTATTAGAGGCTTCTGACCGTTCTGGGGTGTTCGGGGCATACACGATGTTATTCCCTATGTTTGAAGCAGGCAGATTTGGTGATGAGTTCTACACAAGTTTATTAGGCCCAACAGCACAGAGATTTGAAGATTTAGTAAAAGGTGATGTGCAGGCTAAGGATTTTATGCCGGGTTTTGCGAGCGTATACTAATAATATATAATGAGGTAAATTATGGCTTATTCATCAACAATAAAATTAGTGGTAGGTGATACTCTACCTGAGTTGAACTTTACACTAAAAGACAGTAATACCGCAGCTGCAGGTAAAACTCTAGATACAGAGGACAATACCACGTGGGCAGCAGTAGACTTATCTGGTAGTACCGTGCGTTTTAGAATACGTGAAGTAGGATCTACTTCTGTGTTAAGTACAATTACCGGTACGATTACAAGTGCTGCAAATGGGCAAGTTACCGTAGCTTTTCCTAATTCTACATGGACAACTGCGGGTACTTTTGAGGGTGAAATAGAACACACAACCAGTGGTGGTGGTGTGCAAACAGTACAAGATTTAATAAAATTCCAAGTGCGTGATGACTTTGATTAATGGCATTACGAGCAATATTATCTCATTCTAAGCTACGCGCTGTTGTAGATACTGACTCGTTAGAGCAGGTTACAGTATTTGCAAACATCAAAGCTCTAACTAGTTTCATTAAGTTAAATTATGGTTTAGATTTTGTTAACTTATCGGCAGCTAATATTCTATTAGACGCTGATTCTAAAAACTTATATTTTGCTCCCGGATATCAAGATGATAAGGCTTTGACCTTAGTTATAAGTGAAAATCAAGTATACAATTTAGGTAAGGCGCTCTCCGATACCCCTACTTTAAGCGAATCACATGCAGCTTCTATAGGTAAAGCTTTATCAGATTCTCCTATAATTAGTGAGGCTTTTTCTAGAATAGTTGCTTATAGCAGAGACTTTAGTAATACTCCCACCATTAGTGAATCTTTAGCTTCTTTGTTTAGTAAAGCTTTGTCAGAAACAACAGCTATATCAGAAAGTGAAGCAAAAGCTGTAGGTAAAACTGTAAATGACAGTCAGCCTAGCGATCAGACCTTTACCGTAACTGTAGTAAGCACTGGAAGTGGTAATAAATATTATATAGATGGTGTACAACAGGCAACCTTATCCCTTATTGCAGGTGCCACTTACAGATTTGACCAATCTGATTCTAGTAATTCAGGTCACCCGTTACGTCTTTCTACTACTTCTAATGGTACTCACGGTGGAGGTTCTGAACATACCGCGGATCCCAATGTAACGTACAACGGTACTCCGGGACAAGCAGGTGCTTATACTGAAATAGATCTTGATATCTTTACAGAATCTATGGCTAGTACATTCTTTTATTACTGTAGCATCCACTCAGGAATGGGCGGGCAAATTAATGTTACTACTACGGGAGATATAAGTATGTCGGAGTCTTTAGCTCGACAAGTGTCTTTTGTTAGAGCTTTATCTGATGCTTATACTTTAGATGATACTGCTAGTGCTAGTGA
>Ga0181403_1000089_pt1 | contig 21422 bp, 17 predicted proteins | sample 26SPOviralmetaG_FD_130132 | JGI IMG/M metagenome (GOLD analysis project Ga0181403, IMG submission 130132) | Marine viral communities from the oligotrophic San Pedro Time Series (SPOT) site, San Pedro Channel, CA, USA - 26 SPOT_SRF_2011-09-28 | ecosystem: Environmental > Aquatic > Marine > Strait...
ACCGCCTTTATAGTTGAATCTAAGTTTCTAACTTCTTTGTCTATGTCGTTTAGCTGATTGTCAAAATCTAACTTTTTTTCTCTACCAACAAAAGGCCTACGTTTTTTCCTGTTTATTTCTTCTCTTCTTTTAGATATGTCTTGTATGTCATCTAAAACCACGCCGCTTTGAAGATTTTCAGAAAGTACTTTTAATTTTTCTTCATCTGTCTGTATGGCTTCGTGATCTTTTTTTAGTTGCTCATCAAGAGATTTCATGTAAGAGCTTGCTGTTTTAGATATAGCATCTGCAGCAGCGCCGGTGACGCTAGTGAAGTCCGCTTCTTTAGCTCTTGCTTGAGCTAGTATATTATATTGTTGTACTAAAGACATATTGTTTGTTTTTATTATCCTCCTTTACCAGCATACCCGCCTGCAACGTCTCCAATTAAATCTAACACTTGGCCGCCTACGTCAAATAATTGTTGCTGGTAGTTCGTTTCAGCTCCTAGTGCGGCTGCAACGTCTGCCATTTTAAACTGTAATATATTTTCCAACTTTTGTTGCTCAAAAGCTTGACCAGCTAACTGACCTTCAGCTTGTAATCTTTGCAATTGCTCAGCACCTTGCAAAGCTAATAATTGATTTTTTCTTTCTTGCTCCCCTATAGAGGCTGAAGCTTGTTGTTGTTGTCTAGCAAAAGACCCTGATAACACTTGAGCTAAACCAGCCGCGCCGCTAGCCCCAGCTGTGCTTCTAAGCGCGTCAAGAGTATCAGCTTGCTGTTGAAGCGCCATTTGCTTTTGAAACTCTGCTTGCTGTGTATTTACAGTTAAATCTTCATAGATATTTTCCATGCTAGCATACGGATCAACATATTCAGAGTCTTGGTATTGTTGCATTACAGGAGCTAAAGTAGCTTCTGCAGCAGCTGTAGCAGCGGCTAATTTTCTCTTTTTCCTTTTGCCAATACCAAAAAGTTTCATTGGGCTTACTATTCTTGCCATAATATTATAGTTTCAATTATTAAATAATTACACTTTTAGCACTCTATTTACTACTTACGTCTACTTGAGACGATGTAGAAAACAGCTCTACGCTAGACGTTGAGTCGTTCTTAAATTTAACCTCAGCAAAGTAACCTAACATAGACGATGTATTAGCCTTTGCGTCTTTGCTAAAAAATATAAAATCATTAGCTTGAGGAAACGGAACGTTAACATCGTGATCAACAGTTATTGTTTTTTGAGCCACAGAGGCTATTGTACCACTTTTTTTAACGTCAGTGCCTATATTTGTGTTAAATCCACCGTCGGTAAATGGAGTGCAAAAATAAACAGTGTCTCCAACTTGCGCAGATTGATTTACTTCGTTTGCAAATGTTAATGTAATGTTTACTAAGCTCATATTAATACTGTTGCAGTTCTGTTTTAAATTTTATACTGTCCTGATCTATAAGTTCTATTCTACCTGGAGTTGTTATTTTGAGTAAATACGTTCTTTCTTGTAGAGTTTGTTTTAAACCAAACACTTCATCAACAACGGTAACCGAGTATTCAGCGCCTGAGTTTGAAGTTATAACAGGTTCTAACACAGAGTAAAAATAGCCTTCGTTAGCTTTAAATTCATATTTAAAAGCTTCTTGCTCCTCTCCGGGTTTAATTCTATTTTTTGAGTTGTATGTTGCTAATGCCATATCGCTAGTTTATAAAAGTGCCTATTACATGCCTAACTTGTTCGTCTACCGCTTGAACTGTTAAGCTTATTCCAGGATTAGCCAAGCCTGGCGTTAATTGACCACCTGTAGATCCAGATCCAGAAAGTATATTTATAGTTTGACCTGCTCCAGCTGTTCCACTAAACTCTAAATCTAAAGAAAAGTTTATTTCTACAGTTTCTGTGTATACTAAGCCTTTAGGCTTTATTTGTATAGTTTCGTTAGCGTCTAGAGAAACAGAGTTAAAATCTATAGTTGCTAATACAGTGTTGTTTAATTCTAGCGGGGTAGCTGTGTCTGTAAATGTTATTGATTTTATTCTATTTTTAGTTGTCTTTAAACTAAAATTTCTCATATAGACAACTTCACCCGTATCAAATTTATTCATTTGCTGCCACTGTAGTAACGGAGCGCTTGAGCCAGCTGTAAAACTTATTGAAAAGCTGCTAAGCGTAGAGCTTATGTTGCCTGTTACAATAAGATTACTAACGTTAGTGATATTAGGATTTAAAACTCCAACCACATTCGGTTGATATGTCTGACCATCTGTATGTGTATACTCACCGACCTTAGCGTCAAACGTTAAAATGTAGTTTTGTCCTGAAACCAAGTTTGATGTTAAACTTCCGCTGGCTAAGCTTGAAGCTCTAAGCAGGGTATAAGCAGAGTTGCCAGAAGCGCTCGTCTCTAAAAGCCTAACAAAAGGTTCACCGCCTTCAAGATCAGCTACTATAGCTACTTGATTTGTAGAGTACGCTGTCCACTTAGACTCAGAGCCAGGTATGTTTATAGAAAATCCACCAGACTCTTGCTCCCACAACTCTTCGTTCAACTCTTCTTCTATTTGAACACCATTAACGTTACTAGTAAAAGTTGTTCCTGAGCTAGCAGAGCTTGTGCCGGTTCCAAAATAAAAATCACTAGCTTGAATAGCATAGTTAGGTAAAGGTGTTATAGTGAAAGTAGAGTCAGCTGGATTTTGTATAAACGACAGCTCTACATTGCCAGTTCCAGTTGCGTTATTACTTAAAGTAACTGTTGTCCCGCTTATAGTTTCTACAACTGTATTAAGCGGTATGTTTGTTCCTTCAACACTAGTTCCTATAAATATTTGCGGCGAAGCTTCTGCTAAAGTTATTTCGTTGCTAGCGTTAGTCGTAGCGCATGTTTGAACTATAGCAGGAGTTACGTTTTGAACAGTAAAGTTTGAACTACTAACAGCGTCTAAAGGTTGACTAGTTGAATCAACCCCTAAAGTTTCTCCTGTTAACGTAAAGCCTTGATAGTATGTTATATCTTGACTACCTCCAGCACCTGTTACACTAGAGTTTATAGACAAAGATCCTAAGCCCTGTATGTTAGCTTCTTTAAAATCTATATTGTCTAACGTTGTTGCATCACCTTGAATATAATTAAACCATTTGCCTTCTTTATTTATAAACTCTGGCACAGATCCTTCTTGTTGATCTGTTTTAAAACTTTCTACGTACCAACCTTTTTTACTATTGTTATTGTAGTACTGACCATCAGATGCTTGTAGCTTTACTCTAGAGTCAGAGCCTTCGTAGTTTATAGTTTTAAAACTTTTTACTAAACTTGGCTGCTCGTTAAAAAGAACTGTTATGTCAGAATAATACTGTGTACCATAAAAATTATTAGCGGCAGACGCTGTAGAGTGATGCTTCCATATTTCACCGTTAGAAAAAGTGTAGTATTCACTGTTTAGTGTTTGTCCGTTTTTCTGTAAAAAAGACTTGAAGCTAACCCAACCGTCACTTGTTTCATTGAAACTTAACGTGTATGAATCTGATAAAGATTCTAAAGGGCCAAGTAAAGTTAAGTTATACTCGTTTTTTCTTTTATCAAAGCTTCCTATTATATTTTTGGCACTACCCATGTTATCGTTAAACCAATCGCTCATACCAGCGCCAGATATTCTCGTAATGCCATCTTTAGAAAGTCTAAGAACCGCTTTTCTAGCTTTGTCTGTAAAATATATTCTAAAGTCAGATATAGCAAAAGACTCAGGGTTTTTAGATATTCCAAACTCTCCTTGATAAGGTATTTCTGTTCCAAATATAGACTCTGTTAAGCCTAGGTTAGTATTTCCATCAGCACTTAGTAATGCCACTTTTTTACCAAGAACGTTTAGCACTTTGTCTTCGCAAAAAACAATTATGTTTGTATCTCTAGAGTATATTTTTTGTATACTACCATACTCTGGGCTAAGATCTTTAGTTATACTTTTAGCAGCTATAAATTGATTTAGCTTGTTTATACTAGTTGTTGAGTTGTAAATTTCAGAGTGTATTAAACCGTGGTTTCTATATTCTTCTCTATAGTCTTCTAATACTAAAGAAGCTTTATCACCAGACTGCGTTTCAACGAACAAAGTTGGATTATTAAATCCGTCTATTATTCTATCTGACTCAACACCGTTGCCAAATGAATAACAATTATAAAAAGGTATGGTTATAAAAGATATCGCGTTTTTATCTTGAGGCACAGGGTGTGTTAGAGGGTTTAGATATATTGTTGACGTGTTTTCGTGCGTTAAGTATTTCACTACCCTTGCGCTAGTAGAACCAAAAACATTTGGGTGCTTAAATACTAAGTGCACACAAGATTGCTCAAAAGCATCAGCAGACGTCGCAGGATCTATAGCTTGCAAAGTAAGCGGCGTGTCAACAGTAATCTTAATCATTTCTTTAGTTTGAGACTTCAACTCACTTTGAGAAAATCTTTGAGTACTATGGCTTTCAAGCTCTACGTTTGTTACTTTTACAGCTCCATCTAAAATACTACTAGGGTTGTCAGAGGAATACCCGCTAGGTCTATCTATAGCTAAATCAGACATTTCGTAAGCATTGCCAGATTTATCTACGCTAAAGCCAGTTATAGTAGAGCCTTGCTTTATGTATTCGTGGACATTTTTGTTAGTTAGTCTTACGGGAAAAGCCTGGCTAGCTTCAAAAAATGTATCAGCAGAAGATTCTTTACTTGCTTTAGTTTCAAAGACAGCGGGGTGATTGTGAACATAAGAAGCTTGAGTGTCGTCTTGTATAGTTTGGCCTAAGGTAAAAGTAGCGCTAGCAAAAGCTAACCTTAGCAGGCTGTCGTTTTTTACTTTAACAAAAAACCTTCCGTTAGACCAATTTTCGTTAGCAATGGTTACAGAGTCTTTAACGTATTGTGGAGCTTCATTGCTTACATCAAGAACTTGATACTCGCACGATATATTGTCGGCTGTGCCTAATAAAGCTGCAGAAGAGTCATTAACTACATTATGTCTTTTCTTTAAAACTAATACAGTTTCATCAGAAATTTTATTTCTATCTATAGAGTTAAAAGAAATCCATATATTAGCACCTGCTTCATCTGCTAAAAAAGTGTTGTCTGCAACTAAGTTGTAGTAGTCTAAGCTGTTTTCTTTTACAAAAAACTTATACGAATCAGCCCAGTATGGCGCCTTGCTGTTTATTATAGGCATTATATTTATAACACTAGTGCTATAGCTTTTTTCTACAGAAAACTCAGAAGCGTCGCCTAAAAGCACGGTAGACTCTCTTCCTTGAACATCTCTATATACTACGCCTAGCTCGTACTTTCTGTCAGACTTTATTGATGGTTTACCAAATCCGGTTGTAGTGCCCAAAGACAAAGACGGTGCTTTAGTAACTTTAAAATAAGTGGATAAATTTGAATTTTTTGAGTCTTGTATTCTTGCAAAAGTAAAATTGTTGTTGTTATTAGAGTCGCTCGGAGGAGATGTTTCATTAACAAACTTAAAACCAGTGCCAATGCTATTGGTGCTTGAGTCATATTGGTGTACGTTTCGATTAAAAGATCTAAAAAACGTCGCACTAGGAAGACTGGCGTTAGTAATCACAGTGTCTTTGTGCTCTCTTGTGTTGTAGCCAAATACATCTTCTCCGTTTTCAAGTTTAAATTCAACAGCAGAAGAAGTGTTGTCTGTAAAAATTAAAACTCCTTCTCTTACACCAATACCACCACCGTAATTACGTCTACTAGTTATGTAGTCGCTAGTAATCTCGTATCTTTTACCACCATTGTCGTTTGTGACCTCGTAGTTAGATTCGTCAACATAAAACATTTTACCACTAAAAACAAGCCTAACCCCAAAACCGTACATGGCGCTAGCTGAAGGGTCAACATTCTTACTGCCAACAGGATCGTCGTGGGTTACAGTTACCGGCACGTCAGGAAGATCAAAAATTCCTAGCTCTGCATCTTGATTACCGTGAGTAAATCCAAGACTTCCTGGAAGGTAACCATCGCCTGCACTATTATCAGTTCCGCTAACAAATATAGACGCTCTATTCCAGTATTTACCCGCTGCACCCCAAGCAGAAGCAACCTCGTTACCATTGTCGTCTACAACAACCCCGTTGTTTCCTTTACCAACTGCGATACCTATTTTTTGTTGTGCTACGTTTATTGATAAATAAACTAACTCAATTCTTGCTTCAGGTATACCAAATTGCCTAGGATCGTCAGCGTCTATATTGTTGTTATTGTTGGGTATAGCTCCTGAAAAGCTGCTAGCGCTGTTAGATAAACCTGTGCCAAGATGTATAAAAGTGTTACAAACTACTCTTGAACTGAATCTATATTCTCCAGTAAGTATTCTTGTTGTGTTTGTATCTGTAAAATAATGAGATTTAACTTTGTAAATTGTAGCTTCTATAGCTTCCTCATCAGCACTTCCATCGTAAACCCTACCGTCTATACTATAGCCCTGAGTTTGAGCCATAGTAAACATAGGAAGGCTTTGCATATTATTTCCGTTGTCAAACCTGTCAAAGCCACCGGTTTCTCCGGGAGTCTTTAATATAAAGTTAATCGGATCGATAACAAACTCTGATTTTTGATAAAGATAATTAGAAAACAAGTTGTCAGTAATCTGTAAAATAGAGTCAAAACCCTGCGGAGAGAGAGAGATTTTAGGCTGCATTTCCAAAGAAACCTTTTTGCCTTCAGCATCTGTTAAATTATAGTTCTGTAAATAATTAGCATATATAAGTCTGTTTGAAGATATTTCTTGAGACCTAGCTCTTTTTGGAACTGCATCCCAAGATCTTAGTATTTGATCACTAGGTATAGTTGAGCCATACACTTCAGATTTTAAGGTAAAAGAACCTTTAACGTCTCCATACGCCGCTGAAGAAAACTCTGTGCCACCTTTCTTAAAGTTTCTAATTTTATATATAGAAGGTGAAGTAGAATCCTTCATCAATATGTCAACAGAATCAACTGACTTAGGCATGCTAGGAGGAACAAACCCTTGTATTTTAACAGATCTAGTGATATTTTGCATGGCTAGATTTTTACCAGAGTCTGACGTATAACTGTAGGTGTTAGGGAAGAATAACGTCTCGCTAAAAGGCGATATTCCAGAATACTCTCCATCCATATACCTATATCTGTAAGCAAACCTAATAAACTTATCTTGATACATACTACTTTCTTCAAATATAAAAGCGTTGTATGTTTCTTGTAGTGTGGTGTAATCTGCGTACGCTACACCGCCTACCGCACTAGGTAGACTTGATATTTTTACAGATATAGCGCCAGTTCCAACGTTTGAAGATTCTACCTTACCATAAAACTTATATTGACTAATAGTGCCTTGAAACGATATCACAGTGTCAGCGTTTAAGGTGGTACCACCAACTATTTGAAAAGCTATAATATCTCCTACTGCAGTTGTATTCGAAATATTTATACCAGTAACCAAACCGGCGTCTGTGTCTACGCTTTCGGCTAATAAGTGGTAAGCATCTTGCGTGTCGTCTGCTGTGCTACTAGCTACTACTATTGGTGCTATTGTAGGATTTTTTCTTATTACAGTGACGTCGTCGTGCTCTAATCTACCTCCACTTTGCGTGTAGCTACCGGTGTTAGTTAATTTTACTCTAAATGTATGCCTCTTGTTATTAGTGCCAAATAAAGATGCTTTAACGTTTATTTTTTTAGGCTCACCTATATCATCGGTCCAAAGTAAAAAATCATCTATTATATTTATAGAAGTAATAAAACTTTTCTCTTTGTTTCTTTTTTGAAAATTTAATATTCTTTGAGGAGAGGTAAAAACAACTGTTATGCCTTGCTCGTTTATTTGTTCTTGAGTGTAGCTAATACTGTCTGAGTGATCTATAGGCCTAGACAACTTTATTTTTGATATACCTTCGCCAGTTGTTGCGTCAGTAGAGTCAGTAATAACATCTTGAACAACGGCGTAAGGAGTAGCAAGTATATTTGCTCCAGAAGAATCCATTAAAGAAACAATCATACCCTCTGCAATATCTAGCCCATGCACATTGTAAGGATCTGAACCGTTAGTCAAGCCTCTTCTAACATATATTTCCTCGTCAGAAGCGCTAACGCCAGTACCGTTTGGATCATCAAGTTTAGCAAAAACTCTCCAAGCGTCTAATAAAACTTCTGTTGTTGTATTTAAGTTCTGATCGTATCTAATTATAGCATCAACTTGAGTACCTATGAGCTGAGTTTGAAAAGCGTCTGGATAGTTAGTATCATCTTTATGCTTGCCTGGTATTGGCTCAGCATAATCTCTAACAAAGTAGTATATATAATTGTTAGCTTCATCAACGACGCTACCAACAACGTTTGACTCGCTTATGTGGTTGAAAAGTGAAGCTTTATAATCTTGATCACTAGAAGATTTTTTGTTACCAAGAACAGATTGAACTGTTCCAGCATCATCTGCATCAGACGTAGAGACTTGTATATTATTAGCGTCTCTATACTCGCCGTTAGGAACTAACCTTTCATCAAGGTCTTTGTTCATTTTGCCTTTGATAAAAATTTTCTTTAACTCAGCCATCTACTAGTGTTTGATTTGCTTAGATTTACCTCTAAGTATTTGTGTTAATTCTTCTACCTTTATATTAGATAGTCTTAGCTTAGCAGTTCTTTTTGACGCAAACGCTTCTTTCTTTAACCTCATAACAAGGTTTATAGGCATGTTTGCTCTAGTTGAAACTATAGAATAAGCTATATTTTTGTACATAGCCTCTTCAGCCAGCTTGTGAACCTGCATTTCAGCGTCAGTTCCTAAGCTATCGCTTATGTATTTTATGACAACAAACTCTCCAGATATATTAGAACTAAAGTGTATTCTACCTTTTAAATCGTCTATGTAAAACCCGCCGTTAGTTTGAGCAAAAGCTGGATCTATACCATATCTACCACCTTGGTTAGATTCATATATTTCATCATCATAATCGTAGTCGTGGTTGTCGTTTTCAGAAGGATTATGAGTTTTATATCTAGACCAAGACTCTGAGTCAGTATTCAACTTTAAACTACCATCAGTATTATATTGATATGTTGTTCCATCTTGATTTAAAGAGGTAGGGTTGCTAGTCTTAGACATAGGATAAACAACGTGCTCAACTCCACTGTCATCTACCCAAGCCATTTTAACGTAGCTAACATAATCTTGAGGCAACGGAACAACTAAAGTGTTAGGAACTTTTAACTCTAAAGATTTTGTAGATTTAAACGTGTCAAAACTAAACTCTTGCAAAATTCTTGAAGCAAAAAACTGAATATCAGATCTACTAATTTTAGGTATTATTTTATCTTCACCTACGTAAGCTATAGTAAAGTTGGTTATAATATCTTCTAAAGATGTGAACTGATAGTTGCCGTAGCTTTCATCTCCAGTGTTGAAACTATTATCAGGACCCTCGTAATATTGTTTTGATGTTTCGTCTATTAATCCCATTATTTAGTTTTTTTATCTGTTGATGTGCTTTGATTTTTTTTCTTTGGTTGTAGCTCAGCTGCTTTTAATATTATTCCAGCCATTCTCAATATAGTATTAACTAGCATTGTTTCCTCAGAAGGATGCAGTTCAAAATCTACAGACGTAGATGAATTGTAAAGTGGGTATTCACCAACTATATTGTATCCCCAAGACGCTGTAGTAGGCTTTGCTATGTAATTACATTTTACAATATCACTATTTGTAGCAAAGGTAAGCGTTGTGTCGCTTTGTGTAGACCCAGCCGCTTGAGTCAAAGTAAGTACGTGTCTAGTTTCTGGGTCAACAGGATTCGCTATAGCTTGAACCCTAGTATTAGAAGCAGTTATACCAGAACCAAAAATAAGCTGATCTGCTAGTATACTAGCTACACTACCACCAGCATCAGCAAACGCGCTTGCGCTACTAGCTGTTGTGTCGCAGTTTTGAGTAAAATATCCAAACAAACTTTTTGGAAAAACTTTTATGCCACTAGAGTTTCTTACGTATATAGGTCTAGTTAGGTTAGGTTTTGCTAAAGGAGATTTATTCAATAACGTAGCCTCTTCTTCACTTACTAAATTTACTTCTGTATACCCAAGAGTAGCGTGATTAAAAACTAAGCTATTAATTCTATACAAATCAGAAGGAAGCGTCATGCTACCTTCTGCGTCTATCAAAGATACACTAGCTTGTCTTTTAGTAAAAGGCGTTAGCTTTTCTTCTAGTAATGTTAGTAAGTCAGAGTGACGTGTATCATTACCTTTAACTTTAGATACTTGACTTATATCATAGAAATACTTTTCAAATATCTCCATCTGCGCTTGGTTGGCGAGTAGATTAAATTCTTGAGGCGTAATGTACCCTCTTTGCTCTTTGTTAGCAAGAGTTAAAACTCTTTGATATACTGTGTTTATATTTACCGCCATTTATGTATTTTTTATAGTTAAGCAACCACCCCGAAGAGTGGCTGCTCTACTATAGGATAGTTACGCGTCAAGACGCTTTTCTATGTTGGAGTATATCTCCATACCTTCGTCTGTTTTGAACCAGTGAGCAAGCGCGGTATATGGGTGCTCATCAAAAGGAACAGTCATTATTTTTCTATCATTAGACCCCCACGTAAAGTGTCTTTGATCGCTTGATAATTTAATAATACCTGACTCAACAGCTTTGATACCAAAGTTTCTTAACTGTACATTGTCGTCAGCGGCTAGCTCTAAGAACAAAGAAGGATTGTTTCTTGCAAACAGCAATAAATCTCTTTTAAGCTCCTTAGAACTCATGTTAGCTACCTCAGATCCTTTCTCTACTCTCATGATAGCTTCTGCCATATCAATATCTAACTGTCTAGCCATTAATATTGCATCAGCTTCCATTTCTAGTACTTCTATTTCACTAGCAGCTTCTTTTACAGGCTCGTACTCTGTATACACTTGATCTTTGTGAGGGTGGTATAACGATAAAAGTTTTTGTAAAGTTGTTTTTGACTTTTCAACAAATAAACTTCCGTTTCTAAAAATAATGTGAGCAAGTCTTTGATCACCTTTCATTTCATCAACAAATGGAGTTATTTGGTTTTCGCAATACTTAAGTTCTCTTTCGTAACCTTGCTTCTCATCAAAAAAATAAATGTTAGAGCTTCTAAGCATATAAGACAAAGGTTTTTTACTTCCTTTTAAGTTATACACTCTATCTTTTATTTCCCACTTAGGTTTTGTTTCAGACTTAGCAACAGGTTTTTTAATTTCAACTTGTTGCATTTCATTTGTAGCTTTAATTTCAGGTTGTTCTACATCAACCTTTTTAGTTGTTTTCTTTGCCATAATAATATAAAATAAAAATTAAAAAAAAAAAGATCGGGAGCCTAAGCCCCCGACCTAGTAATATGATTACTTCATCAACATGAAGTTGTTTGCACCTTGAGTGATCAAACATCTTTCAGTTAAGAAGTGTAGTTGCATTGCATCTAAAGCAGATGTAGCAGCTCCAACTGAACCAGTAGTCCAAGTCTTCATTCTACGATCATCAGTTTGAGAAGCTCTATAACGAACGTGTAAAAACGGACGTTTAATTGAAGCTCCAACAGTTTGATCATAAACAGAAGAAGTACCAGCTGGCATTAAAATACCACGGATAGCAGAAGCTCCTGCAGCATCGTTAATACCACCACGAGTAGCTTTGTCGTTTAAGTATCTCATATCTGATTTGTAGAAATCATAAGAACCTCTACGGAATCCAGAGAAACCTAAGTTTAAAGCCATATCTTCAGAGTTGTTGAATACACCGTAAGATGTACCACCAGCACCGTAAGAATTCATAGAAGCTAGCATATCATCGATAGCTAAAGATGTAGATCTGTCTACAAACATCATGTATTCTTCAATAGCGCCTTGCTTATCAAACTCAGCTAAGATAGCGTCAAATTCAGCTAAATCAGTAGCAGCATTAACACCAGTAATACCAGTAGTAACATTACCTCTGTCTTCAATAGCGTCAAATAAACCTTGAGTACCAACGTTATCACCGTCAGCTCTTAAGTGAAGATCAGCGTCGTTAGACCCAGAACCTTTAACAGACTCTAGCATAGACATTTCAACGTAGTCGTTAAAACGAGCACGAGTATCAGACTCAGCTTTTAAGTACCATAAGTAACCACCTTGTCCACTTTCAGTAGAAATCTCCACCCAACCGATACGAGATGCATCTGATCCAGATACTTCGTAGTAGTCCTTCATAATGATAGGCTTGTTAGTGAAAGTCTTGAAATGTGGCTCGTTAGCTGTGTGAGAGTTATTGTTTCTAGTAAGTGTAGAACCGTCGCTATCAGCGTAGTACCCAGTAGCTTTACCATACTCAGAACCATAAACTAATATAGTTGAAGATGTATCGCCAGCAGATCCTAAAGCAGCTATAGAAGTACTACCATCGTAAACTTTAATCGTAGCAGCAGCGCCGTTAACGTAAACAACTATACCTTTAAATACTCCGTTAGCGTTAGCTACGATAACAGTGTCATTAACTCTAATACCGTGGTTAGCAGCTGTAAAGCCTTGCGTGGCTTTGTTACCGTCAATATCACTAACAACAGTAAAAATACCTGTTCCAGAAATATAACCTTTGTAAGAAAGGTGTAGTCTTGATTGTTCAGACCATACAACTTGATCAGCCGTCATAGCCTCTTCAGCACCAACTTGAGCAAGGAAACCAGAAATTGTACGTGGTCCGAAAACCTCAGCTTCTTTTTCCATCAAGTCTGGCACGTATTGTTGACCCCAACCAGCATTTGATGCTGATGATAGGTCTAAGTAATTTGTAGCTAGTGTTTGCTTCTGAATCGAAGGCACGCTATTCAAATTACCACCGGGATTTGTAATCGCCATAATAAATAGTTTTTAAATGTTAATTATTTCTTTTTAATTTTAAATTTAAAATCAGAAACGCTATCACCTAATACTTTTACTTTAACTCCACCGGTTTGAAATTCGCCCTGAGATTTTCTAGGGTCCATACTCACGTTTTTACTTTTAGCGACACTGTCCTTGACAGCATCTGATCGGCCTTGTTCGTAAAAGTGCTTAGCTATAGCATCAGCGTTCATAGCTGTGAATAAAGATTTATGATAACCTTTAGCATCTGACATCTCATTACTTTCATTCAAAAACTTTTTGACGAAGTTGTTAATGTCGCTTTGTGTTGCTTTAACCTTTTCAGCATCTTTAACGTTAAATCTATATTTTTTATCTCCGACGCTATATTCAAAACCTTTGAACTTGTCGTTAAAAACTTGGTTAGTTTTTTGTAAAAATACAGATTTAGCTTTTTTGTTAATTTTATCAGCTTCCTCTGACTCCTTGTTATATCGATTAAAGAAATCCATTGCTTTTTGCTGTTCTGCAGTTAGCTTTGAACCTGCTTTAATCTCATCGTAATACTTAGACTTTTGCCCGTCTAAATAGGCTTTAGCCTCAGCAACTTGCTCTTTTAAGGCTAATTTCTTTCTTTTGACCTCTCTTTCATCATCAACCTCTTCGTCAAAGTTGAATTTATCTTCCATCATGAAGTCTATTTCTTCCGCAGATAAATGCGGTTTTGTTCTTTTGTAGTACTCGTGAAGAGCGGAAAGATTGTCTAAGCTAGAATAATCTTTGTTTAGCTCAACGTAGTCTTCTATGTTACCACCAGTCTCATTCATGAAATCAACCAACTTTTGAATGTTTTCTGGTAGTGGCTCTCCAGTAGCTTCAGCTTCTTCTATAGCTTCAGCCGCTTCTTCAGCTAAAGCCTCTACTTCTTCTTCAACCTGCTCTTCAGTTATTTCTTCTAAAGCTGGCTGCTCTTGTGCTTCTGCTTCCGGTTGTACTTCTTCTTGTTCTTTATCGGTAGCGGCACTTTCATTGCCATCATCCACTCCTCTCTCGTCAACTGTGTCATCTTCAGTTTGCTGTCCTTGCTCGTCTTCATTGTCTTCTACTTTATCTACCGCGTCAACATCAACCTTAGTTACCGAGTCATCTTCTTGTGTTTTACCACTAGACATATCAACCTTGATGACGTTGTCATCTTTTTCTTCGTTTTGTTCCATAATATAAAATATAAAAAATTAGTATTTATTTAGGTTCAAACGCTCCTAAATTAAATCCACCAAGTATATCATTACCTGCAGACTCAAACTTTTTAGGCGCTCCACCTGTCTTTCTTTGGTCTATAAGCTCGCTTTGCTGCGAAGCTTGTATCTTAGTTCTTTCGTCTTTTCTGTCTTCTTTTTCTTTCTCTCTACCTTTCATGCCGTCAACTTCAACCTGCTTGAGCTGCATGTTCATTTGAAACTCTAGCTGCATAAGCTGTTTTTTTACTTCAGCTTCCTGCATCAGTTTACTAACTTCAAGTTGAGATTTAGCTTGCTCTAATTGAACTTTTGACTGCGTTATCATCTGCTCTTTTTGAATTTCTATTTGTGCTGCGTTTTGAGCCGCTTGAGTATTAGACTGTGTTTGTAGCTGTATGTTTCTTTCTTGTAGAGCTTGATCTTTAGCTTGCTTTTTTTTCCTTCTTATTTTTAACAGCTGATTAGCTAAAGTAATATTTCTTATTTCTCTAAGATCTATAGCATCTTCTAAATCAATATTCTGTTGCTGCAAGGCCTGTTGTATATTGTTTTCTAACATTTGCCTTTCTTCATCGTCCGGCGCTAGCTCTATAAATATACCAAAATCGTATAAATGTAAATTACTCACTTCTTCTAAAGTAGCTACGTTGTGAGCGCCTATAGCCTGTATGAACGCGTCTTTGGTAGGCGAGTACTCTATAATATCAGATATTCTTAATGAAAGAGATTCACATACATCTGCAGTTATAAATAAACCTGCTTGAAGTATGTGCCTTGTAGCTGTATTAGAGTTAGCCGCAGCTATTTTTTGAACACCAACTAAAGCATCTTTTGAGGGTGTGCTACCGTCTCTAGCTTCGTTTAATCCGGTAGTGTCTCTTATCATTTGTAGATAATAGTTATATGTTCCGATTAAGCTCTGCATCTTAGCTCCACCATTTCCGCTAGATATTTCTTGTATTGGAACTTTACCAGGATTCATATCTCCTTCAGAAGTCATTGATCTACCAATAACAGAACCTGTTTGGAAGAACATGTTTAAAGCTTCTTGAGGATTATAATTTGTGCCGTTGCCTAAATCTATTTCAGCTAAACCATCAGCGTCAAGATAAATACCATCAGGTATCATACGTGACATTACTTGTTGTAGCTTTAAGTGAGTTAGCTGTATCATATCAGCAAAACCTGTGATTCGACCTACTAAAGACTCTATTCTACCTTCGTAAATTCTAGGAGCAACAATACTATAGTTCATTTTAACTTTAGTATAATCGCTCTTAGGTCTAATCATATTCTTACACATCTGCCAGTTTAGCAGCTTGTCAGAACCTATTATTTTAGCTCCTTCATAAAGTACTTCTATTTGCTTTTGTACTTTAGAAAAATTAGCCTCCATATCAGAAGGAGGATTAAACGAATCGTCTTTTTTTATAGCTTTTTCAGCTCCAGTGGCAGTCTCTTTAACCTTGTAAACTTCGTTCATATAAGTTTTATAGTTAAAGTACAAAACTGAAACCTGGTTATTATCAAGATTATCTTCTATGTGGCTACCGTTGTTAACGTAGCCTTTTTGAAAACTAGACGACGACTTAGCTATTTCTTCTAAATCTTCTTGAGTTAGATGAGGAAACTGTTTAGCTAGCTCGTTTATAGGTACGGTTTTCACTTCACCAACATAATATATATCATCAAAGTAAGGTGAGTCAGTGTAAGAGTACACTAAGTTTGCTGGATCAACATAATTAACAGTAACGCCTTCAGAGTTAGTGAAGTCTGTTTTTACCGCAGCTATGCCTAATACAGTTAAATCGTAGTAAAATCTTTTCTTTATTAAGTCATACTTGTTACCATCAAGCAAAACGTTTAGTGCTTGTTCTTCAGCTAGCTCTACAGCTTGCTTGTACGTTAGCTGCATGTGCAGCGCAAGCTCTTCTTCCGACTCTGGCAATTTGTCTTTATCTGTCTTATATAAGTCTATACCTATATTTTGCATAATTGAGTCATTGAACTGCTTTGCGTCCATATCGTCTAATATGTCTTGCATATATTCAGTTCTTTGCTCAACACCAAATGGATCTTGAGAATACGCTTTTATATCGTAAACTCGTTCAGACATACCGTTGACAACAATATCAACAAATTTAGGTATAATAGGAACTGGCTTCCAGTCTAGGTTTAAGTAACTTAAGTCACCGTTTATAGATAGCTCATCTTTATATTTCTGTATAGACTGCTCTCCTCTAGCATACAGCCTTAACTTATGAAAATTATTTCTATTATTTAAATATCTATTAGCGCCTACTCTTTTGTTAAACCACTCTGACTCTATAGCTTTAGCAACCTCTAAGCCATAGTCGTAGCTCACTTTTTCTATGTCACTAACAACTTGACTTGGAAAATAACTCTTTAAATTTGATTCAGCCATATTATTGTTTTATTATTTTAGACGCATAACCGTCATTTTCGTATCTAGCCATATTTATATTAACAGTCCTAATATTCCTTGATGCTACAGGCTTGTATAAGTGTCTGTTGCAAGCCATAATAGCTAAACCGCTACTTATAGAAGCATCATGCTTTGTTCTTTTGTTTATATCAAACTTAGCCCAATCATTCAACGTTTCGTTAAAATACATCGTGCCGTAAGCCCCATCTTGCAAATGACCAACATGATCATTTATGTACATTTCAATAGCAGCGGCATGAGCTTGCTTTATATCTTCACTAGAGTTAGGTATACCACCTATTTCTTTTTCTGTAACAGACAGTTTATTCCACACTCTATCTGGTCTATTCATGCTAAGACCTCTATATCCTCTTCTTTTGAAGTGGTATAAAAGTCTCGGCTTGTTGTTCTCCGCTAGTATAGGCATGCCGTAAAATACACATGCCATAAGTATATCTTCGAAGAATATTTCTGCGGTTTGTGGTCTAGCTACATACTCTAGGAAAAAAGTGTTAGCTGGAGCTGACTCCATAGAGAACTTAGTTAGTCCATGAAGAGATCCGTTGGATCCTCTACCATCAACAGTACCGCTAATATCATAGCTATCGCAGCCAAAAGCTCCCATGTGATCATTGCCAGGGTATTTTATTCCATTTTTAAGTATTACTCGGTTTTGTAAATTTCTATCTGGAACCCAGCTTACTTTAAACCTACCGTTAACGTCAGGCATAAATATTACTTGAGTATCTTTTACACCGTTAGCCCACTGAAAGCTACCTTTAGTAACCACTGAAGAGTTTCTATTACCTTCGTTGTAGTCTATTTGCTCGTATATTTTTACAAGATTAAACAAGCTGTTTTTAGTTTCATCTCTAAAAGCATGCTCTGTTGTTCTAGGAAACTGACGATAAAATTCGTTTAAAGCATCTTGATCGTCTTTTAGCCCATCAACCTCATTGTCCCAATGATCAATTACACCTATATCTATTAATTCACCGTCGGGTCCGTATACATCATTACTTGGCGTATTAAATACAGGCTGTCCGTATCTGTCAATAAATCCTTCAAAGTTCCATTCCATTGGGATAAACAAAGAATATAGACCAGACTTTGTCTGTCCGTTACGGTTCCGTTTTGCAACATCTGAATCATTATAAAGCTTTTTAAAATTTTCACCACCCTTGTCTAAAGCGTTTGACGTACTTCCCATCATACACTTACCTATAATTCTACTACCAAGACGTAGACAAGTTTTTGTTACTCGCCAGTTGTTTAGTATATTGTCTGGCTTTTCCCACTTACCACTTTCATCGTGTACTAGTAGATTAAGTTTTTCACCATCATAGCTGTTGTCACCTGTATTTTTCCAATCAATAGTAGTGTCAAGTCCAGCCAGCTCTTCCTGCTTTTCGTTTGCCGTAATTTTTCTACGCGTAAACTTACTTGCAGGAACACGATAAGCAAGTTCACTTTTAGGCCTGTCCATACCGTCTTGTATCGGTTTAAAAAAGAAAGGGTAGTTGATAGATATTGGTACAACTTTGTCGGTAAACATTTTTTTAGCATCTGCTCCTGATTTTGATAATATTCCATACCTAGCGTCTGATGATATTGTAGCTAGATTTACTGTTTCAGCCGAACTCATAAACGAAAAACCACTACGTCTGTTCTTAAGGTAGCACATACCATAGCATCTACTGTCAGCTTTACAAGCCTCCCAAAATATAAAGAATAATCTATTAGCTTCTCTAAAGTCTGGCGCACCCACATCTATTTTACTCCACTGGAGGTACATGTAGTGAGCTCCTGTAATATAAGTTGGAACACTAGCATTTTGAAACCAGAAACCTTCGTCTCTTCTTTTAAATTCATCATCTATATAATCGTACCATTGCTCTTTCTGCTCTTCTGGATACGCTCTCCAGTCGAATATATTCTTTAGCTTGCTCAGAACTTTGGGCTGGTCGATACGTCGCCACTTATCTTCGCTGTTGCTATACACACTGCTAGGTGCAGCTGGTAAGGCTATTTTTAAGCCTTGTATTTCATATATCTCACCTATACGGCCAGTCTTTGATATTACTATAATATCGTTTTCTTTGTTGTAGCCGTACTTCCACTTTTTAGATTTATTCAATCTTTTAATCGTGTTGATCTTTACAGGCTCAACTATTTTGTATAGACTTTGCTTGTAGCTCATTTAGATCTTCCTTCTGCAAATCCTTTAAATACTCGTTCTTCTTTCTTTTCAGGCTCTTTACCGTCTAGTAAGTTTTCTTCTTCTTGTATTCTATTTAATATTTCAAAAGCATCGAATATAGCTAGCTTTTTTGTAGCCGCAGCATTTTTTAATCTATCTGCAGATACATCATCTTCGCTATGAGTGATAATCTGTTCTTGAGCTACTTTGATTAGCTCTTCAACAGCTTTATGCCCAGCTTGGATTATACTCTTCTTCGTCTCCTTGATATTCATATTTAATAGTAATAAATTTTGACATAACTCTATATAACCTTTGACCGTCGATAACAAACTCGTACTCACTATTAGGCCTAAAGCCAACTAAGTCACCAACTTGAAAGCTACCGTCAGTATACTTAACAATACCAACTAAAGGTTGTTCTTTTTCTATGCTAAACTTATCTCTGTTTTTAATAGGTTTTACAAAACAATACCCTTTTAAAGCTCTCCATTTTCGCGCTAATTGGTAAGCAAATATCTGATCGTGCTTGACAAAGTATCTGTTTTCTTTAAAATAGCTTCTACTATTCTTTTCTATACCTTTAACGTTGTACCATCTTCTAAAAACGTTGTGATGCACTATTACAATATCGCCAGCCTTTAGTTCTGTTTTTATATTCTTAGGTGTAGATATTATTACAGCTTTTCTATTAACAAACTCGTGGTTATGTATTTCTGAGTTTAATATTAAGCTTTTGTCGCCAATGGTTTTTTCGTTGTTATACCTTTGGCCAAGCGGTTGTATAACGTAATCGTATAATGCTTGCATTAATATTCTAAGTTATACTCAACAGATACAGCCATATTCTTATTAAAGTCTTTCCAAGGCAAAACGTTTTTACCTTTTCTAATATAAATAGAATACTTGTCTTTTTCTTCAAATATATCACAGATAGTATGCCCTCCATAGACCTCTTGGCCTACGGAGTAATGCATAGCATCTATTTTATAATCTTTACCTATTGTAATTTTACGAATCAGCTTGCTCATCTTCTGGGTAGTTTATTGCTCCAGTGTTGATGTCAATGTCCATCTTGCCGTACTCTTCTTCAAGATTCTTGTTTATTTCGCTCATCTTTTCGTTTACGGTATTTAGCTCGTGAAGTAGCATATGCTTTCTAGCTGCAATGTTACCTATTTCTAGTTTGATTTGATTAGAGACAGATATAACTTGCTGCACTTCTTTTAGCTGTTCGTCTGTAATTTTTTCTGCCTTAGGTTTAAGGTCAATTACTTCTTCTTTTTTTGCCATAATTTAATTTAATTTAATTGTTAATATATGTTCAATTTGCCGTTTAAATAATTTCTAACGTCTGTAGCTTCGGCAGAGCTAAGCGCTTTATTATAAACTAATACTTCGTATATTTTACCATCAAAACTACTAGTACCTTCTGCTGTTACTGCACCTACAAAGCCATAATCAAAAGGATTAGAGTCAGTATCAAGGCTGCTAGTGCTTTCTAAAGTTCCGTTAATTCTTAAAAATACGTTGCTAGAAGATCCATCACCACCTTCATACTCTAATAGTTGCCTAGTACCATCAGTTGCTATAGCTGTAGTTGCGTTCAAAGTTACTGTTTGCCCGTTAGCCCTAATCCTATGCTGAGTGCTACTACCTCCCTGACCTATTCTCAAGAAGTCAGTGTTTGCGTTAGCTAGCAAGTTGTTTGTGGCGTGTTCATCGGCAGCTATAGCGAAAAATATGTGAAACTGATTTATCGTTTGCGCTGCTGATAACTGTAAAGCGTCAGCATCACTGTCGCCTTCCCATTCACCCCCACCATCTACTAGGTAAGGTTTTCTACCAACGCTTGCTGTAGCATTAAGCCCATTACCAGAAGAATCAGCCCAAGCGTCAATAACCGCTGGATCACCTGAAGATGTTATACCAACTCCGTTTTGTAGCCAAAATTGAAGTCCAGATATATCTGTAGGTGCAAAAGATATAGAGCCAGCGTGCGATATGCTATTACCTAATCCTAGCATTAGTACCCTACGTAAGCGATTACTCTACCTTCAGATAATTTAAAGCCTGTCCATCTACCGTATATAGTAACGCCTTTTGGAAATACTTCAGAGTCAACAACATCACCGCCATCCGCATCAATATCATTACTTGTCCCATCAGAGCTAGGGAATAGTTCACTAGATTGTGGAACTAATCCAGCTACAGCACTATCAAATTTAGTGTCTTCTAAAAATGTTATAGCAACAAACACTCCGTCAGCAACTCCACAAGTGATAGTTTCTGTTCCAGCAGCGTGTATTGATCCCATTTGTCCAAATCCGTAGTTTACGGAGTTATCTTTGTAAGCCATTTTATTTATTTATTAGTTTGTTCGTTTTTCTTTGAGCTTCCACCGAAGAAGAAGTCTATTATTGTGTTTACCTTAGCACTCATTGCGCCAAAGATACTTGATATAAAGCTTATTTCAAATTCACCAAGATCTATACTCTTAGTTACAAAATAATTGAACATTATAAATGTTATGCCAAAATAAGCTATAGTAAATAGCGTTGCTAAAACCTTTTGAATAATAGCGTCGTCTTTATAAAGATCACGTGCATCTTTACGATCTTCAACTTCTTTAGCAAAAGCTTCACGCTCTGCGTCTAATAAAAGCTTTTTTAAAGCAATC
>Ga0181403_1000092_pt1 | contig 20952 bp, 26 predicted proteins | sample 26SPOviralmetaG_FD_130132 | JGI IMG/M metagenome (GOLD analysis project Ga0181403, IMG submission 130132) | Marine viral communities from the oligotrophic San Pedro Time Series (SPOT) site, San Pedro Channel, CA, USA - 26 SPOT_SRF_2011-09-28 | ecosystem: Environmental > Aquatic > Marine > Strait...
ATGCCGATCTTCTTACTCCTCCAACAACTACAATGTCAGCTACTTTACATACTACATCGTGACACTCAATACTTGTAAGTTTACGACCTGCTGCTTTCTGAAATACTCCTGTACAAAAATGGAATAAATCAATCAAAGGCTCGGGTCCACTTGCTCTACCACCAAAAGTTTTAAGTCTAGCTCCAGCTGGACGTACTCGGCTCATATCCCACTGAGGTAATTTACCTGCATAAAGCATCGCAATTAACTCACGAAAAGCACTCGCCCATCCTAGCTTACTGTCACTTACTACAATAGTAGAACTTGTTTTGTGGAATGTTTCAGCTACTTCGGGTAGTTTATTAATAAAATTACGTTCTACACTGAAACCTACTCCAGTTCCGCACATCAATACATACATGAGCTCATCGAATGCTCGTGGATGATCAATGTGTAAATAACTACAGTTAAAGCCTGCAACGTTATCACGTTTCAACGCTTCTCCTGCTGTCATCATACATCTCATAGAAGGCATTACCTCTAGAGCATGAATTGCTTCATATATTTCTTGTCCTTCATCGTCTGTCAACTGCTCTCTTTCTTTAAAGAAGTCAACATATCTGTGGCATGTTTCCTCCCATGTCTCTCTACGACCTTCACTTTCTAGCCATCTGGCATAACGGCTTTTGTGAATAAAACTTTGGTATTGGTCCATTAGCCCATTCTCTCCTGTATATCAGACAAATTGTCTGCTCCGATTGCGTCATCGCAATATGTTATTAAATCCATCAATTCGTAGTTTTTTAGTAAAACTTCTGCATTCTGGTTTAGTTCTTGAATATACTTATAACTACCATCTATAGGTATATTATCGTATATATTCATTGCATCGCCGTAATCTCGTATAAGCTGTTCTGCTCGCTTCGGGCCTATGCCATTGATTCCTGGGACGTTATCTCCTTTATCGCCTGTAAGACATTTGAAAGAAATATATTCTTCAGGTGATACGTTGTAGTGTTCGCTCCAGTTGTTTATTGTTACTTCTTTTCGAGTAACGTAAGAAAATCTACTTACTCCCTCTTGTATCAATAGATCCCAATCTCGGTCACTTGATACTAGCCATATCTCATCTAAACCGTACTGCTTCTTTTGCTTTACAAGATGGGCAGCAAGATCATCTGCCTCTACACCTTTAAAACGAAGAACAGCAAACTCTTCTGATAATAGCTCTAAAGTCTCTTCATACTCTTCAAAGAAGTCAATAAATGCTTGCTTCTCTGCTTCTGTTTGTTCAGCATACTTATCTTTTCGATTTTGTTTGTACTCTGGTAATATCTCTTTTCTATAACTAGAAGATCCCCAATCTGCTGTAATAATTACATTGCCACAGTTGTAAGAATTTGCTAGAGATTTTACTGTTTCTACATACTGCTCACGAAAATCTGTTCTGCCCTGATGTTTCCAGCGAAAAGCTAAGTTTAGTGCGTCTACGATTAGAGTTGTGCCTTCGGCACCTCCAATGCGTTCATTAAAATTAAAAGCCACTTATAAACTCCACTTTCTCACTTGCTAACCAATCCTCTGCTAGTATAACGTAACAATTCAAGAACCGAATATACAGATACTCATCTGTGTTTTCTGGTTTCATTTCTGTTACTACAAATACCTTCGATCGATCATATTTAAAAAATAGCATAGGCTTTTGATCGCCTCCTGCCGCTTGTATTACAATTTTCTTCCACCAACGAATAAGATTATTTGTCTTTGGTTGTGTGAATATTTTATCCGTAAGTGGTGAATCTCTGTAATTTTTTACCTCTATACAATAAAAGTTTCTCTGATTGGGGACATATAAGTCCCCTTTCAGATATTCGAGAGCACCCGAGGCAGGTACTCTTTCGAATTTCAATCCGGTAGCTTCTCGAAGCATATCACGTACTAGATACTCTCCCCTTGCTCCCTTTGCTCTTGAGTCTACCATATTCTTCCTCGCTTATGCCGCATCCACTACATCGGCTATTTTTTACGACACTTATAACGAGATATCCGCATTCGTGCCTCCAATATTCGTCCGCAAGCTTGGCTCCTTCAACTACATTCCACCATTGCCTACGTCTACCAGCACTCATGCTAGAACGACCGAGAGATTGTGCCAACAAAAGAGTCCTCCTCATCTGTTGTAATATACGATACTCCCCAATCAAAACCTTGCCAAGATAAGCCATAACCAGCTTCTATGTAGTCGCCGTCAAACTCTTTGCCAAAAATTCCATAAGTGCTATAAAAACCATTCCATTCGGCAGTTACGGATGTAAAATCATAATCCATACCACCTTCTCCATCCCACGTTCCTATACTATGTCCTATAGATAAAAACTTATAACCAATACCTAGATTTACTTCTTCATAAGTCTCATCAAAGTCTCCAGTATAGTAATAACCTGTCATACCTGCTGAAACCGCTAAATCTTCGATTTCCCAAGTATAAGAGCCATATACATCTACTTCTGCTCCGTCTCCTACGTCAGCGGTCCAAATACCTGCATTCAAACCTCCAACATCTAAATCTACTCCTGCGCTAAACGATTCTTTACTTTGAAAGATACCCCGATAATGATACTCGGTGGCGTATCCTGCGTTCATTGATACTTCTGCCGATGCTATAGATGCTCCTAGCAAACATAGCGGTACTAATAACTTTTGCATTTAATTCTCCAATATGCTGATGTTTCCATCCTTAACGACTTCGATTTTCTCGAGTAAAGGATGCGACCAGCCATGTGAGACTATGTAGGTATTCATATCTTCTCGCAATAGAACCTCCACCAGTTTCTCCCTTCCTTGATCATCGAGGACGTTGGTTACTTCGTCTAAAAACAGTATATTGATTTTAGACTTTGAAATACTACTCATTAGCTTACGAATTGCTATTAGAGTAGCGGTGTTTACTCTTGCTAATTCTCCAGAAGAAAGGGCTAGAATATCTACTACGTTACCATTATCGGTAATTTCTACATTGAGTTTATCGTTTGAAACAACAAATTCAAGAGTAAAGCGACCATCAGACAATTCGGCCAAGTACTCATTTGCCATCTCTTCCAGTTCTCCAACTAGATTTTCTATCTTGTATGCAAGTAAACCGTTTGTGCTAAAAGACTTCTTGAGTATATCAAGCTCTGATTCTAGCTTTTGGTTTCCTGCTAACTTACCATCATATTCTTCTTGTTGTTCGACAAATTCGGCTGTTTGCTCTTGAATAACTTGAATACGAGTATTTATCTTTGTTCGTCTTTCATTTTCTGCCGCGTTCTCTGCGAGTTGTCTTTTTGCCTTTTGTAGTTTACTTTGAAGATTCTGTAGCTCATCTTCAAGCTCGTACTTATCCAATATATTTCTTGGTAAACTTTGGTCGAAAGATCGTAACAAATCTTCCCAATCTTTCTGCGCTTTGACGTTTCGTTCAAACTCTGCATTGTTCTCTTTAATCTGTATAATTCGAGGTTTAATCTCACTTACTCTCTCCAATGCTTCTTCATGCTTTCTGCGTTCCACATCAATCATTGCCTTCTCTGCCGAAACATCGATAGGTTGCTTACAAGTGGGACAAATTTCTTTTAATTCTTCTAACTTTTTCAGAGTCCGTTGAGCACCCGTAGCGACTGCTTGTACTGATCCTAACTCTGATTGTAACTCATCATAAGACTCATAGTCTCTTATAACTGAGTTCTGTATCTCTGCAATATTGATTTGATCGAGCAGTGACTTGTATTGATTATTTGTAGTAATTTTTTTATTTTTTTCGGAGATATTTTCAATCTCTGCCATTAAAGAACTTAAAGCCTTCTCATCATCAGATGTATCAATTTCTAAATCCAACATGGGCAGTATGGTTATATCACTCAATTTATTTGTTTCTAACCATTTTTCTACTGTTGCTAACTTCCCTGCTATCGTAGCAGACGTATTCGATACCTCTCTCGAAGCACTTTTAAATACATCAAATAATTCAACGTACTTTTCGAGGTGTAACAAGTCTATGAGAAACTTCTTACGGTTTGCGTCTGTAGCCGTTAAAAACTGCAAACTCGCATTTGTATTTTGATATACTAACTGCGAGAATGTTTTAAAGTCAACTCCGAGAACTTCTTGTATATTCTTATATGTATTTGTAGCCGTGTGGCTAGAGATATCAATACTATTCTTTTCGAGCTTTACTTTTATACTTGTCTTTCTGTTGACAGTAATTTCATACCTATCTTCATCTTTCGTGAAAGAGAGATAGATGTTATAACCATCATTCACATAACGATTGGGAATGTCTGCTTTTTTGATACCTTTTGAGTTTTTATTGTACAATGCCTCTTCAATGATTAATGGAATGGAGGACTTCCCCATCCCATTAGTACCAAGGATCTGTGTAACAGTATTGTCGTTTAATTGTAACTCATTACCAGCACCATAACTAAAGCAGTTATCCCATTTCAACGTTTGTAGTGTAATCATTGTATGTTCCTATGATGTCTGGTATTTTATCAGGGTTTATTTCGAGTATATAAGTTAGATACTCTATTAACTCTTCTTGTATCGTCATCTCTTTATCCATGATAAGAGATGCTTCTGACTTTCGTTTTACTACTTTCTTGTCAAGAAGTTCTGAGTTCTTCACTCCTGCCAAGTCTTGTATATCCCCTTCTACTTCGTAGATCGTATGATCAAACTCTGTTGGAAGCATTTCTTCACTACTTGTTACAGTCTTTCGAAGTAACTGTGGTAAACGAAACTCTTCCCACATCCAGCTCCAGTCATTCTCATTAATCAGTATGTACCCTGTCTTTACTAGATTTCTATGGAATGAAGTAGTCATTGGACTACCTGGGTATACAATATTTCTTTGTGTATTGCTATGAGAGTGCAAGTCTCCTGCGAATACAATAGGGAAGTCTTCGAACATATCTAAGTTGACTTCCGGTTTTACGTGTGGTGGTATCTCTCCTCTGACATGCGTAAACAAAGGCTGTGACGTATTAAAATGTTCGATTGCACCTTTTCGATGCAGATCCGCATAAGGTAGTATGCCATATCCAAGATCATGATCAACGTAGGATATATCTACTACATTGATGAGAGGGTTGATATCCCGTGAAACCTGTTTAAGCTGAGTAAAGAAAGTTTTATTTTTCTTTGTGGCTTCGTGGTTTCCATCATATATAATAGTAGGAATCTTTACTCCTCGAATAAACGAGAAGTAAAGCTCCAACTCTTCCATGTTCGGTAGACGATCAAAGAGATCTCCACCGATGATGTGCATATCACACTCTTTCTCTAGTTCATAAACTTGCTCAAAGAACATTTTATAACGGTTTGTAGCCCACTTTACTGGTACATTTTTCTGTCCCAGCTTGATGTGCCAGTCTGCCGTGAAGAGAATCATCCTACATTGAACTCCGCATCTAAGGCTTCGTCATCAGTTTCGTCACCATGGTTACGAACTCTGTCAAGCAACTCTTTCTGAGCATCTGGAGTAGGACGAGACATAACATCATCCATAGACTTCAAGTCAGAAATAACTTCTAACTCACTCTCTTCCAAAGCTCTAGGCTTGCATTTCAGTGCTTGTAGCTGATATTCTACATTGTAAGGAAGTGGCCCAGTTTTTACTCGCTTGAAACAAATGTCCCAGCCAGTATCAACATCAGTAGGATCACCGAGATCTTCTGCGGCAGTAATAATTTGCTCCCACAACTTCTTCTTTAGGTTTACTACTTTGAGTTCACCGTTATCAATGCACTGAGTAGCATAGCTCCAGCCACATTTTAGGTCAGGATAGTACTCTCGTACCCAATCCTTTTCTTGATTATTAAATCTCTCAGAATTTCTATCAAAAGATAGACACTCCATAGGGATATTTTTGCCATTCTCACCTTGAATCCAGTAGACATAGCGAGCTAAGATGTCGCCAACGATGCGCATTTTGTTATCGCCGTCTTTGTATTGAAAGGTATTGATGGATGATTTTTGGGCTCCGCCCGTTTGCTTATTAAATGATAGTGCCATTAGTGTATAGTCTCCAGTGTGACTTCTTCATATATAAATGTAATTTCTTGGTCATCTACAATGAGTAGCCTGTTATCGTTAATTTGTTCTAGAGGCACTGGACAATGCAGTGAATCTAGTGTGGTTTTATAAGAAGCTATGTAATCTGCGTAGCTTCGCAAAGATGCGAGAGCGTAGTAGATACAAAGTTCTTTAGATGTGTACTTATAGGAATGGTACAGGAGCAAGTCTCCGTGAAGAAGAAAGCTGGAACCTGTAAAATTTTTATTAGAGTATTTATATATACGATCATACTTGTTTTGTGGAATCTGTTCATTTACTAACATTTCCATGATCAAGTTGCAGGTAGCAATATTGCCCTCTGCCGTATCATAAACCTTTTTCCAATCAAATAAGAGCATATATTATACTTTGTTTTTACCAAGTTGTCAAGAATTATTTTTCTAAAGGTACTTCATGTTCCAGCCCTGCTTCATATAGAACCCGACACGATTCGAGGCTTGTTTTCGAGCCGTATTTCCTTTCAGGTGTATATCAATTATAACAGGATCAATCTTACCTTCCTTTTTACGAATCACTCGCCCTACAAGCTGTGTGAGCAAGGGCTCGTTATTTACAGGCGTACCAAGTATCAAACAACTAAGTGTATCTACTGATATGCCTTCAGAGAAGATTGCTTGCGTTCCATAGAGTATATTTGAATTCCCGTACAGAATCTTATCTACAAGCACTTCTCTTTCTTCATGCGGAACGTCACCAGTTACGCAAATTGCTTTCTCTCCCGTAAGTTCTGCACAGGCTTTAAGAAAACTCACACGATCACTTACTACTAGAACTTTATGCCCTCTTGCGGCGTAGGCCGCCGCTAGCATGGAGATAGTGTGTCTATATTCTTCATCGTTCGCTAACTTTGTTACTCTGTTTGCCCAAGGTATTCTCGAACCATCCATAAAACGAATATCAGATGGTACAATATGTACTGTAGGGGTCATATAGTTTTCTTTTGGTGGCTTATAAACAGTATTACCAAAGTAATCTCTGAACACAACGTGTTTACCATCCTTTCTTTCTATAGTTCCCGATAGACCTATCTTATATCTACAGTAATTTGTATCTAGTATTTTGGAAAAGGTTGGACTACTAACATGGTGCATCTCATCTAGTATGACTGTCCCAAACTCTTTACGAATCTTGTCTACGTTTCTGTATAAAGTTTGTGTATTCCCAATTACGATAGGAGCATCAAGATCAAATTGACCACTGCCTATGATGCCTGCTTTAATTCCATAGACTTTTTCTACCTCTTTTGCCCACTGATTTCGTAGAGGTACAGTATGAGTAACAACAAGTGTCTTTTGACCAAGCTTACCAGCGATAGCTAAACCTGTAAAAGTCTTTCCCCAACTGACCCATGCGTTAATTATAGAGTTGTCTTCGATTGCATCATAAACATCCTTTTGACTTTGTCGTAATTCAAACTTAAACTCAGGAAATTCTACAGACTTCTTTACTCGCTTATCTACTATTTCATAGTGCTCTGGTATTAAATCCGTACGCCCTATCGGTAGAGATACTAACCCGTTACGAATTATGCCCATGTTTTTAATCACTTGAGGCGGATCGAGTGGGTTGTGCGAAGGAATTACATATGTAAGCTCTTTATCAATAGCCTCTTGTAGTTCAGCACTACAATCCATATATATTCTGTGACTTATAACTGCTTTCATAGATTGAGTTCATTCTTTGCAATGATGTATTGTTTTACAAAATCAGATCGTACAATATCTTCTACTTCAAATTCTATGAACGTGAATCTCTCCATTCGTTTTAGAACTCTGATAAAATCTTGTAGTCCGTTTGCCTTTAAATCTGCCTGTCGAAAGTCTCCACAAAACATAACTCTACAGTTCTCGCCAATACGAGTAATGATTGAGTCTAGTTCATGGAAAGACATATTCTGACACTCATCTATCATAATTACAGCATCTCTGAGTGTTATACCTCGTATAAAAGAAGTTGTCATAAAGTGTACTAGCCCTTTATTCTTGAGAATTTCATAAGCATCTCCTCGACTGAATAAATCATTTGCTATATCTTTATAAGGTTCTTCATATACAGAAGCCTTTTCTTTTTCTGTTCCGGGCAAAAACCCTATATCTCTAGTAGGAACAGCACTACGAATAATGACAAGGCTTTGATATACTCCTTTTGCCATGTCATCATATGCAAGGTATGACGATATAAATGTTTTACCTGTGCCTGCTAAGCCGTGTAAGACTAAGTTTTTTGTCGACTCAAATGCTGTCAACTGGTTTCTGGTTAAGGGGTCGATTTCTCGCAACTCTAAACTAGCACCTGCAAGAGTTTTACGTCTTTTAGCCATATTATACTTTTCTTCTTGTGTCTTTGAGTTTCTTTTCAGAATACTCGTAAAGCATCCAAGGTATTCTCCGTAGATGCAGAACCCCTGCCCATGTATATCCTACTTCGGGAGGGCGCGGTACGGTGAATGGAGCATTATGTCCTTTCACCCATATCAATGCCGCAGTATCTTTTCGTACTACTTTATTGATCTTTAAATACTTTAGAGGTAACATAAGACTCTTTTCATATATGAAAGGTCGTCCTGCATTATCTATAAAATACTTTGTACTTTGTTTTAGTAAGCCGTTTGGAGATGAAACCATCTTTTTGAGTTCATACAATCCGCCATGAGGTGTCTGTACTCTACGAGCGCCAAGAGTCTCTCCTGACTGATTCTTATCATCGAGCAACAAACCATTGAGATAAAGTAAACCATCGCCAGCATCCCAGTTTCCCGAATCTAAAAGGAAAACTGGAAATACTAGCTTATGTAAGTTTTTATATCCTATCACCATACATTTTCTCGAACTTACCGCCAGAGTAATCTTCGTGTACAATCTCAAAGTCACAGCCTACGGGAGCTCCTGGAATTGAAAGCCCTCTGTCCATTTGTATATATGATGCTAGCTTTTCCATATACTCTTCTATTTCTTCTTCTGGTACTTCTGCTAATATTGAATCGTGTACTAGCGCAAAGATACGTGCTTTCTTGTTGTTTGCTTTTATCCAAGCATTCATGTCTATGGCACCGAGAAGGTTAATATCACTAGCAGCAGACTGCACCAAAAAGTTAAGACCAGACCTAACGCTATGGCTCTGGATGCCTTTGTCTGTCGAGGCGACATTTGGTAATCTCCTTTTTCTTCCGAAGAAGCTGTAAATAAACCCGTTCTGCTGGATGTATTTTTGGTTGTCTTCTATCCACGATTTTAGCTTGTGGAACTCTTTAAAGTAGTCATCAATAACCTCTTGTGCTTCATTACGAGTAAAAGGTTTACCACTATCTTTTGTTACTTGTTCACTGATCTTATTTGCACCTGCTCCGTACATAATACCAAAGGTTACAGCCTTAGCTGCTTGTCTTTGCATACTGTATAGCTCTGCTACTTGATCTACTTCACAAGGTAATTTGAATACTTTGTGTGCAATCGCAGAGTGAAAGTTACCTCCAGACTTGAATACGTCCATAAGTGCTTTATCTTTTGCAAGTACTGCGGCTACATACACTTCCGCAGTAGTTAAATCCATTGCAACAATCTTACTTCCGGGAGCTGCTTTGATACATCCCTTAACGATTGGATTATCTCTAGGCAGTTGTTGCATGTTAAGCTTACCACTAGAACTGAGCCTGCCGCTAGTAGTGCCATGAAGGTTAAAACCTGTACGTAACCTGCTATCTCTATCCAGTTGAGGTAAGATTTTGTCCAAATAAGTATTTTTAATTTTGGATTTTTGTCGTATCTCAAGAATAAGTTTGGGGATATGTGATTGCTCTGCAAGTTCTCCGAGTACTTCTGCATCTGTAGAGTGCGCTCCCGTGCCAGTCCGTTTACCAGTCGGGCGTAGCCCCACAAAGTCAAACAAAAGACTACGAAGTTGAACAGTACTATTAGGATTAAAATCTTTTCCATTGATTTCCTCAAATTTACGAATGGCAGGTTCTTTGTACATATCTACCACAGCTTCATCAATCTGCTCTTGCATAAGAGACTGAGACTTCACTAGCCTTAGTTTGTCAAAGGGTACGCCATTATCTTGGACGTCTGTTAAGAAACGACATCCTGGTATTAATATATTGTCGTATACTTTTGCAAGTCTTTTATTTTGTTTGATCTTTACAAACTTCTCATAAATTAGATACGTTACTGCCGCATCCATACCTGCATATAATTTCATAATGTCAAAAGGAATATCTCCCCAACTGAAATCATTTTTTAGTATACCATTCTGTTTACGATAGTTATCTATCCAATCATACATTGGTTTCTCGTAGTCACCATAGATTGTATACTTCATTGCTAGCTGCTTTAGACCATGTGTACCTGGATTCTCATCTATGAGATAGTGCAGTAGCATTGTATCCTCGAAGCGAGGAAACTCAAAGTTGAAATGATACTCAAAGAATGCCATATCGAACTTTGCATTGTGAAAGATTACTATCTTTTTATTAAATAATTCTTGTAGTAGTGCTTCTGTTGTTTCATCAAAACACTCTGTATCTACATAAGCGCCACGGTCTCTTTCATAGGAAAGACTAAGTCCTAGCATATGTCCATCACGAGGATATAATCCTGTTGTCTCTGAGTCGAGAGCAATATAAGGACTAGGAGCGTCAATAGCTGCTTGAAAGAAAGCGTTGGCTTCTTCTGTGTCTTGTATGCCCCACGCATTGTAAGTAGTAATTACTACATCTTCTTTATCACCAGTTATGTACTCAAGTATACTTTTCTTGGAATCATCCCAAGTACGTTGAGCTTCTGGCTTAAATGCAAGCATGGCAGGGTTTATGACAGGCAGAAACTTTTCTTCTACTTTCTTGCCTGAGTATTCTGTGACTGAGTTTACAGGAGTGAAGTACTTAAGTGCGTCACTTCCCACGAGAATAAGCCAGTCATATGCATCGATGTCTATCTCGATGTCACAGTCTCGTTTTAATACTTTCTTGATGTTTGGATCTGAACACAGTTGATACTGGTCAAATTCAAACTCATCATCAAATTCTTTCTTAAAATTAGTTCTACTTGGTTTAGTTTCTACTAATGCAACTTTAGGCATATAATTTACTCTTTAGTTTTTGTACTGTTTGTATGGGCAATGCCCCAGGATCTCTGTCTTTGAGGCATACATTTCTTGAGGCTAAGCCTACTCGCTCAGCCATTTCTTTTACATCTTTTGCAGCAGTCTGTCCTGCATCATCTCCATCAAAGAAGATGTCAATACTATCTACACCTTGTATTGATAGCATTCGTAACTTATCTTCATTGATATTCTTTGTTCCAAAGCAACACACTGCATTCTCGAGTCCTTTGTCCTGTAGATTAATCATATCAAATATACCTTCTACTAGTATGACTGAACCTTGTATCGGCTCTACTATAGGGTATAAAGGCATCTTCGCACCCGCAGGCGAGATCATATACTTAGGTGTTCCACCTGTAGTATGACGACCATTGAAGGCTACAATACGTCCCGATATATCTCGTACTGGAAATACAATTCTTCCTATATGATCGGGATCGTGGTGTTGAAAAGCCTCGAACTTCTTATAAGTCTCAGGCTTAATGTCCCTCCAGTTACCTGTGTAGGGAGCTAAATTCCTTGGAAACGACAAACCAATACTTTCAGACCTTTTTGATTTAATATTTTTCTTTAACAACTCTCTTCTTACTTGTAAGTGATTTGCCTTTTCTCCAAAATGTGTAAAGATATTTCCTTTGAATCCGCATGAGAAACACTGAAATATACCTGTTATACGATCAATACGCATACTAGGATTTCTATCCTCATGATCGGGGTGAAGACAGCTCACCAAACAGTCTCCTCCCTTCGGTATAAAATAAACACCTCTGGAAGTAAGTAACTCTTCTACTGTCATCTACCGATATCCTGTACGTTATCTCTACTAATTAATTGATATGCACCTTTGTTATAGGCAGGTGCAATCGTATACTTTGAGCTTAATTCATGTCTGGCATTTACTGTCGTATCTATACTACTTATATCTACGGATTTGTACTGTTTAGTCTCTCTACGATATACTGTGGTTTCCTCTAAGGGTTGAAACTTGGGTGTGTATCGCTTTGCCTTTGGTAAGGGCTTTCTCTTTCTACCTGAGCTAGTGTGTCGTAAACTACCGAATGTAAGTGCCATATGCTTTATCTCCTTTCAATTATCCGTATATTATACGCATAAAAAGGTAAGATGTCAAGAACTATTTTTAAAGATCATTAATTTCTTCGCCTGTTTTATGCGAAGAATCTTCTTTCTCTTTCGGAGTAAGGGCAGTCTCGGGACCAATTTTAAGGCTATCCCAGTCTACTGTGGATGAGAATGATTTCATGGAGGCTGATCGCATCTTTACACAATTCAAGGTGATACACGCATCTTCGTGATCCCAAGTTTCAAGTGTATACGCGGCATCTGCCGCATCAAGAATACCTTTAGCGAAACGAGCTTCTCCAGTTGCATCTGTTTGATAGGGTGTGAATACTGTGCAGTCATATTCTTGTGCCATAGACTTCAATGCTTTACTTACTTCGATCTGTTCTGTCCAGTCATACTGACCTCCGCGAGAAGGAAGACTCGACCGTTTTACTTGGTTAATATAGTCTACAATGATAACTCCAACATCCAGTGCCTTGACTTTTTTATCAAGTTCAGCTCGAATCTTGGAGAGTGTGAGAGAAGGATCATATACAACATCAAGCTGTCGATTCGGGAGAAGATCTCCAGCCTGCAACTTGTCATGAAACTTATCAAAATCACGATGACTTCTATACTCTTTCAAACGGTCTTGTCCCGCAACAAAACGATCAGCCCACCAACCTGCAACCTTCTCCCACTCAGTAATACTAAGATTCTTAGTACGAAGACGGGCAAAGGGAACTTCTGTGGCTATGGAACAGCATCGTTGAAGGATAGACCGACTATCCATTTCTATAGTGAAATAGATAGCCGACTTACCACTTTTGTAAACATTATTGGCAATGTTTGCACAAATAACTGACTTACCTGCTCCTCGCTTACCACCAACCATTACTAAATCTCTGGGAGAGAACTGTATCTCGTGGTCGTATTCCTCGTTGAGGCCGAGAGGCACGTATTTAGCTAAATCTTCTTCTGGTTCGAACAGGCGAATACGTTGCATACTCTCCTGTGGATCTTCCAAATCAACCTTCTGCTCAATGTCGAGTACGATTTGGTGAAGATGGTTTACTGATTCTTGAGCATCCTCGAATGCTACAGAGTGTTCTACATAATCTTCAAGCGAGTCCAGAATTTCTTTTTGAGTGTATTCGTTTTTCAAGTACTGAAGAAGCATATTAGGATCGGCATCGACCTCAACTGCTTCAATCGCAAAAAGTTTTTCACGAGTACTTGAATCACGAATCTCAAATTTTAGATCTTCAATCGTTGGCATTTTATGAAAATCGGAGGAGTGTTTATCAATAATCTTATACAGACTATGATACTCCGTTGGCAGATATTGCTTATGCGTAACACTCCAAGTCTGAAAGTCTCCGAGCGTAAGCACTTGCTTTATCAAAGCACTTGCGATATTCAATGAAATTCTCCCGATTTCAAATCCAAAAAAGCGAGCAGACCCCGTAGAGCCTGCTCTTATAAACTAAAAAGAATTAAGCAGAAGCTTTTTCTTTCTTAGCAGCTCCATCATAGTCAGCCGCTGAGAGCCCTCTACGAGTAAGCATAGTTTTGACACCTCGAGCAGTTTTGCCAATCGCTTCAGCGATATCTTCAACGCCCATGCTACCGATGTCATTCAACTCAGCCAAAGGATCTTCCTTAGAAGCGCCTTTAGTAGTCTCTTGACGAGGAATAGCATCAATGTCACCTGAACGGAGCAAGCTAAGAGCTTTACCACGTACAGAGTTTACAGAACGATCTAGTGCATCAGCAATAGCTTCAACGAAAGCTCCCTCTTGTACCATAGATACAAAAGTCTCTTCTTCAGATGGAGAGTACGTGCGTACAGCTTCAACTTTAGGAGCAGGCTTAACGTGGCCAGTAAGTTCCATAGAAAGGATCTTGCCTTGAATTGACTTAGCAGAGAAAGCGCCATCTTCAAAATGAGAAGCGATTTCAGCATAAGTGTAAGTTCCGCTATTGTCAGAGACAAAAGCAGCAAGAGTTGCTTCTTGTGCGTCAGTAAACGCTCGGCTAGAAGCCGCAGAAGCTAGCTCTACATCGTGTCCCATCTTTCGCAATTTGCTTGAGATAGATCGAGTAGAGGTTTCCAAGTTAGCTGCTGCTTCTGCAACAGTTGCTTGGGATACGGGGCTTTCGCCACCGACAAAATCAGTAAGAGCGGTTGTTCGCTCGTCAGTCCACTTAGGTAGTGCCATGATATTTATTCTCCAATAAATTCTAAAAGGTTAGTTATGATTTGAATGCCAGACTCTCTGGCTTTCTTAGTTTTAGCAGATTCTACTCCGCTTTCGTTCACCAGAATCGTGACATCTTTTGTCAAACTAGATTTGACAACATAACCAAGCTCTTGAAGTTTCTTCTGAGCCTCGGCTTTAGTTTTGTAACTGGTAAGTTTACCACTAATACAAACACTTTGGCCGTGGGTTATGGTTTGTGTTTTATCAAACTTGAAACTAAAAGGTAACAAGGATACTTGATAAAATTCTTCGTTTAACCACTTCAATAAATTAGCTGTAGCTTTCTCACCGAGTCCTGCATTACGGCAAGTATCGTAGTCTATTTCTTCGATGTCTTCGCAGACTTTAGAAAGTTTTTCCGATGCAGTCTTACCAATGAGAGGTATGCTAAATGCAGATAAAAGTATGTTCAGTGGTGCATTTTTTGAGCGTTCCAACTCATCTACTAACTTCACTGCGAGTCTTTCAGATCCGATGCGGTTAGCAATCTCTTTGGAAGATATGGAATAAAGTTCCTCTAGGGAGACAATTTCCAACTTAGAAAGAGTTGCTGGACCGAGACCTTTGATCTTGAGAGTCTTAGCAAAGTGTTCGATGAGTTTAAGAACTTTTTCTCCGCATTGCGGATTTTTACAATACAGAAGGTAATTGACTTCATCTAACACCGAACTGCAGCTAGGGCAGTTTGTTGGGGCTTCGATTTTGGTCATGTTATTTCCTCTGAAATTGAATAAGTATTATACGCAGATTTAAGGTTTCTGTCAAGAATTATTTTTCGACACGTCTAACAATCCTGGGAATGATTTCCCCTGACCTTATGACTTCTACCCCACAGCCTATCTCTAGGTCGAGGTCTCTTATATACTCAATATTGTGCAGAGTGGCTCTTGATACAGTCGCGCCACCAATCTCAATAGGATCTAGGATCGCTACTGGACTGACAACACCGCTCTTACCAAGTTGCCACACTACATCAATAAGTGTTGTTGCCACTCCCTGTGCCTGTTCTTTAAGAGCAAAAGCACCACGAGGGTGTTTAGAAGTGTGTCCGAGGCGCAAATACTTTAAATTATCCTCAAGCCGATAGACAAGTCCATCAGTAGGATAACTACTCGTATCAAATCGGTCTACAACATTGAAGCCGTGCCGTTCTAGTCTGCGCAAAGCACCACTATACTGCTCGGAAAGTTCAGGTGTAGCGTCATAAGCAACGAACACTAAAGGGCGAGTCTGGAACTCTAGGAGTCCTTCTTCACCTTTTAAACCGAGTGACCCCGCAGCGAAATTGCGAGAGTTCGGAATACTACTAGGGGCAACAACTTCCCCCGTTATTTGGATAAGACGACTATCTCTAATCTCCGAAGGGACTAAGGTACTCATCTTATCAGTTATATCTCTACCTTGTATACCGTCACCACGAGTTAAAGCTAACTGTAGGCTTCCGTTTATATATAGTAAAGATACTGCTGCTCCATCTAGTTTAGGACTGCATACGCAAGAATTAATATCAAGAGGAGCCTTGTCCAGATCAAAACACTTCTGCAATGAGTACATTTGATAAGTATGCGAAACCGCATCCGTAACAGTGTATCCCACTTTATTGTAGTTATGCTTGTCTGCTAGAAGGTCAAACTCTTCATCGGAGATGATAGGATAACCTTCGTAGTACATAGTACTCGCTCTATCCAAAAATTTCTGCATATACTTCTCCTAAATAAGAACAGATATTATACGCAATTTAAGGAAGATTGTCAAGAACTATTTGTACAGATCCTTAATTAAATCTGAAAAGTGTTCTTCTACCATCTCTTTTGATTCTGCTAGTGATAGTATCTCTACTAATCCCATGAAGAGTTCTCTGGAGTTGGTAAGATCAAGCGGCATTGCTACACCCTCAGGGGTAGGTTTCCACTCTTCTTCGAAGTCCATATAATACTTGCGGAGATGCAAATACTCAACACCCCGAAAGGTATTGATAGTAAGTCTTACCTGTATCTCTTTAACTTTATCATAGTGAATTACACGAGAGTATGCTTCTGGGGCTTGATGTAGTTCCATTACCTGCCCTCATTCTTTAAGATTGAAGACAATGGCACTACACTAGACACATTTGCAGGTCTAAGTAATCTGTATGAGTCTGTATCCCAACAAAAGAAGAGCAGGGTGTCATCCGTTTCCTTTGCCCTGTTCTTCTTCTTTTGAATGTAGGGTGTAGAGAAATCCAAAGTACAGACATTATACTTTAGTTTTTTGGAGTGTTCGCTACGGTAAGTGATAACGGCATCTCCATACGTGTGCACTAATTGTGCCAGTTCTTGCTTTTTCACTATAGCTCCTTGGTTAGTATTTCAGCAATCATTATTGTGATGCTACTAATACAAGGTGATTTCTATAGATACAAAAAGACCCCGCTAGACGAATCTAGCAGGGTAGTTACTTAAGCTTCGTTTATTGCTGTAATAATAGAAGTAAAGTATTGTGAGGCTTTACCAGTCAACTTGGCAATAATTTCCTCGTCAACAGGTTGTCCAGCATCACCTAAAGCTGCTACAAGGGCTTCTGCCGCTGCTGCTTTAGAAACACGAGTACTGCCTCCTCCTGTGGTTGACCCTGAGCTTTTGGCCGCAGGGGTTTTCTTAACATAAACGCCAGCTTTGGTTAAGATCATGCGAACACCATTAGGTGATTCGTCTAATTCTTCTGCAATATCCTTAACAATCTCCATGCTGGTCTCTGGAGTTGGTTCTGCTTCTTCGTACATTGATACTGCTTGTGCTTTTTTATCGTCATCCCAAGCCACTTTTCGTTTCCTCTTGTTATTTGGGTTTTTGTTTCCTGGACAGTTGCCCAGAGCCTGTAGTTGTTGGTTGTAAAATCGGTCGCCCATTTGCTTCCTCTCATATTTTGAAAAGATATTATGTCAAAATATAACCATCTTGTCAAGAAATATTTTTTATATCCTCTCCAAATTTACGCCATACTTTTGTAAGTGTGTCAGCTTTCCTAATTCATATGCTGGAACGTAAGCTGAAAAACCTCCTGCCTGTACGCTCGAAAAATAAGTATCTTCACTGTCTATTTTTTGTATTATATAAATACTATAGCAGGGGCAACCATACTTTGCTTCGTAGTCTACATTTGCCATACCTTTCTTACTTACGAGCCAGTCAATATCAAGTCTTTCTTTTACTATGACCGTACTGTGGTATGTGGATGACCATGCAACCTCTCCGTATTTGAACTCTTCGGATACACACTCATCTGGAAAATAATGTGGAGTTAGTCTTTCTTCTTTGTTGCTTGGTCTTGAAGGCACTCCAACTCCTTCGAGAATGTTTCGCACAAAAGAGGGTGATCGAAACAACCTCTTTGATATGTCGCTAATAGTATCTCCGCCCAGAAAACTTGTGCACGCTTCTGCAATCTCGTCATTCGAGGCAGGTCGTCCACGCAATCCTGCTTTTCTCTTTTTAGTATACTCTTTCTTTTCATTGTAATCATCAATAATTTTCTGTAGCCTTGTTGTATTGTAGGCTATATTCAGTATATCACAGGCTTCCTTCTTAGTTATTGCTTTTGTTGAAGGTGGGGCTGAAGAACTGGGGTTTAGAAGGGATATTACTTTCTCTATGTTTTGATTCGATAAGTTCTCGTAATCCTTCTTCTTCACTGTCTTTCGCATACTCTAACTCCAGTAGTAATTCACAGTAGTGAATAATTTTTTTAATATCCTCTGCACCGTTCTTGTTACGATGCCGAGTTGCGTATTTAATAATGTTGCCTTCTATATACCCTAGCCTATTGGCATGAATATACTCGAGCGGTTGTATGGGCAGATCATAGTGGGATCCACCTTCTTGTTTATCTAATGCTTTGCTCATGTACGAAATCCTTTATCATCGGAAATATTGGATTGATTACATATGCACACTCTCGAGCAATATCCATATGCTCTTTTTGTGTACCTGGAGTACTTCGTACATCAATGTAATGAATCCATGATCTTAATGTACCTGCCATGTAAAGTCTAGTTTTCGTAAGACCTTCGGGAAGTACTGTTCTTGCTTGCTCTTTTGCAATACCATTTTCAATTGCCCATTTGTATGCGTAGTTTGCTATATCAGTAACTCTTTTCTGTTGCTGAATCCAATGCTGATTCAATAAAATATCGTCCGTTTCTACACTGTTCTGACGATTCTTTTCATCTTGCAGACGAGTTTCTCGTATTTCAAAAGGATAGCCCATTGCCGCAGGGTCGGCGTACCGCTGAGAGAACTCTTGAAATGCAAAGCTACGGTGTCTTACTATCTGGTGAGCAATGTCTCGAGTAGTGTTAATCTCTAAAGTAAGAGAAACCATTTCAAACGGGCTCCAGTGTTTATGTTTGATTAGATACTTTACTAGCTTCTCAGAGGTTTCTGTATTATGCTGATTACTTGGGTTAGAAACCCTTGCCATCATTGCTACTTCTTCGATTAAGTTATCGTGTGATGTTGCTATCATTTTTACTGTCATTTTGCTGTTATCCTTTTCTCATAGTCTGCATAGTCATCGTTCCACCAGTCTGGTCTTTCTCGATGTGACCAACTCGCAAAGGTTGCTTTGTCTAAGTGATAGTAGTCTCTGTAGGACTGTATAGGTTTGTCGTAGTCTTTGAGTTCATCAGGCATTGCAAGCCCGAACTCGGTAAATCCAAGTCTTGGCATATTGCGTGGCTCAGGTAGTTTGTTTACTACTTCTACGATTGATTTGTGTTGCTTTCCGTAGCGATAGTGATACTCGTCATTGAGTGCATTACCATAGCAATGTGTCCACTCAAAGTTGTCTAGCGATGATCGTACCCAGATTGTACAAGGGTGATTGTACATCATCGGCAGGTAAGGTGTTAGGGGTCTTTCTTCGAGAGGAAGATGTTTGATGTCTTTCTTCAAGGCATTCAAGTGATCTCGCTCTTCTTTATTGAGAGCACGAGGTATAAATCCTAGGTGCTCGTCTACCCAGATAGCAGTACACATAAGCTGTGCAACTTCTAGGGGCATTTTTACAATATGTTTGTCTACATGATACTCGGCACATTTGTCGAGATCTTCATCGAGATAAAATAAATTCACTTTAGCATTCCTGCTTCTTTTTTTCTTACAGCTTCAAGAGGTGTCTCGAAGTAAGAACCTTTCTTTGCTAGTTCTAGTACTTGCTGTGAACCCCTCACCCACATATTCAAAGTATCTGTCTCATCTACTAAATGTGCATAGTTGTCTACTACAAACTGAGCTGCTACTACATTCCTGCCATGAGGCGATAATGATTCGACAGGGGAGTTTTTTAGACGTTGTGTATTTTCACTCATATTACGCTCCTTGAATTTGAATGAATATTATACTAAAGTTGGGGGTGATTGTCAAGAGATATTTTATGCACGCTTTTCTTTTAGGTCGCGTATGGCTGTCTTAATCGCATCTTCGGCTAGAACCGAGCAATGAATCTTTACAGGAGGAAGGGCTAACTCGGTGGCCAAGTCAGTATTTTTTATTTTATAGGCATCATCTATGTGTTTGTCTTTTACCCACTCTGTCAAAAGTGAACTAGATGCTATAGCTGATCCACACCCGTAGGTCTTAAACTTTGCATCTGTAATTATGTCTGAGTCATTTACTTGTATTTGTAGGCGCATCACATCTCCACAGGCAGGTGCTCCAACCATACCAGTACCTACATTCTTTGCGTCTGCGTCAAGTACTCCTACGTTACGAGGATTTTCATAATGATCTATAACTTTGTGTGAGTATGCCATCTTATTCTCCTATGCGACGTAGAAACTCTCTCCACACCCGCACTTACTTGTTTCGTTTGGATTTACAAATTCAAAACCTTCTTGAAATTGCTCTACTTTATACTGTAGTTCTGAGCCAAATAAAAATATTGAACTTTTACTATCAATGTATACAGTTACAGGAAGATCTAGAAGTACATGGTCTCCTTCTTCTTGCTTGTATGCCCACTCCATTACATAAGAGTGTCCATTACATCCTGCACTCTGTACTTTTATACGAATGCCTATTGAGTTTGCAGGCAGTATTAGTTCTGAAAAAACTTTCTTTGCTGATTTATGTATTTCTATCATCGTCGTCTAAACTCACATACTCTGCGTTTATCATTTTAGGGTTCTTTTTCTCTTCTCGTTTACGGTCTAGGAAAACAACGGCTTTATTGAACTGTCTCTGAAACTTCGCTACTGGATTCTTCTTTTTCATTAGTAGTAACCTCTCTGTAATATATAATTACTTCGCCCAATTTGCTGATGTATCTTTTGATTTCTTGTGTATTATAAGCCATTAACTCATAATCTGCAACTGTCATTGCGACAAACACAAGATCTCCTCCGTGTTTCTTTTTGATATCTGCTTCAAACTTATCCATGTATGTCCCTCTC
>Ga0181403_1000096_pt1 | contig 20522 bp, 16 predicted proteins | sample 26SPOviralmetaG_FD_130132 | JGI IMG/M metagenome (GOLD analysis project Ga0181403, IMG submission 130132) | Marine viral communities from the oligotrophic San Pedro Time Series (SPOT) site, San Pedro Channel, CA, USA - 26 SPOT_SRF_2011-09-28 | ecosystem: Environmental > Aquatic > Marine > Strait...
ATTTTGGCTCCTTTAAATGCTGACACAATCAGACGAGAAGAACTAGAAAGATTTAACGCAATGTCTCCTGTTGAATTAGCAGATTATGTAGATGCAAATATAGGAGAAGAAAATTATGCAAGTTGGGCATATAATCTTCAAGAAAGTTTTGATCCAAGATTTAGTGCAGAGTATGACTACAGGGCAGATAGAATAGCGTTGGCAAAAGACGCTGCTGATGCTCGTATTAAAGATACAGGATTATCTTATGTATTTGATCCTAATGAATATGTAGATTACATAGGACAAATTACAGAAAAATATACCCTACAAGATTTAAGAGATATATCAGTGGGGTACATGGGCAAAAATAGAGATGTAACTAATAATAGAACTGCTAATCAACTTGCTAGAGATTTAGCTGATGCAACGTTGCTTTATAGGCTACAAGAAGAAAAACTTAATGAAAAGTATACAAGTAAATCTGGGACCATAGACATACCAGAAAATAGAAATAAAGACGATAGATATAGAAATGAAATGTTGGATTCGGGTAACGCTATAAGTGTTCAGTACACACTAAAAGATACTACTCTTCCACCAGAAAAACAAAAAGATATTGTTTTTAATTTTCAAAGAACCAATGTATTAAATCCTAAACAATCTAATCTTACAGAAGAAATTCCTGAAGCTAGAGAACTGCAATCAGTAGGGTTATTTTTATCTAAAACTCAAGAAGATCCTAAAGCGCAAGAAATTGTAAATGAAACAACAGAATTAAAACCAGAAGAAACAACGCCCGAAGACTTTGAAAATTATTTAGGGCAAGACAGATATGACGGTCAGTTAAGCAGTATGCAACTACCTCAAAGTAGTCTACCTAAATTTAAAAATGATTCGGAGACGCGTAAGAATTTTGTAAACAAGTTGGTGCAATACACTAATGAATACTTTAGACCATACGGCGAGTTTGGATTAGAAGCGACACGTAGAATACAAAGAAATACAGAAAGGCAAAGATCTCTAACTGAAAATGCTCAAGACATGGGAGAAGCATACGAAAGAGGTGTGCTTGCTGCATATAAACAAGGGCTGTTAGGCCCTAAACCTAAAACGTTGGCTGAAAAAGCTAAAGCAAAAGCGGGTATAAAATATATACCGCAGTCTGCACGAGACGAGTACGATCGTTTAGCTATGGCGTATTTAAAGAGAACTGGGGCTAGAATAAAACTAGACGAAGAACAAAGGACTGAATACGAAAAAGAAGTAGCTAAATTAAGAACAGAACTTGATGAAGAGCCTAGCGAACAAGGTAAACAAGAAATACGTAATACAATTGAAGAATACGAAATAGCTTTGTCTGACATACAAAAAGCTAGAGTAGCTGCTGACCAATTGCCTGAGCCGATAAGAGAACCATTGATAAGAATACGTGCATCTATAGATCTTCTAACAGAACGCATAATAAAAAGTGAAAAAATACCGCTTACAGAAGAAGAAAAAATTACTCTTGAAGAAGGCATTAACAGATATGTAACTAGATCTTTTGCAATTTTTGAACCTGGCCTTGGTTATAATCCTAAATTTAGTAAAGATTGGTTAAAAAGTAAAGAAGCGCAAGAACTGTACGACAAAGCAGTGCAATCAGTTATGTATATGAACAGATTCAAATCGGGCTTTACTGAGGCAACAGCTAGGAGACAAGTAGACAGAATTATAAAATTAGAAGAAATGAGTTCTGCACAAGACTTACAAAATTTACCTGGAATCTTTAAAAGCACAGAAAATTCTGTATCACTAGAAAGTGGACAACAAATTTTGCAGACTAGAAAAGTTTTACCTTATGCTATACGTAAACTAATGGGAGAGATAACTGACCCAGCAATTGTAGCTACTACTTCTTTGCAACGTTTAAGTAGGTTAGTAGAACAATCAGAATTTTACAGTGATATAAAAGAAATAAGTCAAAGACCAGGCGAAATATTATTTACTCCTCAACAAATGGGTGACTATAACGTTCCTCTTGGAAACCCAGACGAAAGTGCTGAACAACAATTTAATCCTTTAGACGGCATGTACACAACTAAAGAGTTTGCAGAAATTATAGGTAGTGAAGTACAGTCAAGTAACGCAACTCGTAATATGATCTTTCAAATATACGATCTTGTTTTTCTTGTCCCAAAAGCTCTTACCCAGTTAGGAATTATTGTATTAAGTCCAGCAACTCAAGCTAGGAACTTTATAGGTGGTGGTCTAATGTTTATGGCTAACGGATATGCTAGTGGAGAAAGTATTGACCAAGCTACCAAAGCTATAAAACATAATTTGTTTGGTAGATTAAGTTACGATTCAAACGGACAATTAACCGTTGAAGGACGAAACGCACAAAGACTTTTTAAAAGAATGCAAGACTTAGGTATTGTAAATACAAGCGTACGTTTAAATGAAGCAGCGGATTTATTTTCTAGATTGTCTGATAGATCTGGTAGCACTGTAGGAAGAGTAGGTCATGCTTTGCAAGCTATAAAACAAACTAAACCAGGTCAAGTCGCAGATTTTTTTGGCGGCAATACTCTTAGAGGGGCACAAAACTTATACGCTGCAACAGATGATTTTTGGAAAATGGCTGCGTTTGGTGCAGATCGTATGCGAATACAAAAAATGTTAGATGACATAGATGGGGAAAATGTTACTGACGAAATTAAATTAAAAATACTAAAAGCTTACGCTGAAACATTAACTACAAAGATAGGAGAAGACTACAAATCTAATTTAGCTAGGACTATACGAACAACAGATTTAGAAGAATACATAGATGAAGTAGCTGCTTATCATGTTCGTATGGGTATGCCTAACTATGACTATGTAGGTAAGTTTGCTCAAATAATTAGACAGTTACCATTAGGTAACTTTATAGCTTTTCCAACAGAGATACTAAGAACAGCTGGAGGTAATCTACCTATGATTGCTTACAAACAAATGAGTTTTAAAATACCTACTGAACTTATGATTGAAGGAGGAATTAAAACTCAACGTCCTTTGATTAGAAATGAAGACGGTACACAAGCACTAGGTAATTCTGAAAACAACAGTCCGTTTAGATCTGGAGGAATTAAAAGAGCTGTGTTGGGCGGAGCTGCTGTATATGGAGTAGGAACTACTATGCAACTAATGGGTCAATACTTGTTTGACGTAGACGACGAAGACTTAGAGGCAGTAAGAGCGACACAACCAGAATACGCAAAAAACAGTAGATTAATGCCTTTGTCAAAAATAAAAGACGGTAAAGGAGAATTTATAAACTTAGATTACATACTGCCTTATGAAGGATTTGCTTCAATAGGAACAAGTATAATAAGAGCATTAAACGAAGGAGAGTCTACAGGAGAAGGCATACCAAAATCAGTAATAGACGGCATGGCTGAGTATGTAATTGATTATACTTCTGCCTACACAGATACAGCTATATCGTCAAAAGTTTTTGGAGAGCTGGTCCTTAACTTAGATTTTGATACAAACAAAACTATTTACAACTCCGAAGACAATTGGGGAGATGTTATAGAAGACATGTTTGATCATGCAATAGATAATGCGGGCCCTGGTGCTGTATCTCAAGTTAGAGACATATACAAATCTTTGCAGGAAGGAGATGATAGATACGACAGATATTTAAGAGACAAAGAACCAATGATGGCTTTTGCAAAATTATTTGGAATTGCTACTACTACGATGGATGCAAATGAAGGATATGGTTTTAAAATAAACTCTTACAAAAGAATTTTAGAAAACAACATTGAAGGCAAGCTAAGAACTTTAGCTTACGATGGACAATTTAGTTCAGAAGAACAAATTATGTCTGAGTGGAAAAAAGCAAATGATATATGGTTTAGAATTCAACAACAGATATATTTTGATATGCAAGCTTACAAAAAAGTTGGCATGACTAACAAGACATTACGCGCACAGTTAAAAAGATTACAGTCTGTACCTGGTGTAGATCCTGGGTTTACAAGAAATATAAAGAAAGGCATCTTTACACCTTACAAACCTCCTGGTTATATTAAAGATGGTTTTGAAGAAGCTAAGAAAAAATTAAAGAAAAAACAAATAGAACGTGGTTTAGATCCTAGAGATATTTTAAGAGCGTGGCCTTCAACAGAAATTAATAGGGGATACAATAATTTAAGGCGAGAAAAATATAACCTTACTGAGTATCAGGCTCTTCCTCCGTTGGAAGACTAAACTTTTCTACGCGTTCCATCCAAGCTTCGGCAGCTCTCTTAAACTCGTCACCTTCAAGAATAAACTCCTGGTAGAGGCAATCTACAGAACACATCATGATTACGCCTTTCTGTATGTCTGTGCCGTACAGCTCGTTGTGTGCAAGTGCGTAGGCAGCTAACTGTTGGAAGTAGTCCCACACCCACTGTCTGCGTTTAGGTTTGTTAGTTTGTTTAAAGTCCATGATAGACAGATCATTATTGTGTACACCAATCACGTCAGCTTTACCTGCATAGCGATCAGGGTAGTACAAAGATATCTCACAACCATACACCTGTGATACGTTAGGTAGCCCTTGGTCCATAATTGTACATGCCATTTTATAGGCACGTTTCTCTTCTGCGTTTCTAGGTTTAAAATCCCAAATGTCACCGTTGACCAGCTGCTTCTCCAGGATGTCGTGCATGTACGATCCCCTAGTTGCAGCTTCTGTTCTGATACGCTCAGCTTCCTCCTCACCTACTTTATCTATCCACTTCTTCAAGAAGTCACCTTCTTTAGTGCCAGATAATATGGTGGTAACAGACGGGAGCTTTACTCCGTTGCAATCGTAGAATCGACCGCTGCGCCTGTCTTCGCTGGAGAACACACCGTACTCGTACGGAGACTCGTACAGTATTTGATGTTTCATGATTAAGACTTAGGTACGTCGTTCAAGCGTCCGCTTTCAAGATCATCTTGTAATCTTTTTACTGCATACGCAAACACATTGCTGGTAGGCCTTTCAGTCTTTTCACCGATGTCGGCTGCTACTTCAACAATCTCTTTACGTATTGCTACGCTCTTCCATTTACTTGTATCCATCTTTACTCCTGTAGATAACATTATACATTATAATCTAAGATATATCTCAATTATTCTTAGGTTCCATTGAGTCACCCCAATTCTTTCCAATCTCAGCATCAACCTTGTTTGGAACATCCAAAGCTACAGCTTCCTCCATCAAACGACAGATGTTTTCTACATCTTCGTCAGACTTTATAGAGAACACCAGCTCATCATGGACTTGCAAGAGTGGGAGGTATCCCGCCTCATAACAATGGACCATGGCCTGCTTAGTCATATCTGCTGCTGAACCTTGAATTAGTTTATTTAGAGCTTTGTAAACAAACGCTCTTTTAATCTCGCCGTTATATTCGTGCACGGCTTCTTTATGTTTCATCGGTCTACCTGTTCCATACTTCAAAGGCTCCCACATATCAAAGTGACAACGCCTCCCTAGTATGGTTTTGATATAGCCTTTTGAGTTTGCACTACGCATAACCGAATCAGCTAACTGCCTGACAAATGGTGCGTAGGTATTGAACTTGGCTAAGATCTCTGACGCTTCGTCTACAGTAACGCCAAGCTGATCTGCTAACTTACCTTTGCCCATGCCATACATAATGCCAAGTCCTATTGTCTTTGCAGTTTTCCTATCAATGTCTACCAAGTTAGCAACCTCTTGATGAAAGTCTGCATCACCAGCATGGTACGCATCTGCAATAGCATCTGCCCCATCATACTTAGATCGACTGGCATAGTGTGTCAGTATTCTAGGTTCTTGTTGTGAGAAGTCAGCAGAACACCACAGCTCTCCCTCTTCTGGTAAGAACAAAGATCTAATCAAAGGGCCAATCTCTTTATTACGTGCAGGTACTTGTTGTAAGTTTGGATTGCTCATGGACAACCGACCTGTGACTGTACCGCCTGACTCACCTTTGAGCTGACGTATTTCTGCATGTATCCTTCCGTTGTGTGCATGTTTTAGTATGGAATCAATAAACGTGCTATGTGTCTTGTTTACTTCTCTAGCTTCACGTATTAACTGAGCGATAGGGTGAGAGTGGTTCTCCAGAAAAGCTTTTGTAAAACTAGGCATCCCTGTTGGTGTCCTCAGGTACGTAAGGTTCATTGCATCAAATACTTTTGCTAATGAGTTGGCTGCCCACAGTTGTAGTTCTGGAACACCTGATTCATCCTTAATTTGTTGAACAATGTCTTTCTCTCTTTTAATAAGTTGTTTCTTTAATGTCTCGGCTCTGTCTGTATCAACACGAACACCCTTTTGTTTCATTGCAAGAATGACAGGAAGCACTCGCATTTCTAAATCAAACACGTTCCATAGGTTTTGTTCTTCTAATAAAATCTTGAAGTGATTCCATAATTTAAGCGTGAGGGCTGCGTCCTGTGTTGCATAAGTACCCACATAAGCTGATGGTAACCGCCACATTTCAGCCTTAGGATCCAATCCCCACTCCTCCGCAGCAGCATTTAACTCTCCCTCTGTCTTGCCTTCGTTTATGTATTCGCGACCTAGTGCATTTAGAGAATACCAGTATTGGTTCTCGTCAATCAAAGGAGCAACGACCATCGTATCGATAATCCTGCCATTGATAGGCACACCTTCTCGTGTCAACCAACCAACATCATAACTAGAGTTGTGGAATATCTTGTCGCTCTCTGTAGCGCAGATCTTTTTAGTAAACTCTATAACTTTCTTTTTAGAAAAGTTAAATCCTTGCTCATGTGCAAACGGAAAGTAATCTTCGTAACCGTCTATTGCAAAAGAAATACCGACGACCTCGCCATCACCTCTAATGTAACCTGGTCCTAGTTCTTTCAAACCTGGATCTCTAGTCTCAAGGTCAATAGCAATCTCTGTTGCCTGACATAATTTCTCTGTTGGAAAACTATCGGGTGGTATCCACTCCGTTGGGGGCTTATAAACAAAACTCATATAACGTACCTGTAATAATCATCTTGGGCTTGTATCAGATATAGGTTTTCTATTGTACGTGTAATCGCAACATAGAACTGTCTGTGTAGCCCATCGGGTTGTAACATAGAAGTCCGCTTCTGTGATTTAGATAAGTCTAAGTACACAGCTACGTTCTCCGCTTCTCCACCTTTTGCCTGATGTATAGTCGAAATGACAATGCGTGGTTCTCCTAATAAATCTTCTTCGTTCTTTAATGCTTTCTCTATAAAACTTCTTCTTTCTACGTCTATCGTTTTATCAAACACAGTCTGCCATTCTTGACCAAGGCATTCTGGTTTGAGTCCATAGTTATCTATAATCTGTTGCAGTGATAACGACTGCCCTTGGTTCGGAGCCTGAGAAACTTGTGTAATGAATCCTCTCTTTACTCCTGTCTTACCTAAATAGCTGTAAAGATCATCAAGCTCTGATAATGTGATCTCTTCTTTATTATTAAGTCTTTCCCAAATCTGTATGGCCATGCTCATTTTTCTAGGTATGTAACGAAAGTTGTTGTGTGCAAAAGCATAACCATTGTCTATCAAATACTTTCTGACGTTGTATCCTTTAGATGCATCAGTGAGCATATAGTCACAAGAAGCAAGCACAAGCCAGTTGCCCTCCCTCAAAGGTAACAAATCTACTGAACTAACTTTACTGACTGTGCCTGGTTCTTCTCTAGGTTTGTAAGTCTTAGGTTCTCTAGAAACTATGCGCTTAGATATACGCTCAGCTATTGGATGAACTTTTCCAGGTATGCGATAAGATTGATCTAACACAATACTCTCACCTTCATAATTTACAAAACGTTGTGGCTTTGCTCCATTCCATTCGTAGATAGCCTGATCATCGTCCCCAGCTATGTAAGTCTTCTTAGCATTTAAAGCTAACTTTTCTACTAGCCTCCAGTTAAGTTCCGCTAAGTCCTGAGCTTCATCAACAATCAATAGATCTAATTCAGGAGCTTCACCATCGTCTAAGAATTTGTTTATCATATCAGCAAACGAATACACGACAGGAACCCTAGAAAGTCTAAAGGATTCCCAAGCTTCTGCTATAGGTTCCAACATGTGAACTACAACTCCCTTACGTTGTTCTTTTTCTAAAGACAATCGCTCTTCTTTTAATGTGCAACAGTTAGCCTTTGCACGTTCTATGATGTCGAAGTAGGGATCTTGGACCACGGACCTAAGGCCTCTCGCATTCGTTCCATACTTCTTAGTAAGGTTAAACTCGTAGTCTTCTAGGAAATCAAACACATCTCTACCGCCCATCACTTGTGATATACCCATGATTCTTTTGCAGAAAGCATGGCTTGTACAGAAGTAAGGCATTTCATCAAAGCCCAGACCCAATCGTATATTCGCTCTGTTCTTTCCTTCCTCAGCTGCTTTCACAGAAAAAGATATAAACGCTATCTTCTCAGGTGCTACACCTTCATCAAGACTCTTCTCTATAATGTTCATAAGAGTTGTGGTCTTGCCCGTGCCAGGAGGCCCAAAGTATTTAACTACGTTTGTCATATAAGAATATAAATTCTGGTGTCTGTTCTCCAACATAAGCACCTGTTACATTAAAGTCTATCCACTCAACAGCTTCTTCGTAGGTCATTTTGTCTCTGGTCATAAATATTTCTACACATTTATCCCAGTCATACACAGCTTTACTTGGACCAAAACCACACGACACACCTATAAAAGCGTCTTCTAAACCATCTGCTAACATAACACCATCTATGCCTTGTTCTTCTACATAGTCAGAAATTTCTTCTCTACTTATTCCCATGCCAAAGGCTCCTTTTGTGTTTTAAAGTCACTAGAGTCAACAGCATCTTCATCTATCTCGTATATGTCTAGCATCCAAATCTTTTTGTTACCAACAGTCCTGTCGATGTACTTAGCTATGTTTGTAGCTCCCATGTTCTTAAGCTCAGTAAATACCTCTGCTTCTTTTATGTGTCGCATCTTCTTAAACTCTTGGATGAAAATTACTGCATCTCTACCTGTAAACCACCATTGTTTAGTCTTCTCCTCTTCGTACCTAAATACACCATTAGATGCGATAGATAATCTAGAGGAAGACTCAGATAATCTGCAAAATTCATAGATAGCTTCTTGCAGTAACCCTTGCTTTGTCATATCAGCAGGGACTTCTACTTCTTGCACATCTTGTAACAACGAGTTTAGCTTAGCCACCCAATCTGTTTTCTTTACATCAGGCGGACATATATTAAGAACCTCCATACATCTTTGTTGATACATAGAGAAGTTGTGCAGTTGTTTTGTATCTAAAACTATTGTTCTACCATCTACGTCTAAATGCCAAAGCGGTGGATCAGTTAAATACTTACGTAGACCACCAAAGTTAGGATCACGTTCAGACGCATCAATGCCGTATCTTCTAGTTACGCAAATGCCACTCTGACAGAAGTCTACCAAAGGTTGTTTACTGCATTGGTATCTGTATTCTGATTTTTCTAAACTTTGAATGATTGTATTCAGCTCACTATGAGACAGAGCTTTTGTGCAAACTGTTTTGTTTATCTCCTGTAGTTTGTCTTTCCATTCTTCTCCCTCAGGGTGCACTTTGCGTAAGAACACACCATAGTTAAGTAACGCATTGTTACGCATACCCTCAGGTATTCCATTTAACTTCATGTGTATTAAACAAGGTGGGGCTTCATCCCACATGCTGCCTTGTTTAGTAATCTGTTTCTTTCTGCTTTTCTTTACAGCTATAAATGTGTCTAACTGCTTTTCTGTTACTGATACTTTATCTACTAAATCAAAAAATTCTTCTATGTCCGCAGCTTCTCCATCAGGTTTAAGTGCGTATCTTGTTGTGTCTTCTCCTGCAAAGTAAGGCATGTTTAGCCAATTACCTGTTTGATTTTCTTTTGGTAGTTGCTTAGACCACTCGTATTGTTTAGGAAAGATTTCATCTCCTGTCCTTCCCATGGCTGCTGCTATCTCCTCTAGCTTAGCTTGGAACTTAAACGCTGGTATCGGTTCCTTGGTAAATAAAAACAAATGAACTCCGCCTGATTTAGTCATACACGGCAACAGAGGTAGATTCATTTCTTCTATCCTGTGTAGTATTTCATTTGTATCTATGGGGTATTCGTCAACGTCTATGCAACCCCATTTGCAAGTCTCATCATCAGTCAATGGTATTACACCAATAGACAGGTCTCCTTTTAAATGTTTCTCCCAAAGATCTACGGTCAAAGGTTCTTGTAATGTCCTTCCTCTGCCGTCTTTCTTAACACCTTTTGCGGTGTTCTTTTGTCCTGTGATTTCATATATACCGTGAGCTCTCTCTAGTCCTGAGAATACTTGCTTGAATTTGTGCGCAATTTCTTCCATACGTCCTCGTAAAGAAAGCTCCAGCATTGAGTGAGTGAATGCTGGAGCTTAATGAAGTTAGTCTTCCCAATCCTTATTGGACTCAGACTTATCTTCGATTGCGGAGGTCTGCTGACCAGGTAGCTGGTCCATTCCTCCATCGGAACAAAACTTAGAGAATTCTTCGGCCTCTTTAAAGAGATCGATTTCGTTCTCCTCCAATACCCGTTCCTGCGTAATACTATAGCTATACCACGACCCACGATCATTGGATTCCACTTGCGTCTTGAGACTGTACCAATGCGAGTATGCAGGTGGAGTATAGGCTCCCTTTGCACCTTGCAGTTTGGTTCCCTGTATCAGGGTGTTCCAACTACGCGAATGTTTAAGTTGTGATCCCGTCATGTTAATAACACATCTTTGAGGTGTGCCATCAACAAGCGCGTAACCATAGTGATTAGCAGTTGTCGTCAACTGAGTTTCCCCACTTGGCGTAACTAATCTACCTTGGCTATCACGTTGGCATCGATTCAACAGATCAGAATCTGCAGGATGCACAGTAACAAGCCCTCCACCTTTCTCACGTAAACGCCACTCGACTAGAGTCTTGTTGTAGTAGACAGGTAAAAAGGAAAGACCATCGTCTCCACTTATACAAGTGCTGTTGCCTGAATAGAAGATGTCTCCTTCCTCTGCGTCTGCAACATAATCTGCGCTGGCTTTTTGTCTTTGCGGAGACATTGCTTGCACTATGCTGATACGCGGAGTCTTGAGGTCTTCCGCACCTACATCTCCGAAACCTTTTTCTTCGATGTTTTCAAATAGGGACGTTAAGGCTGTCCCCTCTCCATTTTTCTTCGTTGCCATTTTTTTTCTCCTTCTTTCTTCGTTCAACGATTAATTTTAGTTCGCTTGCCTTGATACACAGAAAACTTCTTCTGTATGTCTTGGTCAAACTCACCGTTACCTGATTCTATTTGTTCTTTGACAAATGCTTTCAGGGTGCTTGGATGCACCGCTTCCTTTTCCTCAGGTATAAACCCTTGTTTGGAAAGCGATACCACCAATTCTTTTGCGAGATCATCTTCACCCTGACCAAATGAAAGTGTCATGGTGTTTTTTATAATGTCTCCGTGTCCGTTATCTCGTAACCAGTTATGCGCTTCTTCTAAATTAGCTGCGGATATTCTGGCACTATAAAATGGTTCAGCTGATATACGTGAACCATCATTTAATCTAAGGTCCGACACACCTAGTTGTGTAAGTCTGTCGGGTATAAGTTGTTCTGAAAGTTCTCTTTGCTGATCTTTCAGGCGTTTTAATCTTTCCTCTGTGTTGCCTACCTCAGCTTCTACCCGTAAAAGTTTTTGGCATAGCTCACTAAGGTCCTTTATAGAGTCTTCTGATATTTCCTCTACTGCTTTTGTTGTGCTCTCTTCAAAGAGATCTTTGATGTTTGACATTTCTCACTCCTTCTTTTTTTCGTTATCAACTTAAAGTTGCCAATGCATGATAGCATCTATATAATATATTGCAACACTTTAAGACGTGTTCAAATATATAACGAAGAATAAAGGACGGAACTTATGGAATTAACAAACTACGAATTTAAGAGCGAGCCGTATCAGCATCAATTAGAAACTCTCCAAGAAAGCTACCATCGTAACCTATTTGCATTATTTTTGGAAATGGGACTGGGTAAATCTAAAATCCTCCTGGACAATGCAGGCATTTTATTTGAAGAAGGTAAAATATCTGGACTGTTGATTGTGTCGCCAAAAGGTAACTTACGAAATTGGGACATTAATGAAGTTAACAAACATTTACCTGACCGCATAGAACGTAACGTATTGGTATGGCAACCAAACCATACACAAAAATGGTTACATGATTTTAAGACGATGGTTAACGAACCTAGCGACGGCACACTTAATATCTTCTTAGTCAATGTAGAAGCTTTTGCTACAGTCAAGGCATGTAAATTTGTAGAGGAGTTTATGGTTACGCACGATGTAATGATGGCCGTAGATGAATCGACTACTATTAAGAATCCAAAAGCTAAACGCACACAACATCTTATAAAGTTAGCACCATTAGCAGACTATAGAAGAATACTTACAGGGTTTCCTATAACAAAAGCACCACTTGATCTGTACTCACAGTGTTACTTCTTATCTCCTAATCTATTAGGCTTTAGTAGTTTCTATGCTTTCCAAGCTAGGTACGCCATAACCCAACGTAAACAAATGGGCAGACATGCATTTCAACAAGTAGTGGGTTTCCAAAAGTTAGAGGAACTACAACAATCGATCAAAGACTTTTCTATAAGGAAGATTAAAGATGAATGCCTAGACTTACCTAAGAAAGTTTATGTAAGAAGACACGTAGAACTAACTGACGAACAGAACAAAGCATACGGCACAATGAAACGTGAAGCACTTATGGTATTAGAAGATGAATTGTTTTCTACCATGAACGTACTGACTCAGCTTATGCGACTACAGCAAGTGGTGGCAGGTAGCTTACGTAATGAAGAAGGTGAAACAATCATATTAAAGAACAACAGAGTACAAGCAGTATTAGATCTATTAGAAGAAACGTCAGGTAAAGTTGTAATCTTTGCAGTATTTCAGACAGACATACAAGAACTAGAACGAGCCATTACTGAAAAGTTTGGTCAGGGTTCTGTAGCATCTTATTATGGCAAGACACCGCAGGACGAAAGACAAAATATTATAGAAAAGTTCCAGGACCCTGATAGTGATCTTAGATATTTTGTATCTAACCCACAGACAGGGGGCAGAGGTATTACATTAACAGAAGCCAGCACTATGATATTTTATTCTAACTCCTACGACCTAGAACTTAGGGTACAAGCAGAGGACCGCATACACAGGATTGGTCAAGAACGCAGTTGTACTTACGTAGACTTAGTATCACAAGGCACAGTTGACGAACAAATACTTAAAAATTTATTGAGTAAAGTTAAAATTAGTAATGAGGTTCTTGGGGAGGTTCGCAGTTGGTTCCAATAAAAGCTATAATTTATAGTCTATATGGAACAAGCAATACAATTTATTAATGAAGTAGGCTTTCCTATTGCTGCTGCACTTGGTCTAGGCTTCTTTATATGGAAACTTATCAATAGAATTATTGATGGCATGGAAACAAAACTAGATGTTTTAGACGATAAAGTGGCAGATCAAATAGAACAAATGGAATTAAGGCTCGGTACAAAACTAGACTCACAACATGGGATCCTGGTTGCTCTTATAGATAGAGTAAGATCTCTTGATAATGAGATAATTAGACAAGATACATTAATCAAAACTATACTGGGTGTTCCTCAGTTAATAGACAGTAATAAGATCGCTAAAGCGGACAGAGACGATCAGAGGAAAGATTGATGGCTCCTAAACGACCTGACGAAATATTAATCATACTTTCAATGATAGTTCTTATGTTTGTTGTTTTAACTGTGCAAGCAGATGAAATGACTCACAAGTTTAAGAACCCAAGCTTTTCAGGGCAAAACACTTCGAGCCACTATCTGACTATAGAGAACCAAGAGTTCAACAGGAAAGAAGCTATACGTGAAGAAATTCAAGCCTATGTAGAAGACTTGGAAAGAGAAGCAGAGAACACAACATTGGCTAGGTTTATACGTAACCTAGAAAGTAGAATATATGCACAGCTAAGCAGACAGTTGGTTGATAGTTTATTTGGTGAGACTGCATCTGATTTTGGTGTTTTAGAATTGGAAGGAAATACCATAGAATATAGGGTTGAAGACGATAAGGTAACATTAATAATCACAGATGAAGAAGGCAATACAACAGAAATTACTGTACCTCTCGGTTCTTTTACTTTCTAGTTGCGCTTTAATAGTAGACCCATTAGATAATGGTGTGCCTCCAATGCGGGATATTGAACCCGCACAAGTAAGCTCTTTAATTGTTCAAGAGCTAAAGGACATAGGACTACCTGTCAAAAAACCCATAGTTGCAGTTTATGGTAAAAGTTTTTTAGACAATACAGGCCAACGTAGATCTAATAGTCAGTACGCTAGTTTTAGTACAGCTATTACTTCCTCTCCCGATGCTTACCTTATCAGGGCACTCAAGCACTCCAATTTTTTTGATGTTGTAGAACGTAAGGGACTAGACAACCTAACTAAAGAACGACAGCTTATACGTACAACCAGAGAAAATTTTGAAGAAAAACAACAACTTAAGCCTCTTCTGTTTGCTGGGTTACTTATGGAAGGTGGCGTAATAGGTTATGAAACTAATGTTAAGAGTGGCGGAGCTGGGGCCAGGTATCTTGGTATAGGTGCATCAAAACAGTATAGGCAAGATAGTATTACTGTGTCACTACGAACAGTTTCAGTCAGCACAGGTAAAGTTTTGCTGGAAGTATTAGTGACCAAGAGTGTATTGAGTGCTTCTATATCACAAGACGTATTTAAGTTCTACAGTAATAACACCGAATTAGTTGAAATTGAGAGCGGGATAGTAGAAAATGAGTCAGTAAATATAGCATTACAGGCTGCTGTGGAAACAGCGGTCTTAGAAACAATACTCGAAGGTTTAGAACTAGGGTATTGGGAGCAAAGAAGTGAGAACGAATAGACTACTTATATTGTTGTTTTTAATAGCAACACCTCTCTATGCAGCTGACAACGAGATATTCATAGATCAGTCAGGTGCTACATCTAATTTAGACATTGAACAAGTTGGTGGTAGTGGCAACATCATTGGTGGTGCTGATGCCGCAGCTGGTTCTATGACTGCACTAGATATCGATGGCGCAACCATGACGTTAGATATCCTGCAGAAAGGTTCAACAAACAAATTTCTTGGAGACATCTGGGCAGATACTTATACAGGGTACTTCTCATTCATAGGTGATAGCAATACTTTTAATATGTCTACAGACGAAACAAACGCTACTGGAGCTGATGGCTCTAACGTAAACGTACAAGTCACAGGCAATACAAATACCATGACGTTAAATCATGCTATGACTGCACTTGCAGCGAACTTAGATTTAGACTGGATAATACAGGGTGGAGGCAACAGTATTACAGCAGCCATAGATGTAGACGGTGCTACTAACTACATGGATATAGATGGTTCAGACAACACAGTAACCTACGATGGTGACGGTTATGCTGGTGGTTACTTCTACCTAGATCATACAGGTGGATCAAGAACATTTAACATAGATCAGGAATCTACATCTGATAATGATTGGCTTAAGATTACATCTGTTGGCTCTAGCGGTACTGTCTGTGTTACTCAGTCAGACGCAACAACTTCATTCGTCTGTTGATATAGGCTCTATATCTGAGCTCAGAGGCAACGCACAAGTTTTAAGAGACAAGCCTTACGGAGCTGAACTAGACTTCGGCATACTCAGTTATGACAAAGTAGAAACTGCAAATGGTCGTATGGGTATTACGTTTATCGATGATACTCAAATAAGACTGACAGAAAACTCACAAGTGTTGATTGATGAGTTTATCTTTGATCCTGACCCAGATAAATCTAAAATGGCTTTGACCTTTGCTAAAGGCACAGCACGATTTGTTACAGGCAAGCTCAATAGAGTATCGAAAAAGAATATCAAAATACGGACAAACTCTGCTGTTGTCGGAATAAGAGGGACGGACTTTACTATAACTGTAGATGAACTAGGAAGATCATTAGTTATTCTACTACCTAACCCTGATGGTACGTCTAGTGGTGAGATAACAGTTGAAACGGGTATGGGTATGGTAATACTTAATCAACCTTATGAATCTACTGTAGCCAGTGCATTTGAACAAGCACCTACAAGTCCTGTTATATTAGACATTACCTTAGATCTAATCGACAACATGCTCATTGTAAATCCACCAGAGCAAACACAAGAATCGTTAGAGCAATCACAGACACAAGCCTCTGCTGACTACCTGGACTTCAACGATCTTGACATAGACTTTCTTGCCGAAGACTTCTTAGACGCAGAAGCAGAGCTAGAATTTACTGAGCTAGATATTAACTACCTAGATGTAAACTTTTTAGAAGACTTGCTCAACGTACTAGATGCACTGGCTATATCTAAAGAAGAGGACGCACTTAAACAAGGTGGCGTAGGTATACGTATAGTTGGAACAGAAATAGGCCAGGACAAAGACACACAGATAACCACTATAGTATCTGGGCAAAATATAAGTTTGACCAGGAAAGTAAGTCAAAGTGCAAAACTAACTCTAGATGGGTCAAACAGCTACACTGTTATCTTGATACAGGATGGTGTATCTAATACGGTTAAAATTAATGGCGGATCTTCAACAACGATTACAATAAAACAAGGGACAGGATAAACATATTCACCTTGATGCCCTAATAATATAAACTAAGTCAATGGCAATATTCGGTAAAGACATCACAGCAGCGGACTTAGCTGTGGGCAATTTACAAGGCTCTGACAAAAAAGCATCAGAGTTTAGTAAAGCTTTGCGATTTGGTTTAGATCAACCTACCGAGAACGTTGCTACCACTCTAAAAGCATTAGGATTTGATACACAAGCAGACTCGTTAAGCGGTCTAGTAGATGCCCCTGAAAACTATGAATCAGCAGCAGCTAGGTTTATGAATCCAGAAGGAGAAGGACTTTTAGACTTTAGCTACAAAGATTTACCCTTAGCTATAGTAGAACAAGCAGGGCAACTAGGCGGATCTATGTTGTCTAGAGCTGGGGGTCTTGCATTAGCAGGACCTGTAGGAGCTTTACTTGGACCAGCATTGTTTGAAGCAGTGCAGATAGCAGGCCCTGTAGCATTAGAAAGAGCCAGAAACAATGGTAGAGAAGAACCTAACTGGGAAGATTGGTCGGGTGCATTAGGTACATCTGCATTCTCAGGAGCTTTGAACGCAGTAGGTGTACAAGGCATCGGTAGACTTAACTCTACAATAGCTGGATCAGCTCTTCGTGAAGGTGTAACGGAAGGGTTACAAGGAGCAACTGAACAAATAGGGAGCACAGGACTAACAGAAGCTGGGCTACAGATAGATCCTAAACAAGTTATAGGTGAAGGATTAATAGGTGGTTCTACTGGAGCGTCTGCACAAGTACCTACTTCTGCGATATCAACAGAACAATCTTTAGAAAACCTTAGACAAGAAATAGTTGGCGATAGCATAACAAATGCAATGTTTGACCAAGATACACCTGACCAGGCTGTAGAACAATTGTTAACGGACCAAAGACCTACCACGGCTCCGATGGCCGTTAGAGGTATGCAAGACACAACTGACCCAGAACGAATAGAAAGACGTAGAGAAGCAGAAGCGATTACCCAAGCTAACCAAGAGTTTGAAAACAGAGTTCCAGAAATAGATCTTGAACAACCTGCACAGCCAACCGATCAAGAAGTACAAGATACTTTTCTAGAAACACATGATGAAATTATTAATCAGTTTATGATGCAAGAATTTGGAGAACTAGACAGAGCTGTGCGTAACGCTGGGTTTTTAGATGTGCAGGATAATATTCGTGCTAACTTTGAATTGTTTGATCCAAGGTATCCCGAAAATAGCCCAATGACTGTAAACAGTAGAATTCAAGAGTTTCTTGTCGAAGCCATGCGATCTAGATTACAGGCAGCTGGCACGGACAAAATTGTTAATCAAACAGTAGACCCACGTTTTGATTTTGAAACGGTACCTTTAAACCCGCAAGAAGACATATATTCAAGTGAGTATCAAGATTTTGAAACAGGAGAACCACGAAGAGTTACTAACGCTATTGGCCCTGTAACAGCGAGCATAGCCTCTGCAGAGACAGGCATTGACCCAATGTTCTTGTCCACTTCAACCTTAGTACCATTCTTAACGAACCTTCCACAAGTTATGAGCGCCGAACAGGCCATGAAAACAATCGGCATAAAAGAAGAAGGTAACTGGTTTAAACCTTCAAAAAGTGAGAAAGCTGTTACTGATCGTGTAAGAGAGGCAGTAGACTCAGGGATAGCGGAGCTTTTACAACAGAAGAAGAACCAAGGACAACCTGTAACCAGAGACGAAATAGCTGGTCTTTTCTACGATCATTTAGGAAGGTTCCAAACTAAGCCTAGATATGGCGAAGAAACGCAACACCAAGATAACTACAAGCAACGACATGATGGCGGTCAATACGAACAATTTGCTAAGCTTGGCCCCGAAGCAGACGTTGAGTTGTGGACTATGTATGATGCTAGACTCCCAGCTGGAGAGACTAAAGAAAGTAGCCCTTACTACAATAGAATGTCTGATCCTACGCACAACCCTCATGGTGAAGGAACTAACTTTTGGATAAGAGGCACACAAGTACAAGAAATGGACTCCAACAAATCAGGCTTAGTTTTAGATGAAATACAATCGCAGATTCATGAGCACGGGCAAGATCCAGAAAGACCTGAAGTTTATTTATCAGACGTATCCAGAGAACAAGAATCAGACTTAGAGCCTATTAGACAAAAAATACAAAACTTTGAAAATGCATCTAAACGATTCCGTGACGCACTTGAAGAATCTGATTTTGATGGCGCGCCTAATATTTTTGCTAGTGACGTATCAAACGCATTTAGAAACAGACCAATTCTAGAGCCTACTATAGTAGCGGCAGAATTAGCTTCTGTTTCTCCTGAATTTAAAACAAGACAGGATGATTTTAGAGTTAAGAAAGATAAAAGAATTGCTGAAGTTTTTGCAGATACTATTTACAAAGAGCAGCCTTTTGCTGAGTTTGGTTATCCTTTAGATGAATCTTATCTTTATACGTTAGGCACACTATCTCCTAAACATGAATTAGTTTCGGGGGAGGTGTATCGTAGTTTGAAAGAACAAGGTTTTGATGCTTTAGAATTAGCGTTGACTGATACAGATGTAGGCGTTGCTGTTGCAGACATGCAGAGAGCTTTGCTGGCAGCTAATAGAGAAGTTGTTGATGAAGTTTCAAGGGAACAGGAATCTTTAATTAAAGAATACCTTCCTGCGCTGGCTAGTGAGTACCCTGTACTGAATGAACTTATAGCTGCAGGAGCTAACTATCCTAGTAGAGAAGATCAAACAAGAGTTGCAGATTTTGATAATACTCGATACGAAACGCCTACAGTACCTAACTATCCGTACAGGAAGAACTGGCCTGGAATGGCAGTAAGGACAGGTATCATTAACGCACTAGAAAATAATTTAGATGCAGTCTACATCCCTGCTGGAGGCGTGGGTGGAGCTCCTAAAAGTGTGTATAAAGCAGCACAAAAAGCAGGTAGACAATTAGCACAACAGATAGCTGAGCTTGATCCTACGGTAAATGTTGATGATATATTTAAAGTATTACCAGATAGATCGCAAGGAGCTGCAGACAACCTCTCTCCTTACGCAGAGGTAGATTTAACAGCCTTAAAGAGACTTATTGCGGAAGGCAAGTTTAAAGGATTTAAGGGTTACAAAGAAGGTGGTTTAGTTATGAATTATGGTGATTATGGAAGGAGTTATATTTAATGTATGAATACAATTGCACAGTGGAAAGGGTGGTCGATGGAGATACTATCGACGTTGTGTTGGATCTCGGCTTTGACATTCTTTATAAGTCTCGTGTTCGCCTATATGGCATTGATACTCCCGAGTCACGTACTCGTGACAAAGATGAAAAGGCTAGAGGAAAAATGGCTGGGGCTTTCTTAGAAGAAGCTATCGAGGACGGGGAGAAAGTAGTCATACAAACAAAGCTCAAGGACTCCAGAGGTAAGTTTGGTAGAATCTTAGGCGATGTTATTGTAGATGACATAAACATCAATCAGCTCATGGTTAAATGCCACTTGGCGGTAGCCTACCACGGCCAGTCAAAAAACGACGTAGAAGCCGAACACATGCGTAACAGAGACGTTCTTATTGAGAAAGGAATGTTCGAACCCGTATAAATCCCTATACATATCCCATAGCCTGAAGTAGAATAGATTTGCGCTACAATATTTTTAGCCTAGCTGGATAGGTAGTAGCGTAGGTTTATTAATTACCTGAATTCCAGAGAGTGCCAGCAGACGGTGTGCTCCATAAAGATAACATCTGCAGGGAGAGCTGTTCGAGCCAAACCAGGAAGCCTTAGCTTGAATATAGAGGCAACCTCTCCAGCCCAGTGATCTCCCACAA
>Ga0181403_1000097_pt1 | contig 20482 bp, 28 predicted proteins | sample 26SPOviralmetaG_FD_130132 | JGI IMG/M metagenome (GOLD analysis project Ga0181403, IMG submission 130132) | Marine viral communities from the oligotrophic San Pedro Time Series (SPOT) site, San Pedro Channel, CA, USA - 26 SPOT_SRF_2011-09-28 | ecosystem: Environmental > Aquatic > Marine > Strait...
GAAGTCAATGCACACAACAAAAAAGAGGCAAAAGAAAAAGCAGTAGAAGTTGCAAGAGATACTTATTTCAACGAGTTCGTAAGTGCTAAAGCAGATAAAAACGAATGGATAGAATGTGTAGGTAATTCTGATGAATTAGATACATATGATAGAATTAGGTAATTCTAAAACTTTATAATAACAAGAAAGAGTCATAGCAATATGGCTCTTTTTTTTTATTGGTATTGTATAAACACCTAGTTTCAGGTTAAAATGAATTAAATTTTACTTGACAGGTGATTATGGAAACTGAATATATTGATAATGAATTTGACAACTTAGATATGCCTTGTGAATTCAAGGAAATAGATCAAGATGATGATGGCTCGTTTGAGGGTTACGCATCAGTATTTAATAACAAAGACTTAGGTAATGATGTTATTAGAAGAGGAGCATTTTTAGAATCTATATCAGAGAGATCACCTAAAGGAGTTAAACTACTCTACCAACATAAATCAGATGAACCTATTGGAGTTATTGACTCCTTAGAAGAAGATAGCAAAGGATTGAAGATCAAAGGTAGACTAGCAATGGGTACTCAGAAAGGCAAGGAAGTCTTTGAACTCATGAAAATGGGCGCATTAGATTCTATGTCAATAGGCTACAGGTTGAAACCTGATGGCTATAAATATGACCCTAAAGAGAAAAGAAGAATTATTAAGTCAGTCGACTTAATGGAAATATCATTGGTAACATTTCCAATGAATCCAAAGGCTAAAGTGACTAAGGTCAAACTAGCTCAAATGAATGTTAGAGAAATAGAACACTACTTGCGTGATGCAGGTGGAATGTCTATGGCTCTTGCTAAACAAAGTGCAAATATACTATACAAATCTTTTAATCATGGGATTGAAGATCAGCGTGATGTTGTGGATAGCGTTGAGCATTTAATTAATATTATTAAAACATAAGAGGTATTTTATGTCTGAAGAAATAAAAGATGTGATTAATGCTCTAGGTAAATCCTTTGAAGATTTCAAAGGTGAAAACCAAAAGAACATTGATGAGATCAAGAAAAATGGCGTTGCAGACCCATTACTTCAAGAAAAAGTGGACAAGTTAGCTGATGATGTTGCTGGTGCAGTTGAGCAAAAGCAAGATATTGAGTTACAAAAGAAAGCACTTGAAGATGCTACTGCAAAACTAGAAAAATTAGAAACTACTTTAGCAAGACCTGAATTAGGCAAATCTGCTAAAGAAGTTGATGTTCAAATGAAAGCGTTTGGCGAGTATTTAAGAACTGGCAACAAACCTGAGTTAGAACAAAAAGCATTGTATGAATCTGATGATACTCTTGGTGGCTACTATGCGCCAACTGAGTATGTTAATGAGCTTATTAAGTCTGTTACAGAATTTTCTCCAATGCGTTCAATCGTTAAAGTTAGAAGTACAGATAAAAGAGGCATTGAAGTTCCTAAAAGAACTGGTCAATTCTCTGCATCTTGGGTCGCTGAGACTGCAACTAGAAGTGAAACAACTGGATATACCACTGGTTTGCTATCTATTGATGCTCATGAAGTCTATGCTTTGGTTGATATTTCTCAAGCAATGCTAGAAGATTCTGCATTTAACATGGAATCAGAAATGGCTACTGAGTTTGCTGAACAATTTGCAGTTGCAGAGGGAACAGCAATAGTATCAGGTGATGGTATTGGTAAACCTTATGGAATTACTGATAGCTCACAAGGTGTTGGTGCAACTAACACTGGTGCTGGTACTGCACTTACAGCTAATGGTCTTTATGACTTGATCTATGCGATCAAATCAGACTATTTGAAAAACTCTAAATTTGTTATGAACAGAGGCACTTTTGCTAAAGTTCTACAATTAGAAGATACTGCTGGACAAAAAGTTTTCCATGTTGGATTAAACTTAGTTTCAGGCGCACCATCTACAATAGCTGGGTATACTTATGTATTAGCAAAAGATATGCCTGATGTTGGAGCAGGTGCAAAACCTATTGCGTTTGGCGATTTCGCTAGAGCATACACATTAGTGGATAGAGTTAGCATGTCAATCATGCGTGACCCTTATTCTCAGGCTAATGTTGGCAACACTAGATATCTAGCTCGTAGAAGAGTTGGCGGTGCTGTGGTAAACGCTGAGGCAATTAGACTACAGAATGTTAGTGCATAGGAGATAATATGAGAGATATTTCAAATAATACTAAAGCAGTGACTTGTCAAGATGCTAAGGTTTTTACAGCAGATGCTAATGGAACTACAGTAGACAGACAAGGTTTTGAATCTGTTATGTTTGTTGTTAATAGTGGTATCGAGGGAGATACATTATCAGGGTCAGTGAAGTTTGATTTCATTCTTCAAGAGTCTACTGATGATTCTACTTTTACTGCTGTGACTTCAAGCACAAGTGTCACTGAGGGCAGTGTTGATTCTAATGGTATATTCCTAACTTTAGATGCGAATGGAGAAACTCCTCAAACATCAGCAATAGGTTATATCGGTGGGTCAAGATATGTCAGAGTGAAAATTGATGCTACAGGTACTCACAGTAATGGAACGCCAATAAGTGTTCAAGGTATACTTGGTAATCCTGTTGACTCAACAGATGCTTAAATAGCAACTTAGGTTGCATTGGTGAGAGGTTAGGTTTACCTTATATTTGGTAGCTCGTTTCCCTAGCCTCTCACTTAGTAATCAAATTTTAATAGAGGTAATTATGCAAATAAAAATAACACAAAATGTTTTTGGTAGTATTAATGCAAGTGGAAATGCAACCAAAGAATACAAGGTTGATGAAATTGTTAACTGTAAAGAAGATTGGCAGAAAAGTATGGCTCAGTCATTTCTTGATGCTAACTTTGCTATTGAAGTAAAAGTTTCTGAACCTGAATCTAAAAAAGTAGTTGTAAAAGAAAAGAAAGCTACAAAAACAACCAAAAAGAAAACTTCTAAGAAGAAATAAATTATGGCTCGTTCCATTGGTTCAACTTTCCTTTCACAGCTAAATAGTTCAGAAATAAGACCTTTCTATGCTATTAAGATGTATTTTTCCAGTGGAACATTACTACTGAATACCACTTATAATGACCTAGTTATTGGTGGTAATACTTACCTAGCATCAGGTCATATACTAGATATTTCTGCTATCAGTGAATCTTCAGATACAAGAGCAGTAGGAATGAATATATCTCTAAACAGTATAGATTCATCAATACTATCTGCTGGTTTAACAGAAGATACTGCTGGAATGGTAGTTGAAGTTTATTTTGGAGTTCTAACCACCACAAGTAACGCAGATGCGATTGTTGATACTCCATATAAGATATTTGAGGGTTTTATAGATACAATGGTGTTAAATGAAGATGGTCAAAATTCTACATTAAAGTTTTCTATTGAAAATAAATTAATTACACTAGAAAGACCTACTGATAGAAGATTTACAGATCAAGATCAACAAGAACTATTCCCAAATGATAAAGGTTGTGAGTTTGTAACATCATTACAAGATAAAAGCGTTGCATGGGGTGCAGGTGTAGAGATACCAGCTAAAACAACATAAGTTATGACAACAGAAATAGAAGAAGTCGTAAATTTTTATCAAAGTTTTGATAAATACAAACATCTAAAGAAAAAGTTACTAAGGAATCACCTTACCAAGTCTTTTGAATACAAACAATATAAGATACACAGGAAAGATAATAAGATAGTTGCATTTACTAACTGGATTTTTTTAAGCAAAGAGCATGAAGATCACTTTGAAAATTATGGTCAAATATTAAATCATTTTTGGAACTCAGGAGATAGATGCTGGATAATAGACTCTGTATCAGATGATAGTTATTTTAATATGGTTTATGATTGGGCTAAGAGATATTTTGGTAAAGAATTACAACTTGATTCTGTATCTTGGTTAAAAGTTAGTGATAATTATAAAGTGAACAGTATACATAAAAAATACAACAGACAGGAATATAGGTAATGGGAAGTAGTGTAAATAGTTTAATTAGTGTAATAACAATGATAGTTGTTGCTACTTTTTCACCGCAACTTGCCTTTACTATGGCAGGTTTAAAGGCAGGAGCTATTATTTTAGCTACTGTTGTTATTGGGTCTGCATTATCAGTGCAACCTAGAGCAAGAAATTCATCTCTACAACAAAGGTCATATCAAGCACAAACATCTAACAGATCATTAATGATAAGGCAACCTATCATGGCAAGAGATATGGTTTATGGAACTACTAAAAAATCAGGTGGTTTATTGTTTATGGAAGTTTCAGATAACAATAAATATTTGCACATGGTAGTTCAGGTAGCTGGTCACGAGATAGAAGAGTTTACCAAGTTATATTTTAATGATGAAGAGTTGACAATATCTTCTAGTGGCAATGATTCTAATGGAATCGCTAGATATAATGTTACATCACCAAGCACATATTCTTCAGATTCAATATATGAAGATGGCAGAAAGACTGTTAGATTTAAACTACATAATGGCGCAGATACTCAGTTAGCAGATGCAGACTTAGTAGCTGAAACTTCAAAATGGACAACTTCTCATAGATTACAAGGTATAGCATACATTTATTGTAGAATTGCATATGACCCTGATGTATTCCCAAATGGATTACCTAACATTAGTGCTGAAATAAAAGGTAAAAAAGTATTAGACTTTAGAACTGGCTCAACTGCATTTTCTGCAAATCCAGCATTATGTCTTTATGATTATTTTACTGATACAAGAATTGGTCTAGGCGTTGATACCTCTAATATAGATACTACTTCTTTTACTACTTTAGCTAATGTTTGTGATGAGAATGTTACCTTGTCAGGTGGTGGAACTGAGAAAAGATATGAATGTCATGGCATAGTTTATTCAGACATAGCTCCTATGGAAATACTTGATAATATTTTAACTTCTTTTGTAGGTGCATTATCGTATTCTAATGGGAAATTTATTATAAAAGGTGGTCAGTATGTATCTCCTAGTATCACCCTAACTGAAGATGAAATGATAGGCACAATGAATTTAGCTACTAAACAATCGAGAAAAGATACTTTCAACACTGTTAAGGGATTGTTTACATCTAATGAAACCAGTTGGCAACCCACAGATTATCCTATGGTTACAAGTTCTAGTTTAGTAGAAGATGATGGAGAAACTATTTATGCAGATATAGATTTACCTTTTACAAAGTCCAGTGCTATGGCTCAAAGACTAGGCAAGATAGTTCTTTTCAAAAACAGGCAACAAATACAACTTACTTGTAAAGTAAATATGAAAGGTTTTAGTTTACAAGTTGGTGATACAGTTAATATTACCAATACTAGACTTGGATTTACTAATAAAGTTTTTGAAGTATCAGACTGGTCTTTCGTTATGAGTCCACAAGATGTTGGTATTAATTTATCTTTAAAAGAAACAGCATCATCAGTATATACTTGGAACGCAGAAGAAAAAGACTTTTCATTAGATAATACAACCCTGCCAAGAGCAACAGATGTTTCTCCACCTAGCATAACCGCAACAGATGAATTAAGAGCCTATGCAGAAACACCTTTAGCTGTTCTTATTGTTACTTGTTCATCTAATCAAGGTACAACCAATGAATTTGAAGTAGAGGCACAAAATACTAATGATGCTAGTGGTCAATTTATTAATTTAGGAAAATCTCGTGGAAATATATTTGAACTAGTTAATGCTCAAGATGGTGCTATTTACAATATTAGAGCAAGATCAGTAAATGCTTTTAATGTTTATTCTTCATATACAACAGTTCAACATACTGTAATTGGTAAGACTGCTCCACCAAGTGATGTGAGTGATTTTTCAGTTAACATTATTAATGGTCAAGCAGAGTTGTCTTGGACACCAGTATCAGACTTGGATTTAAGTCATTATGTTGTTAGACATACATCAGATACAACAAGTGCTACTTTTGAAGAGGGTCAGATATTAGCTCAAAAGGTATCTAAACCTGCCTCTACTGTATCATTACCAGCAAAAACTGGAACATATATGATAAAAGCAGTAGATGTACTAGGCATATCAAGTTTAAATTCTACAAAGTCAGCAGTTATTTTGAATCAAATTGATTATAACTTTAATGTTGTGCAAACCTCTACTCAATCTCCTAATTTTAGTGCAGGTACTAAATCAGATGTAGAGGTGTTTACAAGAGAGGGTGTTAATTATCTACAACTCTTAACAGGAGAGTTATTTGATGATGCTAGTGGTAACTTTGATGCTCAGTCAGGCAACTTTGATGATGGTGGTAGTACAGCAGACAATGTAGAGGGTACTTATGATTTCCCAATAATAGATACAGGTGGCATTTATACCTCAAGAGTAACAGTAAATTTAGGGTTCAATAGATTTGACCCAACAAGTTTATTTGATAGTTTTGGTGGTAATTTTGATGCGAGAGAGGGTCTTTTTGATGGTTCTTATACAGAATTTGATGATGTAAATGTTCAAATGTTAATATCAACTAGCAATGACAATTCTTCTTATACTGATTATAGAAATTATGTTTTAGGAGATTATAAGGCTAGATATATAAAACTAAGAGCAAAATTAACAACTACAAATGTTACCTCTGCACCAGCTATCCATACTTTATCTGCAACAGTAGACATGCCTGATAGAGTTTATGGAGAGGGAGATATAGCCAGTGGAACAAGTAGTAGTGGGAAAGCAATTACTTATTCTCCAGCATTTAAGTCAGTACAAGCACTGGGTATAACAGTTAGTAACTTAGATCAGAATGAGCATTATGTAATTAGCAATAAATCAGCATCAGGATTTACGATAACTTTTTATCAAGGAAGTGGAACTGGTAATGTTGTAGATAGAACTTTTGACTATCAAGCTAAAGGTTATGGATATCTTGAAAGCAGTTAATCAATATGAGAGAATGAAACAACTTATGGAGTTTATAGATAGATGAGTCAACACGATTATGATATAGCCAATCAGACATTTCCTAACACGAGGTCTGATTTGAATCTTGCACTCAAAGCATTAGCAAGTACATCAAGTGGAACATCAGCACCCTCAACTACTTATGCGAATCAACTGTGGTACGACTCTGCAAACAATCTTCTTTATATAAGAAATGAAGATAATGATGCCAATATTTTAATTATGGCGCTAGATCAATCTAATGATACTGTTGAATATTTCAAAGCTGATTCTATCAGAACAGCATTAATCGAGTTCACAGATGGTGATGATGCTCTTAGTATTGCAGATGGTGGTGCTATAACTACATCAGGCAATCTATCTATTGGTGGTTCTAATAACGAATTAAGACTTTATGAGGGTGCTAATTATGTAGGATTTGAGTCACCAGCATTAACTGGAGATCAAATTTGGGTTCTACCAAGTGCTGATGGCTCGGCTGGTCAAGTATTAAAAACAAATGGAAGTGGAACTTTAAGTTTCGTAGACCAATCAACAAACACAAATCCAACAGTAAGTTCAATTTCTCCAAGTACGATTACTAACAGTGCAACAAATATAACGATAACAGGTAGCCAGTTCGTAAGTGTTCCACAGGTAGAGGCAATCTCATCAACAGGTGCTATTACTTCTGCTAATTCAGTAACATTTACTAATGCGACAACTCTTGTTGCAAACTTCACTCTAACAACTGATGGCACATATTTTTTAAGAATAGAAAACAATGATGGATTAGCTGTTAGATCAAGTTCAGCATTGCTCACAGTTTCAGATGCTCCCACATGGAATACTGCATCAGGAACACTTGGTACTTTTTCTGCTGGTGGAAGTGTATCAGCAACAATATCTGCATCAGGAGATTCAACTATTGCATACTCAATCGTTAGTGGCTCATTAGCTGGTGGTTTATCTTTAAATACATCAACAGGTGCGATTACAGGTACAGAAAGTGGGGCGAGTGCAACTACAACCTATACCTTTACAGCTCGTGCCACAGATGCAGAGAGTCAAACAGCAGACAGAAGTTTCAGTATAACAATCGAGGTTGGTATGCAAAACACAGGACAATTTAATTAGAGAATATTATGGCAACTTCATATTTATCAAAAGCAACATCATCAACTGGAAACCAAAAAACCTTTACAGTATCAGCATGGGTTAGACAATCTATGTTGGTATCAAATGCAAGGCATATTATTTCCAGTAATGTAGATGATGATGGAGCAAACTATTGTCATTTTTCGATTGAAGCAGATGGCACATTAAAATTTTTATCATTACAATCTTCTAGCATTGTTGCAAATATAGTATCAATACCTAAGTTTGTAGATACTAGTGCATTTTATCATTTAGTATTAAGAGTCGATACAACACAAGCAACTGCATCAGATAGAGTTAGGTTTTATGTTAATGGAAGTCAAGTTACTGCCTTAACTAACCACACTACTCCAAACCAAAATACTGATTTAGGATTGTTTGATAGTGGACACTCAACATTGATAGGTGCAAGAGCATCATCTTCAAGTCCTCAATTTTTCGAGGGAGAAATGGGATTAGTTTGTATAGCTGATGGACAATCTTATGCACCATCAACATTCGGTGAAACAGATAGCACGACTGGAATATGGAAACCCATACTTAGTCCAACTTTTACTGCAGGTACAAATGGAGCTATGCTCAAATTTCAAAACTCAGGAGCATTAGGTACTGATAGCAAAGGTTCAAATAATTTTACAGTCAATGGTAATCTAAAACAAAGCAATAGCACAGCAACAAACAAGTTTCCAGCATTAAACCCAAGAGGTACTCATGCTGATTATGATGGTTCTACATATAATACCAATGCTGGACATAGTTCATTAATGACAACAGGTGTAACAAGAGTAGCACCAATAGATATGTGTTTTGCTGGTGGTAAATGGTATTGGGAGGCTAAGATTGAAAAAAATAATAACAGTTCTACATTAGGCGTTTATCTTACAGATGCAACATCAGGAAAAAGAATAGAACAATTTAATGCAGACTTGGCTCTACAGACTGCAACTGTTGGTGGTAATGGAGCATTGAGTTTCTTAGCTGGTTCATCATCTTTAATACAAATGGGAAACACTACAACTAGCTATGGTACAGGAATAAGTGATGGCGATATTATTATGTTCGCTTTTGATTCTGCAACAGGCAAAGTATGGACAGGTAGAAATGGAACTTGGTTTAATGCACCTAGCACTTCAAATGTCGGTAATCCAGCGACAGGAGCAAATGATAGTGGCAAAACATTAACAAATAATGATAATGAATTATATAGTTTTTATGTCGGTGGAAGAAACTCAGATTCAACAAATCGAACAATAGATATAAATTTTGGACATGGGTTTTTTGGAACTACAGCAGTAGCATCAGCAAATGCAGATGGTAATGGTAAAGGAATCTTTGAATTTTCTCCGCCTAGTGGTTTCTTAGCTTTATGTAGCGATAACATTCAATCAAGTGGAGGTTAATGATGGCAGTCTTTTCAACAATAGCAAAAAATACAGATCATTTTGAAGATAAAGTTTATGTAGGTAATGGAAGTAGTCAAGCAATAACAGGATTATCTTTTAGTCCTGATATATGGTGGCTCAAAGCAAGAGATGGAAACAGTCAATGGTTTTCACAAAACTCAACTATGGGTATAGGTAAAAATTTAGTTTATGGTGCATCAGAAAATGACCCACAGGCAACTACAACCATTGTAACATCAAGAGATAGTAATGGTCTTACATTGACAAGTAGTCAAACAGTTAATGGAAGTGCTACTGGTTATATAGGTACATTTTTAAAAGGTGGCAATGCCTCAACTTCAAGTAATTCAGATGGCAGTATTACAAGCACAGTCCAAGCAAATGATACTGGTGGTATCTCAATAGTAGAATGGACTGGAACAGGAAGTGCTGGTACGATTGGTCATGGGCTTTCAACTGCACCTGATTGTATATGGGTTAAAAATAGAACAGATACACAGCATTGGAGGTCATATTGGCATGGTGGTAATCGTTCAGGTCAATCAAATACTATGAGTGAGGATAATCAAGTAGACTTGTGGGATACAGCTCAACAACAAACTTCTTCTGCATTTTGGAATGACACTAAACCAACATCTAGTGTGTTTTCAGTAGGTAATGATGATGGTACAAATAAAACCAGTAAAAGTTTTATAGCATATTGTTTTTCTAACAGAAATGGTTTTATGAGAAGTGGCACATATCAAGGTAATGGCAAATCACATGGCACTTTTGTTTTTACAGGATTTCAACCACAAGCAATTATAATACATAGATATGATTCTAGTGGAGAATCGTGGTCATATAAAAGTCAAATCTCAATGTTTACTAATAAAGATGGAAGTGCATCAAGTTCAAGTGGTGCAAATCATGGAAACAACATTGAAAAAAATCTGCAAATGGACGTCGACACACAGGAACAGGCACAAGACACTATTCAATTTTATAGTAATGGTTTTGCAACTGCTACAACTGATGGCAAAAGTAATGGTGAGGGGAATCACTATGTCTATATTGCTTTTGGAAAAATGCCTATGGTTGCAACTAACAAAGTATTAGGAACAGCATTTTGATGAAAGTTACCAGCGAACAGAGGTAAATTATGGCAGGACTTAAAGTAAATACAGCTCAAACAGATTCAGCAATTACTTTAACTGAATTGAAAGCATATCTAAAAGTAGATTCTAGTGATGATGATACTGTTTTAAATATTATAAAACAGGCAGTAGATTCTTGGGCTAAAGAATATACTAATAGAACTTTATGCACGACTGTTTATGAACTTTTTATAGATACTGTTTATGATGTTGATGTAAGAGTGCAAGAGGGTTCTTATTTAGGAATAGATCAAGACTTTTCAAGAAGAAACATTATATTGCCTAAATCACCAGTATCAGCAATTAATCATGTTAAATATTATGCTGATGATGATAGCGCAACAACATGGGCTACTTCTAATTATCGACTAGATAATGCCAGTCAACCTAGTAAATTTACTTTACAGACTGGAGTATCTTATCCAACTGGATTAAGACCAGTGAATGGTATTGAAATTAAATATACTGCTGGTTATGGAGATAACACTGCTGTTCCTATGCAAATAAAACAAGCGTGTTTAATATATGGAAGTTATTTATTTGAAAGAAGAGGAGATGATGATAAAGCAATCAAAGCTCCTTATTCAGCAACAGCATTGCTACAACCTTTTGTAGTAAGACAATTATCCACTAATCCATACAGAGGCACTTCACATTATGGTGGAATGAGATAATGTATTTAGGCGAGTTTAGAAATAGAGTCGCTTTGCAAACTCTCGGTGGGTCTACAGATGCAGGTGGTGGTCAATCATCAACCTATTCAACACAAGCAACAGTATGGTCTAAAGTAGAGCCATTATCAGGCTCAGAGGGTCTATTTGGAGATCAATTAAGGGCAACACAAGGATTTAAGTTCACAATCAGGTACTATTCAGCACTAACACCTAAATATAGGTTATATTATAGGTCTAAGGCGTTTGATATCACCAGCATACAAATTGTTGATGAGGGCAAAGAGAGATATCAAGAAATAATAGCAACTGAGGGAGTAGCTACATAATGGCTAAACAAGGTATAAAAGTTTCTATGTTTTCTAACATAGAGAAAAATGTAATAAAAGCTGAAAAACTTTATCAGTTAAATGCCTCAAGGCATGTAAACAGAGTAGCAACTAATTTTAGAAACGATATTATGAGAAGTATGCAACAAACACCTAAAGATGGTAGAGAATACCCAAGAGGCAAGAAAACTCATGTTGCATCTTCACAAGGTAATCCACCAGCTATTGATACTGGTAGATTAATTAACTCTATTACGACTAAACTTGCAACAGCAAGTAATAAACCTAGTGCCACAGTTATCTCTAATATGGACTATTCAGCAAGACTAGAACTTGTTTTAGATAGACCATTTATGGGAGATGAGTCTATTGCATACCTTAAAGCAAGAGTATTTGCTAATAAAATTGCTAAACAAGTTTCTATAGATAAACAATTTAAACCAATTAAGGTTGCACCAGCAAAGGTTAGATAATGGGATATCATTCATTCGATCTACAATCAGCTATATATTCTCTGTTATCAGGAGATAGCACCTTAGATGGTCTAATAGGTAATAATAAAATATTTGACAGCATAGCGCCTCAAGACACAGCATATCCATATGTAATTATTGGTCTTGAAACAATGAGAGATGTTGGCACAAAAACCCTTGATGGTAATGTTTACAATGTTGATATTGATGTATGGTCACAATATCGTGGACAGAAAGAGATCAAGGAAATAATGGAAAGAATTTACAACCTACTAAATAATGCTACAATAGGCGTAAGCGATTCGGATAGTGTTATGAGCTATGTTGTAAACGCAGTCACATTAACAGAGGTTGATGGGATAACAAGACATGGTATAGTGAATGTAGATTTTACTATATTTGATAGTTAATTTAAGAGGTAATATAAATGGCAGTACAAAAAGGTAGTGCATTATTAGTCAAAATTGGTAACGCTGGTTCACCTGAAACTTTTACAACTGTAGCAGGTCTAAGAGATACAAGTATATCTATCAATTCTGAAACTATTGATGTAACAAATAAAGATTCAGCAAGAGTGAGAACTCTTCTAGCAAACGCAGGAATTAAATCATTTTCTATTTCAGGAAGTGGAGTATTTACAGATGGGGCGTCTGAGCAATCTGTTTTGACAGCATTTTCAGCATCAACATTTAGTAATTTTCAATTCTTAGTACCTGATTACAATACATTTACTGGTGCGTTCCAAGTAACAGCTATTGAATACAGTGGTACTTATAATGATGCAGTTCAATATTCTATGAGCTTTGAATCTGCTGGTGCAGTAACAATAGCGACAGTCTAATATGTGGATTGAAAAGAAAGTATCTATTAATGAAAAGGAACATACTTGCCTTGTCAATGGCAATGAAATTGAAATTCCTTTTTTTAAAGGATATGAAAACACTCTTGAAGTAACTATTGATGGAAAGACATCACCTGTATTATCTTTAGATAATGTGGGTGATAGAGATGAAACAATTAAAATTGAGGTAAAGGTAAATGAGCATAAATCCAATCAAAGCAGAAAAACTACTAAACTTTCCAAATGATGTAAGCTATAAAGCTCGTATGTCATTGGACACTATGATAAGAATTGAGAACGCATTAGGTTCTGCTCTTCTTAAATTAGGTAATAGATTAGCAGGTGGTGATTTAACTTTAACTGAATGTATCAGCATATTAACCCTTGCAATAAGAGCAGGTGGTAATGATGTAAAAGATAATGATATTAAACGCATTGTAGATCAAATAGGTATTATTGAGGGTATAAAAATAACAGGAGAATTAATTGCTCTTGGTTTAAACGCCTCTGAATCTTCTGAAGAATCCTCATCAGAAAAAAAAAATTAGCCACAGATGAATACTTACCTGTTGATAGGTGGCTAGAAATTCTGATTGGAATGATGCACTTACCACCCTCAGAGGTATGGAATATGTCAATAAAAGAAATCACTATAGCCATAAATGGTTTTAAAGAATATAATACAGGTAAGAAATCTGAACCAATGACTAGGTCAGAACTAGAAAAATTAAAGGAAAGATATCCTGATTATTAATATATGGCAACAGAATTAGATAAACTAGTAGTAAAGATTGAGGCAGATTTAGGCGACCTTAAAAAAGGTCTAAATAAAGCAAACAATCAAATCAAATCATCTTCAAGCAAGATGAGTAATTCCTTTAATCAATTAGGCAATACTCTTGATAGAGTAGGCAAGAGAGTTATTGTTTTTGGCGGTTTAATAGCTGGTGCGTTTGGTGCTATTCAGATTAAAAAAGTTGTAGATGTTGGTCGACAGATTGAAGATTTACAAGTTAGGTTAAAAGCATTATTTGGCACAGCACAAGAGGGTGCAAAAGCGTTTGATGTAATGGTCAAATTTGCAGGTCGTGTTCCTTTTACTCTAAATGATATACAACAAGCATCAGGAAACTTAGCTGTTGTATCTAAAGATGCAGAAGAACTAGCAGAAATATTAGAAATCACAGGTAATGTTGCAGGTGCAACTGGACTAGACTTTACACAGACAGCAGAGCAAATACAAAGATCGTTTGCTGGAGGAATTGCCTCAGCAGATGTATTTAGGGAACGAGGCGTTAGATCAATGCTTGGTTTTCAAGCAGGAGCAGAAGTTTCAGCTAGTGAAACCATAAGAGCATTTAAAGAAAAATTTGGTAAAGGTGGTGAGTTTGGGAATGTTACCAATGACTTAGCTAATACCTTGACAGGTACTTTATCAATGCTTGAGGATAAACTATTTCAGTTTAGAAAAGCAATATCAGATGAATTTACAGTTGTATTAAAAGAAAACTTTAAAGAATTAAATAAATCTTTTGATGAATCATCAAAAGCAATAGAAGAATTAGGAAAAAGTATAGGTAGAAAATTAGGTGATGCTTTAACATTTATAGTAGATAATGTTGAAGAACTTACCACAGCACTAAAGGGATTAGGTTTATTATTAACAAGTGCGGTTGGAGTTGCAATATTTAACCTTATCAAAAATTCAAATAAACTTGCGCTATCATTAACTGGTTTAATTCTAGCATATAATGAATTATCAGGTGCAGTGGAAAAAATACAAGAGTTTGATAGAAAAGCAGAAGAACAATATAAGAGAAGTGCAAAAGCACTAAATTTAGAAAATGAAGAGTTGCAAAATGTTTTTGAAACTTTTAGTGATTATTTAATGGTAATGGATTCAGTAGGAAAATCAGTAGCAAAAACTAACGAACAATTTGAAATTATTATTGCTACAGAGAATCAAATCAAAGATATAACAGATAAAGTTGGTAAAACTTTTGATGATGCAGGAGAAGATATTTCTAAAGCGTTTGGTAAATCAGTTATAGAGGGTGAAAAATTTGGTGATGCAATGAAAACCATATTTAGAGATGTAGCCTCTGAAATAGTAGCAACCATTGCTCAAATCTTAATAATTGAGCCTATGATAAGAAGTTTAAAAGAATCATTATCAGGATTAACTGGTGGTGGAAGTCTTGGTATAGGTGGTGTGATAGCTAATGTTGCAGGAGCAGTTCTTGGTGGTAATTTATTTGGTGGAGCAACTTCAACTTCATCAGTGGTAGATGGACATAATATCACTGAGGTTACTGGTAGTTTAAAAGGTTTGGCAACAGGTGGCTATGTAGCTCCTAATGTTCCAGTTATGGTAGGAGAAAGAGGAGCAGAGATGTTTATGCCTACTGGTGGTGGACATATCATTCCAAATAACCAAATGGGTGGTCAAGGTGTTACAATAAACCAACATTTAAACTTTAGCACAGGAGTTGTACCAACAGTGAGAGCAGAAGTAATGAATTTAATGCCACAGATCAAAGAAGAAACTGTAACTGCTGTTGCAGAGGCAAGAACTCGTGGTGGTGCGTTTTCTAGGGCGTTTGGTGCATAATGACTCAACCTAGTTATCCTTTAAATCTTCCTAATAGTCCAAGTAATTTTACGACTAGTGAATGGACTATTAGAAGAACTGTAGCTGTTAGCACATCTCCAGTTACTTATGGTTCTCAAGCATCAGATTTTGGTGGTTCTCAATGGGCTACAACAGTTAAATTACCACCTATGCTAAGAGAAGATGCTGTTGCATGGCAAGTATTTTTTATGCAGTTACATGGGAGATTAGGAACATTTAAACTTGGCGACCCTGATGCTAAAACGATCAGAGGTGGATTAACCTCTACAATTAATGTCAATGGCGCACATGATGTAGGCGCATATAGTATTGCTATTGAGGGCGCTAATGCTAGTACCTTAATATTCAAGGTTGGTGATTACATACAGTTTGGTTCAGGAGCTACCCAAAAACTACATATGGTTACAGCAAACTGCACTTCCAATGGAAGTGGACAAGCTACAGTAGAGATAGAGCCACCATTAAAAAGCGCTTTAGCTAATGATTCAGCTATTATATACACCAATGCTCAAGCAATTATGAGAATGGACGCTAATGATCTAACATGGAACGCTGATAAAGTATCTCTTTATGGTATATCTTTTAGTTGCTCTGAGGCTCTCTAATAGCTCGTTTTTGACCATTTTATTATAAATGGCTAACAATATACCCTATTTTGTTTTGCCCTCTATATAATACTCAGCAAACTGTTTACCATCAGGATTCGATATCATTCTTGTCACAATATTATATCCATCTGATCTAAGGTTATTTATTCTACTGGCTAACCTAAAACAACCATATTTAGATAATGCTATCATTGGGTTTATTTTCTTACCTTTCAGCAAGTCTTTTAATATTTTCTCATTTTGTGATTTCATCTTAATACTCTCTATTAAATTTTCTGTTATATAAAGTTCCACCTATTTTACTAAGATAGTTATTAAGTTTTTTTATATTATCTTCAAAAATAATATTCCTTTTATCTAAATAATCAGAGTCTAAATAATATTCACAATCTATAATTGCTCTCTCAATATTTTCAATATGGTAATTTCTTAATAGTCTTTTAAGTTTTCTATCATAGTTAGTTTTTTCAATATCTTTTTTATCACAACCATAATCAGTCACAATATCTTTAAATATATTAAAAATTTGTTTTATCTCTCCATCAGATTTTATTTCACTCATTCTCGTTTGCCTCTTTTATAAGTTTGTTCAAATACCACCGAGCCTTTTTTAAATCCTCAATGCCATTCTTTGTTTTATACCTAGAAACATATTTAATTATGTTACCCTCTAGGAAATTCATCTTCTGATCTAAAATAAAATCACTCACCTCAATCCTGCCTTGATTATAGTGATTGGGTTTATTAATTAAATCTTCATCATCATCAAATGGGCTATTAGACATTTTTTCTCTCTTTTAATCTTGTATAGTAATCAGCTACATCAGAATCAGACTGGTAATCTTTCTCGTTGTAGTTTTCTTTTGGTAGTTTCCCACCTTTGTATAAGATACATCTGTTCCTGCACTCGTTTATAATTTTATCAAAATCCATAATTTTGCTCCTTTATAATAATTTTTTTTATTAACATTACACCATAATGGGTTATAGGTCAAACCCATTATGTGTATTTATTGATTTGGTTGGTGATTTGATTTTATTTATTTACACTATATAAAAGTATTTCTTCATATAATGATTTCCAAGAATAGTGTTCGTGTTCTGCACTACACCATTCCATGTCGTTGTCATAATCCCAATCTTTATCGTTTACTTGAAGTATTTTACATGGAAAAAACTTATTCGTATCTTCCATTTCATAAAATGGTTGTAAACTAATCTCAGGATTAAGTTCAAGCAACCTTTCAGCTTTCTGTTTATAAGATTCTATCTTATATCCTTTGGCTTTAGGTTTAGCAACAATGCCATTGGCAACTTTCTTCTTGTAGTATTTTAATTGTTTAGAATACTTCTTGATGAAAGTATTTGCCTTTTTGATTTTCTTTTCCCAAGAAATTATATTTTTCTCAAGTCTGTCAATCATCAAAGCATCTTTGTTGACTTCAACTTTTGTTTTGGTCGCCTTTATCAAAGCACCCAAGTGCCACTTATGTTTATAAGCATATTCAACAAATCTTTTTTCCATTCTAAATGAATTAAGATTATGTATCTTAGCATCTGAGCCATACTTACGATACTCAATCCAATGACAAGACTTGTGGATAATATCTTCCCAAGTAGTTTGAGAATTTATTTTCCAAGTTCTTGATCTGCACCAAGTATGTCTATTACCTGATGTGGTTTTGAACTCGTAATGTTTTGGTAAAGGCTTATTCATCTCTAAACGATAGAGTCTTTTGATAACTGAAATACATTCTTTGAATGTTGGTTTCTTGTTATCATTTTCATCTTTCATTTTTTGATGAATAGGATTAATAAATTGATCGTAGTCCTCTCGGTCTACTTTTTTATTTATGATTTTTTGTATTTGCATTTTTGCTCCTAGTAAAAAATCACCAACCAAATCTTTAAAGCAGTATCCATAGCCATTTATGGACTTACTTTAAATAGTGTTGGACTATGGAATCTTTTAGCCTTGTAGGTCGCTACTCCTCACCAGTTGCTATCAGGCATATGTTCTAACTCCCAACGACTTTTTATAGAGTATCTTTTTCTCACTCTTATATATAAGTATATACGATATGGGTAACATTAGCAAATTTATTTTGCTATGTAAGTTATTGATTTATAAAGGAATTTAAATTATTTTTTTTATTGACATTGTACCCATAATGTGCTAGGACATCATACAAAAGCAGAGTTATAACAATGTGGCTCTTTTTTTATGCCTGTAAATCAGATAGACTTTCTATATGAAAGTAACAAATGAAATATTAATGCGTGAGATTATTGGTCTTAAAAAATCAGTCGATCTAAATACAAAAGATATCGTTGAGCTAAAACAAATAGTAGCTCAAGGTAGAGGCGTATTCAAGACATTAGCATTTCTTGGAACTGTTGGTATAGCATTTTTAACATGGTGGAATTCATGAGTTTTGAAATTTTAAATCTTTTAGGTAGTTCATTGCTGGGTGGCATAATGCAGATCATGGGTGCTAGAGCCAATGCTCAACAAGAACAACAGAAGATGTTAATGCAAAGAGCAGACTTTGTAGAAAAATCTAGAGATAAGATTAGACAGATGGGAAATCCAAACTTCTTTAGCATGACAAGGCGTATCATTGCCTTGACCTGCATATTCTCAATTATATTATTGCCAATGTTAGCTGGTTTATTCCAAGTACCAATATATATTCAAACAGAAGTTACTACTGGTTCAGATTGGTTTTTGTTTAGCACAGAAACTACAAACACTGTATGGAAAGAAGTACATGGTATGCCATTCTTAGAAATGCACAAAAATGTCGTGATATCAATTATCGGTTTATATATGGGAAGTTCGATTTCCAAGAATTCATAGGAGCTTATATGGATTGGAAATTTATTTTAAAAGGCATGGGAATAATTTTAATTATGTGCCTATTGTTATCTATAGAGGCTAGAGCAGACACGACTTCAAGTGGCGCTACTGATCTGAACCAAACTAATCAAAGTGGCACGAATACTAGTATAAGTGGTGGCTACAGTCAGGAAGAAACAACGACCTATCAATCAGGTAGTTCCAGCAACAGTACCACCACAAATACTACAAACGCACAAACAAAAACTGCTGTTAACTCAGCTATTGCTCCATCAATGTCTAGTTATGGGCAGGATAGTTGTTTAATTCCAATCACAGGCTCAACCAGTACAATATCTTTAGGCATTGCTATTGGAACTTATGTTGAGGATAAAGAATGTTCTGTTAGAAAAACAGCAAAACTTTTAAAACAAATGGGTTTATCCATAGCCAGTATTGCCTTGCTCTGTGAAGAAATGCCTATGGTGAGAAATGCGCTAAGGGTGAGTGGAACGCCTTGTCCACTTTTGCATGAGGGGAAAAGTTATATTGGTGAAGAGGCTATGAAGATATTAAACATGAAAGAAAAAAATAAAACAAAGGTCGATAGCAAACCATCAATGACTTGGAATAAAAAATGATTAAGTTCTGTGTAGAATTGCCCAGTAAACTTTATAGAAATGCACGAGAGATCAAATCTGCAACATTGATTTTAATGATAATTGCAGTTTTTACCTTAAATGCTTGTTCAAGGCACTCAATTACTTTAGGCGATATGATTGTTCATGGTAGCAATGAGCAAGAAATATACGCACCTGAAAGAAAATGAAATATTTGATACCTTTATTATTTCCTATAACTTTGTTAGCAGAAACTACTAATAATTTATTACCTCAACAGTTTTTTAACAATGGTCAAGAACACAATGGTTGGACTTGCACAGACCCATCTCATAATCATGGAAACAGCATTGTAGCTGGTGTTCATGGTGATTTTATAGAAAACACTATCACGCTGGGTGATACACTTAATCAATCGCAAATGAATGGTGGTTGGACATCTACATTGGGCGCTGATATGTGGGGTTGGAATCAATACGACCAACAAATAGAGATGATTCAAACTATAACTGATTCAAGTGGTTCAGTTACTACTCAGAAAAGAGATGTATTTATATCAGGTTGTAATGGATATAATTGTGGCGGTTATGAAACTTATACTGATAGCTACATACAAGGAATTAATAATCAAAATAACTACACCATTAAAGTGAGATTCAACTTTAGTGAATCATCTCAATCTACTTCTCATAGAGCCATAGATTTAAAAAACCCTACACTAATAGTAGAACACAGTTTACTAAACGCAAATCAAGTACAAGAATTAAATACAATAAACTCAACTTTTAAAGATACAGTACAAGAAATAGAATTTACGCCTATTGCATCAATAGAAGAAGTTACTTTTGAGCCAATAATACAAACAGA
>Ga0181403_1000102_pt1 | contig 20271 bp, 21 predicted proteins | sample 26SPOviralmetaG_FD_130132 | JGI IMG/M metagenome (GOLD analysis project Ga0181403, IMG submission 130132) | Marine viral communities from the oligotrophic San Pedro Time Series (SPOT) site, San Pedro Channel, CA, USA - 26 SPOT_SRF_2011-09-28 | ecosystem: Environmental > Aquatic > Marine > Strait...
CTTTGATTGATTGTTGTGTTACTAAATGAGTTGCAGAGTCTGAAGCCATATCATCCTCATCTTTTATAGCCGTTCCAGATATGCCAGTATTTAAAACAGGACTTGTAAGCGTTTTGTTTGTTAGCGTGTCTGTCGTTGCTTTACCTACCAAAGTATCAGTCGCATTAGGTAAGGTAACTGTTCTTGCACCATCGAGCGTATCAACGGCTAAGACTAAACTATTACTATTTTGATGATATTTAATTGTTGGCGTTGCATCGTTACTAATATCAATACGTTGCTCACCACCTGTACCAAGAATAAAAACTTGCCCACCAGCTGGCTTTAAATCTATGTCTCCACTTCCTGCAGCTTCTATTGTTAAGCCATCGCTAGAAAGTATTCTATTTCCTGCAGCACTTACTCTAAAAGTAAACTTAGTTGAGCCGCCATCTTTTAAAAATATTTCACCGCCATCAGCGTCTAATATAACATCACCAGAAGCATCTACAGTAAAATCACCAGTCGTGGTCATTGTATTTTGATTTGTTAATGCAACTGTTCCACTAGCATCAGGTAAATTAATTGTTCTTGATCCCGTTGGATCAGTAACGCCGAATGTTGTAGCATTACTATTCTGATAAAAAAGCATTTCTGGAGTTGCATCATTATTAAATTGTATTCTTTGCTGACCAGAAGTTCCTAGTATGTTTACCTGTCCACCAGCTGGTTTTAAATCAATATCACTTGTGCCGAGAATAGTACCAATGGTAACAGTGCCTAAAACTAAGTTAAGATTGCTAGAGGAATCTACAAGTAAATCTCCGTTAGAATCAAAAGACACAAGCTTGGAGGCTCGACTAGCGGCAAGCGGTAGCGTTAGAGATGAAATCCTGGTATCACCAGGGTTAGCTGTTAAAGTCCGGTCAACTCGTTCACTTAATTGCTGAGACATAATAACAAGACTATCGAGCTGTTCATTTAAGCTGGTCGCTAAAAGATCTCCGGCTGTAACAAAATCTGTTGTCCTGGCAATTGCTCTACCGCCTATGATTGTAAGAACATCTGAGGCAATCAGGGCCGAATCCATTGTCACCGATCCTGTTCCATTAGAATTAATTGAAACAGTATAATGGGTCGTTAAAGTTTGCAGAGTATTGTTTTTGTAAACTTCTAAATCTGCCGCTGTTAAAATATTAAACGTAAAGGCAAACGGACCAGTTCCGGTGTTACCTGTGAATTGAACCCTACGAGTTACGTCATTTATTGGAATATCGGCCATCTATATAATCCCTCGATTTGTTTGTCTTATAGCATATATTGTTTTGTTTTCCAATATTATTACCTAAATCCACCACCTGTTGCGATAATACTTGATGGCCTAATAATAAACTTCTGATTGTTTTCTCTCTCCACTCGCTTCTCCATTCTTCGAAGATAGCCAGGATTGAGTGCTTCTTGAAACTGATACCATATCAAATAATCCATAACCTGTTTGGTGTAAAACAGATTGCCAAAAGGTATATTGCCTTTAGCAAATCTAAGAACATCGCCGCCTATATCCTCATCACCACCCAAAACAACGCCCCTAGTTCTTTGTAAAAGATCTCCCAACTCAGAGGCTTCGCTTACAAATGGGCCAGCTAGTGTTTGTAATGTGCCACCGCCATACCTGTTTGCTTCACCGAATAGGAAGTCTCCATATATTCCAAGACCGCCGCCTTGCATAGCTCCGGCTAAAAAAGTTTCTGGGGAGTGTGGGCGCATTTCACGGCCCTTCATAACCTCTTTGAGTTGCATAACGAAGTAACCCATAACAGTCGTGCCTACAATAGCATTGACTAGACCCATGTTAGCACCAAACCCTCGCTTTAGCTGATCTGTTGCAGTTGCAGCCCCATAACCATAAAGCTGACGTCCTAGCGGTTTAGTAAGAGCTGTTACACCAAAAGATTTAAACTGTGTTAAGAACCTTATGCCTTCACCAGCAGCGGTTCCTGGGCGATATCCCCTTCTTAGTATTGCTCTTTCCCTTGCCCCAGGCGAAGGAACAGCATTGTCAGCCTCAGACACAAGCAATGCAAAAAAGTTTTGGCGTAATGAAACATCTTCAATCTCACCAGGTATCAGGTATGTTCTGCCATCCGGCCCTTTCTTAGCGTTCTTACGAGCCTTGTTCCATTTAGCAGCATCAATATCATATATGCTGAGAAGTCTTTGCAAATCATCAGGTAGCTTGTTAAAACTCTTACTTGCCTCACGACCAAGATCATTAGCAATCATAAGCGTAACACCACGCTTGTTGCTTTCCGTCCAAGGCTGCAAAAGATTAAGCTTAAAAAACATTGACATCATTTTTGATGTTTGGCCTGGTATGTCATCAGACGCATTGAAGCGGCTCATAAAATCTCCAAGCTGCCCTTCGATACCAACACCTAGACGATCTGCAAATTCACGCATCTCGCCAGCGTTCATGCCCTTAAATACAGCGCTAAAAGCATCGCCCCAGCTATCCATCAATGAGCGCCCCTGATACATCCTGTTTGCCGCAATAAACGCAACATCAGAGAAAGCAGATATAAACGCACCACCTAGTTTAGCCATTGTTTGTAATGATCTCATAAAGTGAAAAGTTCTTGCTATGCTGGTGTGAGATCCTAAGTTTACATCTCCAGATATCTCTGCATAAGCAGCTTTAAAATTTATAGCGGCTGCTTCTCTTTTTAATTTTTTAACTTTTTTTGGGTCACTCTTGTATTTTTCCAAAAGACGCTGTTGAATACGATCAACCATTGCTTTCGGATTAGTTCCTAGCATTTCCATCAATGCTGTTGAGCGCAGTGAGGATTGAATATCTTGCACAAACGCCTCACGCAAAGAGGCTCTGCCAAACAGCTGGTCATAATCATACCAATCATCTGCGCTTTTAAAAGTAAACAAAGCGCTTGCACTTTCACGTTTGGCTAGATTACCAGGCCCCTTAAATGATTTAGATATTTCTGTTCTTTCCGTTTGCGTTCTAACGCCTGTTGTTATGGCGTCATAAGATCTTTCAAGAAAAGCCTTTCTGTCAGTCGCAAGTTTTTGCACAAGCTCTCTATCTATAAGCATTTCATCGGGAAGATAAAACTCTCCACTAGCTGTTTTTTGCCAGTTTATTTTTTGACCAATATAATCTACCCATGCCTCTTTGCCGCCCTTAACCATTCTACGAATGTCATGGCTTGCACCAACAACCCGACCCTCTTTTAATCGAATAAAAGCTCCAGCCATGTTTTCTCGTTGAAACGCTTGGCGTTGATATTTAAACATAATCTCGCCCATAGTAACGGCTTCTTTGCTTGCCGTAATTTTTGAATTAGGCAAAGGTTCTTTTTGATTAAGATTTGCTAAGACCCTGGCCACTTCTCTTTCAAAATCTTTTTTCATATTGTTAAATTGAGTTTTTAAATTTGCTTTTTTTAAATCAGCAATAAACCCACCCATAAACTCAGCCATTAAAGCCTGATTGAGAGCATCAACAGATTTTTGTGCGCCTTCAAACTTTGCGTTAACACCAACTAATAAAGCCTCTAGGCCAAGAGAGGGATTGCTTACTGCCTTATCAGCACGTTCTGCTAATGCTATTGCTCTTTGTTCTACAATTATATTTTTGTATCGACTGCGCTTTTCAACCATTCTCGCAACGTCAGCTTCATTAATCATAAGCTCACCGCGATTAAAAACAGATTTATCTAAGTTTTGTAATTGATTAGCGGCTAACCTAGTTTTCTTTTCTGTTTGCAGCTCTGTAAGTATTTCAACTAACTCTTCATCGCTTAGACGATTAGCATTTGCCTTATCTATAACTTTTAAACAATCTGCCATTACGACCTCACCACACAAGCCATACCAGCACGAATAACATCCACTCGTGCCTCATGTCCTTTATCTATTTCTTCTATCTCATCTAAAGCTTTTATTTGGTCATCTGTTAGCTCACCTGATGCTCTGGCTTGCGCCACAATCTCAGCTTCTCTTTCAATTATCTCATCATATGGCGTTACATCTGACACCTCATCAGCGCGTTCTGATGCAGAGAAGTCTGCTAGCTTTTCGCCCTCTGGATCTAAACCCAAACGAGCAAGCATTTCTTGGCGAACATCCCCGACCTTAATTGATATATCGTGAGCTGCATCAACAGCCATTTGTCCGGTTCTAGCCATACGATCAGCTATTGCTGCTACCTCATCATCAGGAATGTTTTTATAACCTGACGCCTCAAGCTCCTGACGAATTTCATTACGAAAGTCTATTTCTTTTTCAAAGTCGTTTGCGCCTCGATGGTATGCCCTCCAAAGATCTGCTTGCTCTTGATCGGCCATAGAAAACGAATAATCCCCGGCAACGTCTTCTTCTATTCTTTGTAACAGCTCATCAGTTTGCCTATTGCCTAAATACCCAGCCTCGAAAGCTAACTCTGCCATATCATCAAGATCCAAGTCTGAAGCATTATCACTTATAAAACTTACAGATGTTCCATTCTTTTTAACGTATCCAGTGCGAGCCTTTATATCTCTGCTTCTTAACTCACCCCTAAAGGTTGGCTTGTTGTCATTAATGCCACCTTTTGATCTAATAAATTCACTTAATGTTGGGGGCTTTCCAATAGCTTTTGGCGCAATAATTTCGGCTGTTATGTTTTGATCTGTTATGAATTGCCTGAGAGCCAGATCATACGTTATACTATCGCCTGTTATCTTGTTTGCTTTTCGTAGATTTTTAACAATTTTATCTGCACGAGCCTGAGCCTCTGCTTCAGAAATAGGTTCTGCGGCCTTTCTCGCTTCTATAATTTCTGAAAACTCAGATATATCAATAACTTCTTTTTCATTAACACTTCTTGCCAAAATAGTGCCAATACCACCGCCAATAGCACCACCAAGAAACAAACCAGCGCCAACATTAAACAAAGCTTCTGACATTGTATAATCAAGCTGTTGATTAGCTGATAACCCATAATAAAAAGGCTCTGTTATTGCTGCACCAAACGCACCCTCTTTTGCACCAACAACAGCACTACCTCGTATTGTTCCATATCTTGCTAGTGATATTGCTCTGCTACTGCCGCTAACAATAGGGATAAACATAGAAGCAAACTCTAGTGGATCTGTTGCCATTGCAGCCATACCGCCAGCAAACTTAGCAGCGCCAGGAACAAAACCCTTTGGCCCAGCTTGTATGATTGCTTCCCTAATCATTTCTTCTTTTTTGTTTTGAACAAGCAAGTCAGCTTCTTCTTCTGACATTGCTCGGTCGAAAGTAATGATCTCGCCAAATATTTCTTTTAATTCTTCTGGTGTTTTAAATACCCCAATATCTAATGCTTTTTCTTGAAACCTATCAGTCTTTGGTGTTCCTAGTAATTCAAGTATTTCAGTCGCCCTGGTGCGTAATCTGTCTAGCTCTTGAGGATCTGTTTCTGAAGCTAACTGATTTTCTATTTCGTTTTTTTCTTCTTGGAGAACAGCATCCATCTCTAAAAACACTTGTCGCCTTGCATCTGTATCTGCGATATTCTGTTCTATTTTATTTTCTATCAATGGTTTCATGGTGGGCATATCAAAGACAGCACCAACAGCTGTTCCTAGATCAACAGACAGCTCATTTCCGGCTATCTGCCGGAGTATTCTGTTTTCTGTTGCTAGGGTTCTGGATCGCATCATTGGGTTTTTAACCATTCAGTATAACTTAGTGGCTCTTGAGATTTTTCTAACTGTTCGTTTACATAAAATGTGTAATCTTTACGCTTTTTAAGATTGGCATCTCTAGGCACTGTTCTCATATACTTCATAGGACCAGCATCTAACTCGGTATCATCAGGTCCTTCGTCTGTTGAGGGAGGCATCAAGTCCGTGATACTTTTATTATACATACTCATTGCTCGTTGAAAGTTGGCCTCATTACCCTCTTCGCCTATGGTTGATATGTTAAAATCTTCTCGTTTAGGCGGCACTGGAAGCTGTAACATATCATTATCGGAAGGCTCATCTTTATCTATAACAGGTAAGGCTTCTTGAATTGCTTGTGTTACGGTTGTATTAACATTTGCTAAATCTTTAAATTTAATATCTACAAGTTGATTATTATCAAACCTTACCGGAAGTAGCTTACCGCTTTCTGTTTGATAATGAAGAACTACTCCGTCTCCAGTGCTATTGTTTAACCACAGACCATTTGACGATAATGCCGCTATAGAAACAGCTTCACTTATATAGGCAGGATAATCTTCGACTTGTAATTCTTGAATACCCATCTCTTGCAATTTGCGCTCGTTTAAAAGGCCGCTACTTGTCAGTATATTACCCTTGCTAATTAGAGCCTCCATATCTTGAGCGTTAAATTGTTTTGGAACAATAAATAGTCCATTAGGACTGTTTACAATATTATCAAACTCTGGAAAAATTTCTTTTATTACTCGTGTGGAAGCGGTCTGACCATCTAATCCATCAACGGTCATGTATTTAAACATTAGTTTTTTAGCAACACCATATTGTTCATTGTATTGCTCTAATGCTGCGCTATCTCCACCTCTTAAATATGCTAGCCTATAATCATTTACGCCTTGTAATAATAGTGTTTCTGCATCATTAGCAATTCCTGCGCCTTTTGGCTTAAGGTCTTCTTCTTTAGATTGTGACAGCTGCACTAGTTCTAAATGTAAATTTGGATCGTCTGTAAAAAGGGCTTCAACATATTCAGGCGCTAAACCGTTTTTTCTTAGTTCATCAGCAAACCTGGGGGCTAAATCGCCAAGATTGTTTTGTATTTCTTTGAATATTGAAATTTCTAGGTCATCATCAATAGCTTGGATGCTTTGTATCATTTGTTGCGCCATATCTTTTGACAACAATCTTCTATCGTTTTGAGGAACGCCCATAACATCATATTGAATATTTAAGGTTTCATTAAGACGAGTAAGAGCCATTGCCGCAGTATTTATATTTCCTTCGCCTAATTCTTTAAAAACTGTAGATGTCAATTGTGAGGCTTGCTTGTTTGTTTGTGTAACATATGAGGCTGGGTCACTTCGTAAAACTTCTTGCCGTTGAATTAAAGCTGTTTGAAAAGCTTCTGCCCTTTTTCTTAAAATGTCAGCTTCTGCACCAGTAGCACCTGGCGGTGGGTCGTTTGCCTCATTTTGTAATTCTAATAAAACTTCATTGGCTTTTGCGATTGGCATAGAAGATAGTGCGCCATATGTTTTAGCATCTTCTTGGGTGTTTTCCCATTGTCTTAATAACGCATCTAACGTGTCCTGATCATCAAGATAAAGAGCTGTGAGCTTATCTTCGTCTATCTCAAAGCCTGGCTTAACCTTACCAGTATTTACATAGTATGTTATTGCGTCATCTAATTCATTCGTAAATAAAGATTTGCCTGTGGTAATTTCTGAATTTAACTCTCTTCTAAATCTATCTTCAAAATTTCTGGTTTGTTCGAAATTCATGCCAGGGTATTTTTCTATTTCTGACAAATCATCAATAATAGCTTGCTTCCCTAGAACGTCTGCATTTTCAAATCTAAAGAAAAGGTTTTCTCTTATTGCCGCCTCAACAGTTGAGTCAACAAGCTTCCGAGCTTTTTTATCGCCTGTGCCTCTTAGCAAAGCTGTTTGAAGAAGATCCTCACCAGCCTTTCTTATGCTTTCTTCAGAAGCCCCTTCGGTCAAAGATAAATCTAAAACCTTCTGAGCGCCCTCTGTTAATATATTTGTTGTTTTTTCTGCATAAGCGTTCTTAGCTTTTACTGTAACAATCTCTGAATATTTTGTTGAATACGCTGCATTGTCCTCTGTAATTCTTGCATTGAGAACGCCAGCCGCTACTGGATCAACAACTTGCAAAGACGCAGTATAGCCATCTTGAATATCGCTCATCTTTTCATTGAATACAAAAATATCCATGTTTGCTTCGTCAGCTTCAGCAACAAGTGTTCTCATATCAGATCGTGCAGCCGTTTCTATTTCAACAACAGCAATTCTGTTAGCGGCGTCAAAAGCAGCTTGCTCTGCTATTGTTCGTGGCCCGTCTTGTTGCTGTAAAGCAGTTAAAACAGGAACAGCGCCCTCTTCTCTCACACGCTCCTGACCTCTGCGCTCTGCTAGTTTTGAACCCTCACGAAACGCAAACTCACCCATTCTGTCTAATTCAGCTGATATAGTTCTTCCCAACTGTGACGCCTCTCGTGCATCAGCAAAGTCCATGCCGGAAGGCTGTCTAACTTTTATTCCTGTTTTTTGATACTTTGGAAGAACCATCTTTACACCTAACCTGTTAGTTGCCCGTATCTATATGCACCTGTGCCAATAGTTCCGATAGCCCCTATGACTGATGATTTATACGCTGTATCTCCAGCTTTTCTATAAATATCTGCTTGCTCAGAAGCTTGGTTAACCGCGAGTATAGCATTGTCAGCGGCTATATTAGCTTCAGTAATACCATCAGCTGTTGAGGCAGTTGCCAAGACCGCAGATGATCCAGATGTGGGATCAACACCACCAGCCGCAGACCTTGCAATGATTGCGGCTAAAGTATTGTTTAAGTTGCTTAATATGTCAGCACCCTTTTGTTTATATGCTATAGCCTCTGTCCGGCCTTTTAGTTGGGCTAGATCTGCCTCTCTACGATATCGATCTCTTTGAGCACGACCAGATTTTATCTGTCCAGCAGCAGAAATTGCTGAACTTATCATCATCGCTGGAGCTGCAAAACTAGCCATATCTAACTTCCTACACTTAATTTATATTCCAAACCTAATACAGTCATAGGCAATGGAACATTTTGAGTTAATGTTATTTGTCCGGTTGCACTATATCCTAAAATACCATGCGCTGTTTTTAATCCGGTAAATGCCTGAATAGGTGTATCGAGAACACTTACACCAAAATTTCTAAACGATATTTGTTTACCGTTAATTACCAGATCTTTTGTTTCATTGAGTAGAGCATCGACCTGGACAATGCGTTTCTTTACACCCTGCACAGAACCCGATCCCAATACTGGCTCCGTTGGCATTGTCTTTGCCTGGACTGTATATTCTAATCCCACCTGAAAACTAGACGATGCTGCTCCTGCAAACGTAATTGTAAATGGAGAAGCCGGAACCGTCTGGGTTGGCTCTACAACGCCATCACGAACAATCTCAACAGTTGCTCCTTGAAGGTGGTCCATCGTTGTTGAGGAAGCAGCTCCTCCAGTCTTAGCGCTATCTAAGGTTACATCTTTGTCAAACTTTTCTAAATAGTATCGAACTTGCGAATTGACAGTGCGCTTTACAATACAAAAAGTATCAGAAATTTCTGTGGCTACAGCAATAAAATTACCATCTGTTGTAAACTGACTGGGTGCTATAACCTCTTGCCCAACTAAAATAGAATACACTGACATAGATCCGTCATCGCCATTAACGATAAATAACCGATCTGCCTCATCAGTTGAGGTTGATCTTCGAGTCGCCAAGTCAACAGGATTTTTTATAAGATGCGATGAAAGTACGGATATCTGTTGCACTTGGTATGATTTTGTATTTGACCCAAATTGAAATGCGTTTATGGCTTTACCCTGTCTTTGAACAAATACAGACGCACCGTTAATATCTTCTATCGGAACTCCTGGTTTAGCGCCAAGTCTTGTTTGTGGCCGGATAAGAAAATTTACTGGCGTAACCGGAGAATCTTCTGACTGAATAACAACAAACTCACCGCCAGTAGTAAATATTCTAAGATCAGCCCCAGCAATTACGGCTACAATACTATTTAACTGATTAGTGTTTATAGTTGCTTCTACACCTTCATCATCCAATCCAGTGCCAGGATCAAAGTTAAAGAAATCAATAGCTCTTGATCCCCATATGGTATTGGGCCTGGACTTTGATCCACCGAAATATAATCTACCCTCATGGAACGTGGCTGATTTTGCCCATCCTCGAGCATTGCTCCAGACATCCTCATAGCCATGTTCACTTTTCCAATTACCGGCTACAACTCCACTCGTATCAAAGAACGGAACTTCTGTGACTGCCTTCATTACCGTTGCGCTTACAAACTCTACATATCTGGCTCGTCCAAAAGTAGTATCGACTTGAGCAAATTCATTAACGCTTGCCGCTGAGAAAGCCTCAACCTTGTATCCTGTCGTGTTATCTGGTGCTGTAGTCCAAGGTGGGTATATTGTAGCAACTTTAGTTGAGCCTACATAATCATCAATAAACCTAGATTGTCCTGATCCAGTGCCAGAAGTAAGAGTAACAGACATTCCATTGGGAGCATCATCAGACGAATATGCAGATGAGGACTTCAGTGTAATTGTACTAGCGCCCCCAGCTTGAGCTGTTCCTGTGTCTGTCGTTACGCTTGAAGCTGTAATAGTAATGTTACCAGATACTGCGCTGGGGGTAATTGTAAAATTTGGTGAATGTATACTTAAAGCATAAGGATATTGCGGCACATTAGTTAACGGTAAGTTTTCTAACGTCCAGTTTGTATCTGTGTTTCTAACAAGTCTTTTTGTCTGCAAATCCTCATGGCATAGAATAAGTGTATCGACAGCCTGGGTATAAGTAATTTCATCTAGCATAGCTGCCGTAATGTCTGAAGCGGCTATATAATCATTGCCCGTTCCATTTATGTTTGCTTGCAGAACACCAGCCTTGAATACATAGATCCGGCCAACAACTAGAACTAAAAGAAAACTATCTGTGACGCTAAACTCAAAAGGTATTAGCTTAAATGCTGTAAAGCCTGTTCCAAAGTTATAGATAAACTTTAACCCATCTCTACGCTTTAGACCGCCTTGAGGTTGTATAATAACATTTGTCGCTTCTTCCAGGGCGTTTTGATATTGTGATAAATCTGTCCTGGCTCGTAATAGCGGATCTAGTTCACCAACAGAAAAGTTTGTTTGAAACTGAGTAATACGCATTTACTGCCTCACTTCAATTAAAGAATAGTCCTCGACAATTTGCGTTGATTGGCCCCTAGCATCAATATTCATAGCTTCACGCATACGGCCACCTCTGCCGTTTTCCCCAGGCGATCCATATGTTAATGCTCTAAAATAGTCTGCTTTCTGTGCTTGATCTGTAACAGCGATTGCTAATTCAGCCGCCAGCGCTGTTTTTAACAAACGAACAAAATATGGAGGCATAGCAGATTCAGGAACAGTCGCTTGATAATCTATAAAAACTGTTTCCATACTTGAGTACAACTCATCGCCATATATTTCCCAACCATATCGGACAGATCTTTGATCTGTTCCACTGGTTTCAAAAACGGCTAAAGCTCCAGTGAGTTGATCTCCTGGAAGCTGATAGGCGTATTTCCATTCGTTAACTGGAGTTGTGGCAAGCCTAGCTAATTGTACTTTTTTTAAACTCCAAGACCATACATAAGTAGAAAGTAAAGTATCTCTTAAATCGGGATATAGTCTATCACAAGCTTGAGCGCTATCCGTACCCTCTGTAAAAGACGATATTGGAGCAGCCCCCAAGGAAATTAAAGTATCTGAACAAATTGAAATGTCAGTATCTCCAGCAGCCATCAAGCCCTCCACTGTGTAAAAGGGGCCAGTTGCCCAGCCCCATATTAATTAGTCTGAGTCGGTCGCTGTAATTGTTAGACCATCTGTTACGTCAACAACGCCACTTGCGTTGCTTGCAACATAAACCCATGACAACGCCTGTGTGCCGCCTGTTGAAGAGCGAACCAACATCGTGTCACCAACCGCTAATGTATTTGCCAAGCTATTAAAATAGCCAGAAGTATTTACATCACCGATTGCGTCAGTTGTTGAATAACCGTAGAGGCCAGGCGCATCGCCCTTTTTGCCACCACCGTAATTCACGAAACCAGTACTTGAAAAAGCCATGTGTTAGTCTCCTTACTCAGTACATGAAATTTTTACGATACCCTCGTCATCAATCGCTATAGCTCCAGCTGAGAACATGGAACTTACTAGGAAAGATGTCTTTTCAGGTATGTAGTTAACTTCGCTCTTTTGCGAAATGCTTTCGGCATAACCCATTGAGCTTTCGTGCCATGCAAAGCAAGTACGAGTAGATGGCTTTGGAACACCACCCTCATCACGATCGCCCATAGTCATTATGTTAAAGCCCATGAACGATGAAACCTCGCCGCGAACAAGAGCCTTGACTACAGCAAAATCACTCGAAGTTACTTCAGTCTCACTGAGCAACGCATCAAGCTGAGAAGAGTGCATCAATATGTGACGCCCTTCAGCTGGTACGTTTTTTTCATTAAGAGCTTTAGCAGCCGCACGAAGTTTTGCAATATTCATATTGGTAGTAGAACCACCAACACCAGTTGCAACCGTTGACGGTGATGAAGCCGCATCAAGAGCATCGATGCAAAGTTGATCCATACGTCTAGCTATTGCTTTGGAAACAACTTGAACCAGCTCGCTACGCTCATCAAAGTTAACATGAGACTGATGAAAGATATCAGAATACTCTGCAGCGATAAAATCAGACATTGTTGCCTGAACATTGCTATAGGTTACGTTTAGCGGAGTTACGTCAGTTTGCGGAACGCGAACCGTTGCAACGCCTTTGCCGATTTTTGGAAACTTAACTGTGTTTCCCTGAACACCTGTTCGTGTTCTCATAGTGCCGCGAAGCAATGCCTCGCCTTGGTATGCCTGTTTCACTTCTTGATCGAATAGTGTTACAAAGGCATTAGTGATACTCTGCGCCATAGCAGAAGCCTCCTTTTAAGGTTTCTAATATAAAACGCTTACCGTTAGCCGATGTTTCGGGCGGTCGCTTGCGTGGAAGTGGTCACGCCAACCAGTGGATTCACCACATAAACGGGCCGCCTTTGGTTATCCGTTACACCACATATACACACAAACTACACACATTGCAACAATATCTAGTTGTTAACTTCCATCCATTTCTTTTCGATCTTAGTTCGCCATACAGCATCACTCTGCCATCGAGGATCTGCGATCGCTTGCTGAAGATCTGTTACTGTCATTTCTGGTTCTGCAACAACAGGTTTTATTGGGATATTCTCATTGGTGTATCCCTGGATAAGTTTAGTCAAAGCATTAATACTATCAGCATTGTTTATGCTGTAGCTTAGAGCTGCTTTCTCTGCTTCGTTTAAATCAGCTCCCTTGATGTTGCGCTCAAGAAAACTGATTTTTTCCTGGGCATTAGCACCAAGCTTTTGCATTTCAGCTCTTCGATCATACTCAATATCTTCAGCCTGTTCGCCATTCATCTCCAAGATCTGACCAGCCAATTCCTCAAACGCCTTCTGTGAAACGCCATATTCTTTAGCCCAGCTTTTATATACCTCAACAGCCGGATCTTCCAGATCGAGGCCACGATCAACCAAATCCGAAACATCGTAATCACCTTCTGGTGCTTTATGTTTGCCGGATCTAAATGCTTTTTCCAATTCTGCATAGCTCTTTGCAAGCTTTTCAACATCTGGTCCATCTTCATCCCAAAACTTTTCTGGATAATAATCAGGCCGATCAATAGGTTCGCCATCATCTTCTGGCGCTTCCTGTTGTTCTGGCTGTTCATGCACAGGCATAGGAGCCTCTGCTTGTGGTTCATCTTCTTTTGCGTCTATGTTTATTAGCGGCGCTTCTGCTTCCTGCACTTCAACGTTTTCTGTGTTTTCTGTTTCTTCAGACATTATCGCTCCTATCCACCCTTTTAATAATTATCCGAACAAGATCAGCCGCACCTTCTCGAAAGTAGCCTTGACTTGGATCTTCTCCAGGAAACCAGGATGGTTGTTCTATTGTTATCTGCCTCAGATGACTAAGCACCTTTTGGCCTTCCTGTGATTTAAATAACCTACCATATAATATATCTAGGTCATCCGCTTTCTGCGGTTTCGCCTGTGCCTGGTCTAATCCTTCCCAACCTTCAGCCGAACTCATTGCAACGCTCCGGCAACAGTTTCATCTGTTGGCATTTCTGGCTGTTGCTCAGCCATCATAGCTTGCTGCATTTGTTGCATCATTGCCTGTTGTTCTTCTGGTGTATTGAGCAATCGAGCATCGATACCCATCTTTTCAGCAATGAAATCTACCATCTCTGGTATGTTTAGTAATGTCTGGCCCATTGGCCCCATCGCATTAGCAATCTGCATAAAATTAAGAAGTTGATTTACCTCTTCCATTTTTGGCGCTTCTGCCAATGGTGACACTGGTACAACTTTAACTTGAACACCGTTTACCTTTAGAGGCATACGAATAAATCCCTGGCGATCGAGAACATATAAAGTCCTGGATACCAACGGTATCATTATCTCAGTCATCAATCGACCGAAAGCAGACCCCAGATTTGTAGCCAGTTCACGCTGGCGCTGGGCGATCTCTGTGGCTGACCTGGCGCTCATTGTATCTGGTGGTAAACTATCATCCATCAAGATCTTTTTAATGTTCATTGTAAGATCCTGAATAACAATCTGACTTGTGTTAAAATCCCCAGCTCGGGGTAAAGGAGCCAGGGAAGCACCTTGCGGCCCACCATTACGCGCAACTGGAATAATTGCACCTGGTTGTATTTTAATATTCTGGGGGTTTAATACACCATCGTCAGCTGCAAGGAATACACCAGATATCGAAAGACTTGCGTTCTTTAATATCAATTCTTTTGTTTTGTTTAGCGTTTTAATATCTGCAATCGCATCAATTAACGGGCCTCGACCATAAACTTCACCAGCTGTTTTACTGAACCTGGCAACAATAAACGGACTGCTATCCATTTCTCGATACACCAACTCTTGCTGTTTGTGCGGCCAAACCACATGATAGTGGTACCGTCCACTTTCCTGATCAAAAATTATAGCATCGAATAAATCTAGCTCTTCGTGTGGCTTATCATCAATCGCTGTTTGAAGCTCTGGCGTTATTTTAACGTCACGAAACTCTCGCTTAATGGCTTCCGATTTAATCCGTAGCTTACGATATACGTTATCGATCATACCATAAGCACCTTCTTCGATCGCTACCAAGTATTGCGGAACAGCTAAGAAACGCAAAGGGGTTACTGCATCGCCTGGCGTAATCATCATAACAGCTGTGCCTACAGAAAGATCTAAAAGAAACTCACCCATTGCCAGGTCAAAACTTGTCTGCCGTAGCTGGTCAAACATGATATCCACATAAGCATCGAGTATTTCTTGCGCTCGCTCTTTCTCATCATCTGGAACAGCTGAACCTGGTTCTAACCTACACCATTTACGCATTGGTGGGAAAAGGCCGGACTGCATTCTATTCGCAAATCTTTTTGTAGACGATACAGCCGTACTATCAAAAACTCTTTGTGTTTTGTTTTTGCCTGGGGTTTTACCTTCGTAATAACCGCCATACAAATTTCTTTGTGGCAGAGCAAACTCATAACAATCTTCATAGATTGAGCGCCATTCATCTTTTCGAGCCTGTGCTTTTGCCTCACGACCCATCACTTCTTTTACATTTAACTTAGGCATTTCTACTCTCGTTTCGTTTACTTATAGACGCTGCTTTCTTTCTGGCATCTGCTTTTGAAGAAGCACCCCAGGCGCGGAGGGATAAGAGCAGCCTAGTAGGTCGCCCCTTGCTATCACGCTCCGGCCCAGAGTTCCCTGCCATTCGAGCCAGGAAGGACGCTCGGCGAGGGTTATCGCCTGTCTTTACCGGAGCTTTTAGTTTTGAGCCTGTTGTCCGATTAAAGAAGGCCCGACCAGCAGCGTTTAAACCGCCTTTAGGATTTTGATGTACTTTTTTTACCACGAGGCTTTGCCTTTTTCTTTGGGGCTTTTTCCTTTGGAGCCTTTCCACCTTCCCACGCTTCATTGACTTCGGGAGTAGAAGGGTCATCCGCGACTAGGTGACCCTTCTCGTTTCTTGCCCTTTTCGGGTCTGCCTCAACTCTATGAAATACTCTTGGATCTTCTTTAATTTTTGTCATGCTAAATTCAAAAGTTTAGTTTTTAACTTCGCTAACCTTTCGTCCTTCTGTTTATAAAATTTCTTACGTCTTTCCTTACCTTCGGCCTTTTGTTTTTCTAAGGCTTCTCGTTTTAATCTTGCTGCTCGTTGAGCTGCAGTTTCACCTTTTGAGCCGCTGCTATTGCGCCTTGACCGCATATTTTCTACTACTTGCTGACTACGTTTTGATCTATCATCGAGCCTAGCATAATAGCCAATATCTTTGTCTTTTGCCCCTATATCCATCAAGAAATCATCTTTTGCTTTTTCTAAAGAAGTTTTGCTTTGTGTAAACTTTTGATTTCCTGGTGATGTATTTCCAGATGATATCTGCCTACCCGTATATTGAGAATAACCATCTGATATAATATTTGTTTTTTTAGATTTGTTTGAAAAAAAAGAAAACTTTTTCTTAGCCATAACTAGCCGCCAAGCTTTTTCTTAATTTCATTCATAGCAGCACCTTCTTGTCTAAGAGGTGAGAATAATAACCTCATACCGCCAGTTCTGATCAAACGTCTGCGCCTTTGTGCGCCTCTCATTTGCGTTGTCTCCTGCGCCTCGGCTCTTTCTTCTTGCCGATCAATTACTTCTTCTGTTGGTGTAGCTGCCGCGACTGGTGCTTTCTTTTTTGGAAAAATACCGCTCATTTATTCAAACCTTACCATTGAATAATAGTCAGCCCCCTCTGGACCAAACTTTCTGTGTTTACACTCTACCTCAAAATGTAGTGCTTTGGCAAACCTTAATGCTACCATATGTTGTGATTTTACAAAAATTTGCATCCTTCTGATACCGGATGTAGCCATTACCTCGCTTAAAAGCGCTCTTGCGCCTATCAAAGTAGACCTTGTGTGATTTTCTAGTCCTTCGCCTGGAATAAACCATGCCTCCACCACGCCAGGCCAAACATCTCTTACACCAAACACGCAAATAACTTTGCCTCGACCGATAGCTGCCCAACTCCAGCCATGCTCAGAGTTTTCCCAAACATAATCTAAATACCCAGAAATACTATCGGCATACTCTTTTTCGTGTGGCCCCAGGTCTATGCTTAGAAGATGATTGTATTGTAGCGGCACAATCTGTTCGTCCGGCCTCATTTTAAACGTAGGAAGCTGTATAAGGCCCATTAAAACACGCTGAAGTCGCTATTCGCAGTATATGACCCTTGCTGAAACGTAGAGCCATATGATCCTCTTCGTAAGCGTCTTTGTTCACCGCCACCTAGCATGAGATACCCAAAAGCATCGCCACAGTGCGAATGTTCATTCTTTACTGGCGCATCTTTAAATCTTTCCTGACCAGCGCCCAGGCTTTGCCTTTTGAAAAAATACCCACCGCTAAGTGATTTACGCAGCCTTAAACATTTTTTATCGACAACTAGCCCTGGTTTACCGCTTACGAGCCTGGACATTGGGGAAGCGCCAGCTTCTCGTCTTACCTGAAAAGCATTGCTATCTGTTGGTTGTGCTTTAAATCCGATAGATCTTAGATGATCGAAGGCCGTAACCTCATAGATCTCATCGCGTTTATTACCAGCCGGATCACCCCATATCAGGATTTCATTCTTAGAATACCGTTCTGCTATTCTTCCCAGGAGTTCCTGGCCAAATCGCTCAAGCCCCATGTCAAACGTGACCAGCTCATCGCAAACACGCCACGCACCGCCCTGGGTTCTCTGCCCAAAGATAGCTGCCGGAGTTAAACCAAAGTCAACACCGATTTGTATTGGATAATATGGATCTACTTCCACATCACCGGACATCAACTCATCATCATACTCAGGCCAAACTGGTCTGCCTTCCTGGACAAATGTATACATTCCCTGGGCATAACATCGAATCCAATCTAAATTCTTACCGCCAAGCAGCTGTTGATAGTAACCTGGTGGCAGATTGTTTGCGTTTTCAGCATTTTCATTGACACGCCACCATTTTGCACCAGAAAACACAAAGCCTTGGGCATCAGGGTTATCATCCGGCACTTCATCCGGTGAAGCTTGCAAAACACCGCCTGGCTGTCTGAAGAACGTCCAGGGAAAACTTCCCTTGATTGGGTGCTTTTCTGCTACCTCATGCCACCAATGATCACTATCTGGTGGGTTTGTATCCATCCAAATGCCATACCAAGTAGGACCGCCATCAGATTTTGTAGGATATCGGCCAACTCTGTGCGTTAATCCATCGATTACTGCTTTGGGAAGCTCTCTAGCCTCATTAACCCAGGCACCAGTGAGTTCCAATGATAATAATTTTCTGACGTCTTGCGGAGAAGACAATGCCATGAATATAACTTCGCAATCTATTCCAGGGATATCGCCCCTGGTTGGGATCTTAATGTGATGCGAAATAGGTGGTTGCCAGCGCATACCGCCCCACACATCTTCGGGAAATAATTCTTGCCAGGTTTTGATAGTTGTCGTGCGCAGCTCGGGATATGTGTTCCTCACGATGACAAAACGCGAGTACTTGATCCCATCTCTAGGAGATGGCTTTTGCTTGACCGCCCTTAACATTATCTCGGCTGCGCAACCATAGGACTTACCAGATCCAACCGGACCCATCAAGCCCCTAATAAAACTCTGGTCATGTAAAAACTTCCAAACAGTCGGGCTGTTCTCAAAGTTTAAATCAAGGCTGGGGATCGCGCTCATTTTTATCCTGCAATGTTTCCTGGCTTATTTGTCTGATTGATCTTAATGCTTCTTCGAGAGCCTCAATCCTTTGCTCCAGCATTAGAAGTGCTACCTCAAGTCTTGCTGTCTTGTCCATCAATGACCTCCGCATACTCAGTTGTTTGCGGCCCCTTCATGTTAATACCAACAATCGAAGGCTTATCACTCTCTTGATCTGGACTATCCAGAAACCCAGCTGCTTTAGCCAGGACACGCAACACCGAAACCTTATCGTGCATCTCAATCGCAACCCGACCATCTGGCATAGGTGTTATTTTTTTAATAGCTCTCAACGCATAATCAGGAATATCCTTTTCATCCTTCATCGTACCATCAAGATTAATAATCTCAGTAATCGAAGTTGTACCCAGAGCAATCAATTCCTGGGCAACAACCTCTTTGTTACTTTCTAACGTGGCACTCGTCCTGACCTTTTTCTGTGTAACGCGTACACCACCAAACCGACCAATAGGAGTTTGCCTCGTTCTAGCCATTAAATCAATAACAGCTTATCGCCGTCCCATTTTTTGTTCTTCATGTCTTGGTATGTTTCGCTATCTTTAGAAATTTCAAGAAAAAACTCAGGATCACCATCCCATCTCTCAGGCCCAATAACAATACCTGGCGCTCTATCCTCACCCCTTTCGTTATGATACGAACTCACGCCAAATAACTTTCTATCAAGTTCAATAAAGCTTTCGCTTAATTCGTTATCTCCATCACGCTCGTCATCTCGATACGCATTCAAAGATTTTCTAAGCAAGAAATATTCATACGGTGTCAATACAATCACAGCAACCTCCTAAAATGGGATCTCATCTTCAAAATCTTTGCCAGCATTATTATTTTGCTGAGAAGATTGATTATCCAACTTACCCTTATCGTCCATCGGAAATAAGCTTAACCAAATCTCGGCTTCCTGGTTAGGTATCGGCAACGCATTTAACTTTATACGCATACCCTTACTGTCCTCAAAGGCTATACCCATCTTCACCCAATCAGATTTATCAGGATCACTCCTGCGTTTCTGACCCTGTACTACGTTATACATTTTTTTCATTTTAGTTCCTTCCTATTATTCTGGTATCGCACTTATCTCAGGAAAAATCCAGAAAATATTTATGTGGTACACTGTAGCAGTACGCCAGGGGGGTGGGGGCCAAGGGTGTCACTTTTGCAGAACGCCTGACATTTTTTTTATTGCGGCTCAAAAATTAACATAATGTATATTATGCGAAAACCTATGGCGTTTTGTCATACCCTCATAACCTTTTATCCTTCACTATTCCTTTTATTATATCGTTTGTTCTATAATCCTTAGACTTTCCTAGTGCTTTTGATACCGGCACTTGGAAATATCCTATGCCACGCGCCATATCGCGTCGGTTTTTGTAGCAGTATTCGGCATGGTTCTTCAGTATTGCAGACCATTCCTCCATTGATAGTCCGTCTTTAATCCAGTGTGACACAGTCTGAATATCTCTTTCATTAATGTTGCGAGGTGTTCCATAACTTTCACATATCCTCAGAAACAAAGAACAAAACCTTCTAGCATCATTATATATATTATCTTTATTATTCGTTATAATGTTCTCGTTTGTGTTACCTCTAGGTGTAACA
>Ga0181403_1000107_pt1 | contig 19782 bp, 21 predicted proteins | sample 26SPOviralmetaG_FD_130132 | JGI IMG/M metagenome (GOLD analysis project Ga0181403, IMG submission 130132) | Marine viral communities from the oligotrophic San Pedro Time Series (SPOT) site, San Pedro Channel, CA, USA - 26 SPOT_SRF_2011-09-28 | ecosystem: Environmental > Aquatic > Marine > Strait...
TTAATTGTACAGATGCAGATATATTAAATGTTGCTCCACCAGTTGCTCTAGATAGGTTTAAAACAGCAGTGTTTTGGTTATAAAAATTTCCACCTGAAGCAAAACTTTTTAATGAAGCACTAAAACTTACAATAGACCCTTGAGTAAATTGTGTTAGCCCAAAATCAAAAACAGCTTTTGAGTTTTCCACACTTATCGTACTTGGCGTAGAACTACCATTTAAGACTTGGTAATCTGAAGAAACAAACTGACCAGGAATAACAGTAGAATTTTCAGCAGGATTTACCAAGCTCGTAACATAATTTAACTTAACATCGTTTCCGTCAGCAGACTTCATATCGTATCCATCTACATAGTTCCCTAGCATTAATCTATTTCCAGAACTAGTTAAAGCTTTTGCTTTTAATGGAACATTGTCATACAGTCTTAAACTTTCATTAGCAGATAACACTCTAAATACTTCTTTGTTTCTAAAAAATATAGATTGTGTTGAATTGTCAGCCCATCCTAAGTCAGACTTACTATACTTGTCTATTACTTTAATAACAGTGCTTGAACTTTCTTTGTAACAAACTTCTATTTCTTTGACTAAATTAGAACCCGTATTAAAAAACACAGTTGCTGCATTGAATTCATTAACCATTGATTCGTTCTTGACTGAGTTAAAGTCAACCTGAACAGGTCCAGTAGTAATTGGTGTAAAAGCAGGAGGGCTAAATGGAGATAGCGCAGAGTACTCTCCATCTTCATACTTAAACCTATAAGCAAAAGAAATAAACTTATCTGTAAAAAAACTTTGATCGTCACCATCAGCACTAGACAAAGTAAAACTAGGTGGGCTAATGGGTGGCTTAACTATAAGATTAATTTCTTCTTCTGTTATTTGGTCTACTCCACCAACAGGAAAATCATAAGACCTATCTACATTTATTTTTCTAGGTGGATTTAAATTATCTGTAAATATTAAAAACCTATCTATTAACTCAACCCCTGTTATTAAATTACTTGGGTTAAAGTTTAATACACTAGTAGATATAATGTGGTATACAGTAACAGATGTTTTTACATTGAAAGAAATAATTAAGTCAACTACTGAAGGATCAGTCACAAACCAATAAATAGTTTCATCACTTTCATCTGCATAAGAACCAATACAAACAGCGTTAGAGCTTAATGCCACTCCTTGATTAGTGATATTGGTTAGCTTTGTATTACCCTTAGTGTTTTCTACACTTCCTATTTCAGAATCTTCTGTTGAGCCTAGTCTAGCGTTTAGTGCGTCTACATACTCTCCAGGAGGTAGTATCCTTTCGTCACTAGACTTATTCATTATGCCTTTGAAGAAAAAACTATTTAATTGCATATTACTTTATAATCTTATCTTGACCTCTTAAATTCATAAGTAGTCTTCCTGGGTGAATGTTACTCATTCTTATTTTGGCATTTCTTAATAGTGCTGATTTGCTTTTTCTGTATCTATTTATAATGTACTCTGGTTCATTTAGTTTTGTATTTAATATAGAGTAAGTTATATAAGAATACAAAAACTCTTCAAACATTTTATTGACAGTTACCAATGAATCATCTCCATTTTCCATACCGTCAGAAACATATTCTAATACAACTGACTTATTACCAGATCCAGAACTAAAATTAATTACGCCACCTTTTTTATCTATTTTAAAAGTAGGTAAAGCATTTGCTGTTTCTGTATTTAATCCGTAAGCACCACCAATAGAGAAGTCAAAATACCAACACCCTTCTAAACAAAAACCATAGTATCCGTAATAAGGGCTAGTCTCATTTAAGTATTGGCTTCTAGTAAGGCCGGCTATTCTGTCTTGTGTAATCTTAGAGTTTTCAGGACTTAGCACATTACCATTTGAATCAAACAATAAGTTGTTGTTGTTGTCTTGCAAGTAAGCAGAAGCATAATTAGTTTGAACATTTTCACTTAAAGGAAACAAAGTTCCGTTGTGATATATAGATATTCTAACCCAGTTAACAAAATCAGAAGGTAATATGTATCTTAAGTTGTCACCAACGTTTAGTTGAAGTATTTTAATTTCTTTAAACGCATCATAATTAAGTTCTTGTATTGCTCTTTTAGCGTGAAACAAAACTTGATATCTATCTATATTATTAATAAGCTGGTTGTTACCAACATACATTAACATATAGTTGTTTACAATATCTTGCAAAGAAACATACTGATAAGAACCCCAGTTGGCATTTGAAGGAGTATTGCCTCCATTTTCATAATATTGATATTGTGATATATATGCCATTAGCTATTTTCTTGTATGGTTTCTAGGTTTTCTTGTGTGGTTGCCGCTTGAACAACTTCAGCCTCTCTAATTGATAGTCCAGCATACTTTAAGATGTTAACAACCAAATCTGTTTCATCAGATAAAGGTAGTTCAAAGTCTTGAAAATCTGATTGAGATTGATCAAACAATGGTTGACCTCCTGTTAAAGTTTGGTAAGTCCACTTAGGGTCTTTTGGATATCTAACATATTGAGTTTGTAAGTCAGCCACTCCAGATATAGTAGTTGGGTAAGCAGTAATATTATTAGCCTCTAATACATATGCAGGATATTGTGTAGTAGGAGCTGTTAAGTTAGAGTTAATTAAATAAAATATTTTATCTTGACTTACTCTTTCTACCTCTGAAATATTTTTATTGTTATAAATTGCATAGTTTTCTGCAGTGACCATTATGTCACTACTTAAACTTAATGAGGTGTTAGATACTGCTGTTACAAAAGCAGATGTAGAGTCAGTGGTGTTAATTACTATGTCACCTACACTTACTACACCTAAAAAATTAGCATCAACATCATCTAGTTTTCCTGCGGTAGTTCCTGTTGTGGTTCCTGAAGCTAGTTGATTAGGGTAATAGAATATTTTATTAATAAGATAATAATCTAAAGGAAGCGAATAAATATTAGCATTAACTCTAGTTAAGAATGACGTAACTGAAAAACTATCTAATACTTCTTCTAATCCTTTTTTAATATCTGCGTAACCTGTACCGGATAGTCTACCTAGTCTATTGTTCTCTTTGTTTATTTGAGTATTATACTGGTAAAAGTAATCTTCAAATATATCTAGCTGCGCTTGTTTTGCAAAAAGGTTAAAGTCAGCTGGAGAGATGTATCCGTAATTATTTTTATTCAGTATAGAAAGAACAGTATTTCTAACAGAATTTATCATCTAAAATCTTTTAATACAAAGATAAGCAAAAAAAAAGAGCCTCTAGTGATAGAAGCTCTTGTATAATATATTAGATAAAATGTTATCCTATAGATATTCCTATTACTTTATTAGGTAAAGTAGATACATCGTGAGAAACATCTGTCCAACTAGAAGAGTAGCCTTTAACTATTGATTCTTCAATCAAGTCTCTAACTGCTTCGCTTCCTGAAGCAACTGGAGTGTGTGTTAAAGTAACAACATCAGCTGCTGCCGCTCCTTCATAAGTAATGGTAACAGTGCTAGTGGTAGCTTGCTCTACTAATAAAACTCCTGATCCAGAAACTAATTGACCGTTGTTAACAGTTGATGAATGAATAAAAAAGTCTAAATCAGCTGCTATTGGTGTGGTTCCGCCATCTAAAGCTTTTAAAGTAACATTATTATTGTCTATTTTACTAGCAACTAAAAAATACTTATTAATACCTGCTGCGTCTACGTGAACAATATCCCCAACAGACACATTAGCAAATGCATCGCCAGTAACTGTTAAATCTGCAGAACCAACCGCAGTAACAGACGTGTCGTTTACAACTTCCTTATATACGGGTACGTTTAAAAACTTCTCCATATCTTAAGCTATTGTGATTGCGCTTACCGCTAGCGGTAAAGAATCCATTTCTAAAATAACTTCAGTCCATTGTTGTTTCAATACTTGAACAACACCATCCTGAATAGCATCTCTCATTTCTTCGTTTCCTGAAGCTGCTGTTGCGTGAGTTAAAGTTATAACTTTTCCACCACCATAAGCGATTGTTACGGTAGTTGTAGAAGCTTGTTCTATTAATTTAATGTCGTTACACGAGACTAATTGTTTTTGCTCGTTTGTAACTGGTATACTTAAAAACTTTTGCATTGTTTAAAAAATTAAGTGGTTAATAATCTTACAAAGATAGCCTATTTTTCTAACATATCTTGGAAGGCTTTGTATATATCAATACCCTCATCTTTCTGGAAGAATGATGCCACTGTTTGTATGTGGTCATCTCCAAAAGGAATAGTTAAAAGCTTAGTCTTTTTAGTCTTAAGATTATAATAAACATCCTTACCATTGTTTCTTAAGCTTAATAATCCCTTATCAAATACTTTCACTACAGTGTCCTGTAATTCCAACATTGGGTCGCTAAGAGCATCTAAGAAGTCTTCCGGATGGTTTTTAGCAAATAGTATAATGTCTCTTTTTAATTCAGCAGTAGTCATATTGCCTACTCTAAGTTCTAAGAATACTCTACCTAAAGTTTCCATTTGCTCTAAAGTTAATTCAGCAGCTTGCTTAAATGCTTTTGCCTCAACCTCTAAATAATCTACCTCTCTTTGAGCATCTGCTTCTTTATCTACTTCCTCAAAAATAGACCCATTGTCTGGGTGGTAATGTAAAAATTCCTGCAATACAGGGTTGTTTTTAGGAACAAACAACATTCCATCTTCAAAAATAATTGGGTCTAATATTACGTTTTTGTCTTGATCATCTTCAAAAGGGCTCTTCTGATTAGATGCATAACGCAAAGGTCTATTGTGGGTGCCATCAAAATATAATAATGGCTTTCTTCTTGAGTTTCTAGAATTAAGTGTAAAACTTAATGGTTGGTAGCCGTTTCTTAACTTATAGATACGGTCTTTTATTTCTTTCTTTTTTTTCATTTGATTTAATTTAAACTTTAAAAAATAGGAGGGGATTGCTCCCCTCCATAAATTATACTATTATTTGAACAATACGAAATTGTTTGCACCCATAGTACATAGTGCTCTTTCTGATAAGAAATTAACTCTCATCTCATCTCTATCGCTAGTAGCAACACCACCGGCAGAACCAGTAATCCAAGACTTATAACGTCTGTCTTCAGTTTCAGAAGCTCTGTATCTTACGTGTAAGAATGGTCTCTTAGCGTTTCTTCCTAATACTTGGTCGTAAACATTAGTTGAACCAGCTGGTACTAATACACCATCTACAGCTCCACCAACTAAACCACCTCGCATTGTAGGATCGTTAAGGTATTTCCAATCTGTCTTGTAGAAATCATATGCTCTTCTAAATCCAGAAAATCCTAGGTTTAATGCCATCTCTTCGTCATTTTCAAATAATCCGTAAGATGAACCACCATTACCATAAGAGTTCTGAGCAGCTAACATATCATCAATCTCGAAAGATGTCTGTCTGTTTAAGAAAAGAACGTTCTCTTCAATAGCACCTTGCTTATCTAGTCTTTCGATAATAGAATCGAAATCTCCTAAATTAGTAATAGCACCTGTAAAGATATTACCTCTTGACTCAATAGCAGAAAATAATCCTTCAGAACCAACAAATCCAGCACCAATAGCGCCTGATCCAGCACCAGCTTTTACAGCTTCTACCATTGCAGTTTCTAAATAATCTTCAAACCTCATTCTTGTTTCGTGCTCTGCTTTTAAATACCATAAGTATCCATTAGCTCCATCTTCAGTAGATACTTCTACCCACCCGATTTGAGCCATATCAGAACCACTAACAGCGTAGTTGTCTTTGATGATGATTGGATTGTTTTCAAGAATCGTGTCAAATGGCTCTAAAGAACCGTCCATTCCAGAATCTCCTTTTTTAAATTCAGAACCGTAAATGAAAACACTTACTTTTTCGTTAACATCAACAACTGACCCTTGACCAGTATATCCACCAGCTTCAAAGATTTTTACATCAAAAGTGTCAGCTGTAACAGCAGTAACAATACCTTTGTTAGAAATCCCAGCATAGCCAGCGTTTCCAGATATCATAACTGTTTGACCTATTCTAATAGCAATTTTAGAAGCAGTTCCAGCAGGAGCCATTATTTGGTCTGCAGGAATTAAAACATCATCTACCTCAAAAGTCACTGCTCCTAATCCAGATGCAGGGTTAGTAGTACATTTAACGTCTGTATATTTAATGTGTAATCTACCTTGTTCTGCCCATTTAATAAGGTCAGAATTAGAAGGCATCTCAGCACCTACCATTCTTAAGAAAGAAGAAAGAGTTCTGTTTCCATATCTCTCAAATTCCTTTTCGTATGTGTCTGGCAAATATTGATTTAAAAAATCAAAACTTGTCATATAGTTTGTTGCGGTTGGTACTCTAGTAGCACTTGGCTGTAGAGCAAACCCCGGTATATTTAAACTCATTTTTTTTGTTTTTAATGTTTAACTTATTTATTTTTTGGTGACTTAATTGTCAATCCTCGCCTAGACGAGGGTGTCGTAGCCTTAACACTAAATCCTTGTTTAGATGTCACCTGCGGAGTTTGCCTCATATCTAAGTTTATATTTTTAGATTTTTTAGCAGACTCATTAACAGCTGATGCCACCCCTTGCTCGTAAAAATACTTTGCGAACTTTTCAGGATTCATTGCCATTGACAACGACTTGTGATATCCAACTATATCCGATATCTCTCCTTGATCATTAGTAAACTTTGATATAAAGTTCATAATGTCAGATTGAGACTTCTTCATTTCGTTGAAATCGCCAGGAGAATAAACATATTCTTTATCACTGATGTTAAACTTAAAACCTTTAAATTCTTCAGTAAACAATTTATTGGTGTTTTCCTGAAAGCTCTCTGCTCGTTTTTGTGCCAAACTTTGAGCCTCTTTGGATTTCTCCATTTGTTCTTGATAAGCTTTAAACCTTTGTTGGTCTTCATCAGAAAACGTAGTGCCCATTGACTCAGCAGGAACTTTATATTTTTCTTTTTGACCTTCAAAGTGTTTTAAAGCCTTCGCAAGCTCTTTTTTCTTATCTATGCTTTTCTTTTTTATTTCATCTTCTGAATCAACTTCAGGGTCAGTTCCAAATCTAGAATTAAGTAAATAATCTATTTCTTCCTTGTCTAAACCTTCTTCAACTTCTGAATAATACATAGATAATACTTGATCAGGATTTTCTTTACTATAATCTTTATTGATTTTAGCAAAGTCTTCAAATCCACGACCAGTCTCTTTTTTATACTGTAAGTAAGTCGCTACATCTGCTGGCAACTCTTCTTGCTCTCTTTTAGCAAGTAGGTCATCAATAGAATTAACTTCCTTACTGTATTTCTCTCTAATAAATGAAAGAACTTCTTGTTCACCCATTTGTGGCTTTTCTTCCACTACAGGCTCTTCTTTAATTGGTTCTTCAGTTTTAGTGGCAAATATATTATTTCCAATAATAGATTCTTCTGTTTTAGTTTCACCTATCTTAACTGCTTCTACCTTATTCTCTTCTACACTCTCACCACTTACTTCGGCTTCGTGCTTTTGTAACAATTCTTCCTCTACTTGTGCTTTTGACTTCTGAGGTCCAGAATCGTATTCTTTTACTTTAATTTCCATTTAATTTGATTTTATTATGCAAAGTTACTAATTATTTTTTTTATTTTATCGAGGTTCAAACTCTGCTAAATCGAACCCATCTAAGCTATCTTCTTTTGATTCAAAGTTAACTGGAGGTAACTTTTCTTGCCTCTGTTGAATCAACTTCGATTGCTCAGTATTTTGTTGGCTTATCCTTTCAGACTTAGCCTCTTCTCTTTTTTCTTCTCTTTTGTTTATTTGACTTTCCTCAACACCTTTTAATTGCATATTAAGCTGGAACTCATATGTCATTAGTTGCTGTTTAAGAGCTGCTTCGTTTTTCAACTTCTCTATTTCAAAAGCTACTTCCGCTTGTTTCTCTCTCATTTTCATCTCACCCTCTAATTGTATCTTTTGCATCGCAGCATCTGAAGCCATCTTTTGAGACTGGAACTGAGTTTGTGCAGTCATCTGTTGTTGCATTGCAGCTGCTTCTCTGTCAGCGTCTTGCTTTCTTTTTCTCTTAAGCTTCAATAACTGATTAGCCATCTTCAAGTTTCTAACCTCCCTAATGTCAATAGCGTCTTCTAGGCTAATGTCATTTTTAGATAAAGCCATTTGAATGTTTTGTTCCAACATTGCTTTTTCTTCTTCATCAGGAGCAACTTCAATAAATATACCGAAGTCATATAGATATAAGTCTTTAATATCTTCAATTCTATCTACATTATATTTACCAATCTGATTAGCAAATTCTTCCTTGAATGGAGCATACTCTAGTAAGTCAGCTATTCTTAAGGATAACCCCTCTGCAAGTGTTCTACTAATATATAAACTGCCTTCTAATATATGTCTAGTAGCTGTATTAGAATTAAGAGCTGCTAACTTCTGAACACCAACTAACGCATTTGGATCAGGTGTTGAACCATCTCTAGCCTCATTCAATCCAGTTACCGCTCTAATCATTCCTAAATAATGATTGTAATTCCCTATTAATGCAGCCATCTTAGATTGACCACTACTAGTATTTAATTGCTGTATTGGAACTCTAGCATTGTTAAACTCACCATCTTGAGTATAACTTCTACCAACTACACTACCTGTTTGGAAGTATAGTCTTAATGCATCTTCTGGATTATATGCTTGTCCCGTTCCTAAATCTACTTCACTCAATCCATCTGCGTCTATAAACACACCATCCGGAACCATCTTAGCAACTACCTGTTGTAGTTTTAAGTGGCTTATTTGAATCTGGTCTGCAAAAGGAATCATTCTTCTTACCAACGATTCTATATTTCCTTTGTACATTCTTGGGGCACAAGCCACGTAGTTAGGCATTGCGTGTTGAGAAGCTGACTTAGGTCTAACCATATTTTTAGCCATTTCCCACTTTAGCATAATATTAGAACCAGCTACCATTATTCCTTCGTACCAAACTTCGATAGTTTTTTCTACTCTCTCAAACTTACCCTCCTTCATCATATCTTCAGGTGGATTAAAAGTGTCGTCTTTCTCAATCATTCTCTCTCCACCACCTTCTAATATTTTTTTCTTATACACAAACTTTTTAGTAGTCTTGTAATTGAAATATATAAGTGTAGCTGTGTCTTTGAAAAACAAACTATTCTCGTAAAATCTATTTACATTGTAATAATCATACCAAGTCTGACTATATTGAGATATCTTTTTCATATCCTCTCTAGTTAATCTAGGGTCAATCTTAATTAACTCAGCTATTGGAAGTGTTTTAACTTCACCCCAATAAAAACAATCTTTAAAATGTGGATCTTCCGTGTAGCTATAAACCACATTAGCAGGGTCTACATAATCTACTTGAACACCACTCCCTGGTAAAAACTGGTGTTTAGCCATACCAACACCAAGAACAGTCATATCGTAATCAATTCTCTTTTTGATGTCTTGATAATGATTTTCTTCTAAAACTGTATTAATAGCCTCTTCTTCAGCAATCTCAATAGATGGCTTATATTTTAACTGCATATGTAGTTGAAGTTCTTCATCATTTTCTGGAAGCTCTTCTACATCTGTCATAAATGGGTTAATACCAAAAGACTCTTGAAAGTCAGCAAAGATATCTTTATTCAACATATCTCTTTCTACTAACTTCTGGTATTTGTTTCTGTGCTCACTAGATAAAGCGTCTTGAGCATATGCTTTAACGTGAAATAATCTATTAGACATTCCATTAACTACAATGTCCACAAACTTAGGAAGTATTGGAACTGGAGTCCAATCTAGGTTGAGGTACGATAAGTCACCATCAACAGCTAATTCATTTTTGTATTTAGCAACAGATTGTTCACCTCTTGCATATCTCCTTAATTGATTAAAAGATTGAAGCTGGCTATAGTATCTACAGCTACCTCCACCTTTTCTAAACCACTCATATTGAATGGCCTGACCTACCTGTAATCCATACTCCATTGTTGCTTTTTCAGCATCAGTGGCAAATTGATCTGGAAAACCTGCGGGGTTTAGTAATAATTCAACGTCTTTCATTTATTTCAGTAATTCGCTTATATTCCCCTTGTTAGCATATCTTGCAAAGTTAATGCTTATTTTTGACTCTTTTTTGACAGGAGTGTACAAATGTTTTTGATTGGCCATTATAGCTAGTCCTGAACTAATTGAAGCATCAAATTTAGTCCTTTTATTAATGTCAAAACGAGCCCAATCTTCTAATGTTCTTGTGAAGTACATTGAGCCCATATCGTCCATTGATCTGAACTGTTCTGACAAATCTAAACCAACATATTTCTCTACATAAGATTCAATAGCAGATGCGTGAGATTGTTTTACATCTTCTGAAGTGTTAGGTATGCCACCTAATTCTCTTTCTGTTTTAGATAGCTTATTAAATTGCTTATCTGGTCTATTCATACAAAACCCTCTATAACCCCTGTTCTTAAAATGATACAATAATCTTGGTTTATTATTTTCACAAAGTATTGGCATACCATAAAATACACAAGCCATCAAAACTTCTTCAAAAAATATTTCAGCTGTTTGTGGTCTGGCTACATACTCTAAGAAAAACTCATTACTTGGGGCATCATCCATATTAAACTTAGTCATTCCGTGTAAGGCACCATTAGAACCTTTTCCTCCAACTGTTCCAGAAATGTCATAACTATCACAACCAAATGAACCAATGTGTTCATTGCTAGGATAATACTTTCCGTTTCTTAGCTCTTTTCTATTTTGAAGTTCGTATTTAGGTATCCAGCTAACTAAAAATCTACCACTCTTGTTTGGGCTCCATATTACTCTAGAATCTTTAACACCATTCTCCCAATGAAAACTACCTCTAGTTAAATACTTAGCCTTCATTAATCCATCATTGTAATCTATCTGTTGGTATATTTTAGTTAAGTTAAACAAAGACTGTTTACTCTCATCCCTAAATGCGTGAGACTCAGTTCTTGGAAATTGTCTATAAAATTCATTTAATGCATCTGCATCATTTTTTAAAGAGTCAACTTCATTTTCCCAGTAATCTATAGCTCCTGTAGTAATGTACTCACCATCATTTCCTTCAATAGGTTTTTCCGGGGTTTTTAAAACAGGCATACCAAACTTATCTATATAACCTTCAAAATTCCACTCCATAGGAATAAATAAAGAATACAACCCAGATTTAGTTTGGCCGTTGGCGTTCCTTGACTTAGTATCAGAATCGTAATATAGCTTTTTAAAATTAGCACCACCTTTATCCAACGCATTAGAAGTGGAGCCCATCATACACTTACCAATAACTTTACTACCCAACCTTAAACAAGTTTTTGTAACACGCCAATTATTAAGTATGTTTTCAGGCTTTTCCCACTTTCCACTTTCATCGTGTATTAATAGTTGAAGTTTTTCTCCATCATAGGAGTTGTCAGAAGTATTACGCCAATCTATTGTAGTATCTAAGCCTTCAAGTTCTTGATTATCAGATAGATACATATTACGCTTGGTAATCTTACTTGCAGGAACACGATAGGATAGTTCTGTCTTTGGTTTATCCATACCATCTTGGATGGGCTTAAAAAAGAATGGATAGTTATTAGAAATAGGAACTATTTTATCTGTAAACATTTTTTTGGCATCTGTTCCAGTTTTAGATAGCACTCCTATTCTTGCATCTTTAGATATAGTAGCAGTATTTACAGTTTCAGATGAGCCCATAAATGAAAAACCAGAACGTCTTATTTTTAAATAACACATTCCAAAACTTCTCTTATCTGCTTTGCAAGCTTCCCAAAACAAAAAGAATATTCTATTAGCTTCCCTAAACTCAGGATGACCTACGTCAATCTTGGTCCATTGTAAATAACAATAATGAGTACCTGTAATATAAGTAGGGTTGCCGTTGTTATTAAACCAAAAACCTTCCTCTCTCCTGTCAAACTCCTGTTCAATATAACCTACCCAAGCATCTTTAAAATCAGAAGACATTTCGTTCCATTGAAATATAGATTTTATTTTAGATAATGATTTTGGATACTCAAAAGGTTGCCAACATTTTTCTTTATTAGAATAACAATTGGAAGGTGTTTTAGGTAGTCCTATTCTTAACCCTTGAATTTCATATATGTCACCTAATGTTCCATCTTTAGAAATAACTACAATATCATACTTTTCATTGTAACCATACTCCCAGTTTTTGGCTTTGTTTTTCTTAGCCATAGCTGTTTTTGGCACAACATCTTGTAAAACTTTATTTAGACCTTCTCTCTGCAAATCCTTGATTACTGCTTGTTTTATTTACACTATTTAAAGCCTCTTCTTCTGCATCAATACGATTAAGTATTTCAAACGCATCAAATATTGCTAGTTTCTTAGTCGCTGCTGCATTCTTTAATCTATCTGCCGCTAACTCATCATCTGGGTCAGGCTTAATAATTTTTTCTTGAGCTACTTTTATTAGTTGTTCTACCGCTGCTCTACCCGCTTTTATTATTTTTAATTTGATTTCTTTACTCATAATGCCATAGTTATATTTTTTGATTTCATTCTATAAAGAGTTTGATCATCTATTTTAAACTCGTACTCAGACTCTGGCTTAAAACAAACCTTGTCTCCTGTTTTTAAACCTAAAGAAGTTAACTCTGGATTAGTAACTTCAATAGTTCCTGTAAGAGCTTGGTATTTATCACTATTAAATATAACAGATTCTTCTTTATTAGAAGGTTTAACAAAGCAATAATCTAAATGAGACTTCCATTGACCATCTTGTTTGTACATAAAAAACTGATTGGGTTCTACTATAAATAGATTGTCTTTTAAAAAACTCCTACCACTTTTTTCTCTACCTTTCATATCGTTATAATACTTAAATACATTGTGGTGCACCACCAATATGTCACCTACCTTTACGTCCCCATCATAATTAATTGGCGTAGAAATAACATTAGCAAAACGATTAGAGACAGTATGGTCTTCTTTAGAGGAGCTAGTAATAAAGTCAACCTCTCCTATTTTTTTTACATTATCGTACCGAGTATCATTAACCGGAGTTACAATAAAACCAAAAGGTGACTTCATACTAAAAGTTAATATTGTATTCTACAGATACTGGAATAGTTGCGTTAAAGCTTTTCCAAAGAACAATTTCATTATCTTTGATAATCCATATTTTAAAACAATCTTTTTCGTGTCTTATGTGGTGTATGGTGTAATTACCCCCTAAAACATCTTGTCCAACAAGGTAATGCATAGCCCCAGACTTATAGTCAGGACCAACTGATATTTTTCTAATTTCCATTTCATTTGATTTTAAGTAGAGTAAAAGTGAAGTGCTATTCTTTCTGTTGTAGCGGTTGATGTTTCTATAGCAGTAGCCAGTGAATTATTAGGATCTGTATTATTTCCCACAAGAGAAAGCGCTAAGTTTACATCTGTAAAGCCAGTCGAACTCCCTATATATCTTGTGCCGTTATTGGAAGAAATATAAATTACTATATTTTGCCCGGCTGTTAATGTTATGGGTGTTGAAAAGTTTAAAGTATTAACTCCGAGCGTTGTTAACACAGATGTAGTTGCGGTACCTAAAAGAGTGGATGATGAAGAACCAACTATGGTTCCGTTATATAACCCAATTGTTAACTGAGGTGATCCACTTATTTGATTCAAGAAAAAATCTACAGCATTAATTGTAATGTCCATATCGCAAACTGACTGGATAAATAGCGTAGTTCCAGTGGTTGATGAATCTAATACTTTATCTGTTGATGCATATATAGACAGTGGTGTAAACCCAACATCAATTGCAGTTCCTGTTGAAGGCTGCCAAGAAGCGGTAGTACCGTTAGATATTAATACCGTGTTGTTGGTTCCTATACCTAAAGCAGAAGGCACACCATTTGAATCCCCTAACCAAATGCTCCCTTCTGGTAGGTTAGGTAAATCGTTGGTTCTTCCAATAGCTGTTATTTGTAATGTTCCTTGAGCACTAGCATTTACTACTATGGCTATATTTTGTATTAAGTTAGTTCCTGTTGGTTTGATTGATGTTAAACCACCACCAGATGCTACGTATATAACGTCATTAACTAAAGGATTCGGTCCAGAAGAAGGAATTGCATTTACATTTATCTGATCCATTAATCCGACTACCATCATTTCTCCAGTAGCTCCTGTTGTTAAATTTTCTTGGGCTAAACCAACACAAGGCATTTTAGCAGGATTTGAAGCGTCTGCTTTTGCAACTACTGCCGTAGAAGTACCATTATTCCAGGATACTATATATAAAGGGTCCCCTTTTGATATTGCTTCATTTGCCTCTATTGTTTCAATAACTTTTGGGTCTGTGAATTCTAATCCAGTGGCTCCTGCATTAACAGACATTACTTGACTTCTTGTTCCTAAAGCACTTAATCCTGTTCCTCCATTAGCTACAGCTAAAGTACCACCTAATGTAAATGTACCTATTGTAGTTATCGGGTTGGTTGTGTCGCTTGTTATAGTAAGTCCTGTTGTGCCGCCATCCAAGCCAACGCTAGTAACTGTACCTGATCCCGAACCACCATAAAGATTTGCTATGCTTTGTAAAGTAAATGTCTTTGTTTCTTTTGAAGAAGCATCTGTTCCTATTACATAATCCGTACTTGAAGGACTTGCTTTGGTTGGGTAGGTGTTAGTGTTACTTATTTTCGCCATTTTGTGTTACTGTTCCGTGTTCTAAGTTAATTACAGAGTTTTCTCCGTATTTTTTTATTAATTCGTTTTCAAGCGATTCAAATTCAACTCTTATTGAATCGACTCTTTTAAGAACTGAGTTTTTCTGTATTGACAGTTCTCCTAATTGTACTTTAAGTGATTGAAACTCCGAGTTTAAATCTCTCAAAGATTTTAATTCTTTTTCTTCTAATTTCATTTAACTTGATTTATCTTTACAAAGATAATCATTTTCTTCTTGATGCTGACGACCCATAAAAATAACCGAAGATACTCAAAACTATACCCTCTGTTACCCCGATTAAATGAATCCAAATCTCCTTATTATGCTCAGGAACCTCTAAATATACTATTGCATAAACCAAGAAGGAAAAACAAGAAAGGCCAACCAAACCTGTTAAATTAAACATAAAGTCAAAACGATTTGCTTTTGCTAATTCTACTTCTCTTTCTCTAGCGGAATCTCTATCTTCTACCTCTAGCTTATAAAGCTCTACCACTTGTTTGTGAAGTGCTTCTTTTTCTTCTGGAGTTAAGTCTGGTTCTTTACTAATTACATTTTTAATAATCCCAAGGGTTCCTGTGGAAGGAAGGATATCTCCGATAGCGTCTAATACTTTAGGAGCTTTTTCTTTTAATAACGCACCTATTTTAGTATCTTTTAATTTCTTTTTCATCCTGAACAACTTTCGCAATTCTCATCATCTATACTGCAAGTTCTTGCAGGAACTGGTTCTTTCTCCAGCTTCTCTAACATTTTTTCAAACTCTGACTTTTCTTCTATCATTTGTGTAAAAATAAACCTTCTATAAATGTTCCTATTCCTGCTAAAATCATTGCTATTGAAGTCCAAAACTTTTTTTCTAAGCTACGGATTCTTTTTTCGTGATCGTTCTTTTGTCTACTTATTTCTTTTAACTGACTCTGCATTACCGCCTGACCCTGTAAAAGTTGGTTTATTTTATCTTCCATAGATTTTATACTTGGTTTTGTTATTGTCGTCTTTATACGCCACTAATATTCTGTTTCTTTGAGTTTGAGTAGTACTGTAACTAACGTGTACCCAAGAAGGATTCTCATCTGTTCCAAACTCCCAAATTAATTGGTCAAAATTCAAATTATCTTTAATGAAGTGAAATACTTCTGCATTGTTTGGAGCATTGGCATAATCCCTATCTAAATCAATTGCTTCTCCTTTGCAGTGTTGTGAAGTGGCTACGTACTTACCATCTATGTATTTATGAGCGCCTCCAATAGCTTTATTTAAAGCTTCTGACCTGTAACCACTACTAATACCAAAAGGGACGCCAAAGTGCTCTCTAATCGGCTGAAATATGTTCTCAGCTAAAACTTTCATATTCTCTATGTGCTCTTCTGTAGGTAAGTTTTCTATACCTTTTCTTTCAGCAGTTCCGCTTTTTAACATTTCAGAAAGAGACAAGTTTTTAGATAGTTTCATTTTTTAATTCTGTTTTTAGCTGTTAATAATATTCTTTCTTCCATTTTTGCCACCTTTACTTTTAGGTTAAGGTTTTCTTGAATGAGCTCATCTATCTTTAGTTCTAGGCTGGTTATTTTTTCTGTAAGCCTCTCTATTTGATCATCTTCTTTTTTAGCGTTGATGTCAATCTTCTTCTTAATTATATTCCATATCTCCTTGACTCCAAGTGCTGAAATCAAAGCTATTAAGAGAGGTTCTTCCATATTACTTGCCTTGACCACGGTATTTTGGTTTGTATCCCGTCTGCCCTTTGGACGCATTCTTAGAATGTACCCCAGGTCTCTTTGTTGTTATTTTCTTTCTATACTTCACTCCCCTGGTTCAGCTGGTGTCCACTCTGGGGTAGCTAATAAAACTAGTATCTCTTCGTGAGTATAGGTTCCTACCGGAACTAACGACCCGTTAGTGATAAAAGAAGGCTCTACCTGGAAGGATAAAACACCTTCAGTATTTGCTACGTTTCTTCTCATTGTTTGAGCAGAAGATTGGTTCACCTGGCTGAATAAAACTGAGTTTGTATCAGATAAGTTAATTACTACATAAGTTGTTGCCATTTTTTGATTTTTTACAAAGTTAATATTTTTTACGGAGTGTTACCACTTCCAGTGACTCTTGATGTAACTACCATATTACTAGATATTGCATTTGCCGTGCTATATGGTGCATCACCTACTAAATTACCTTCTGACATTCCGCTTGACACTCCATTAGCTGTTGTGCCTACACCGTTTGTTAAAGCACCTACTGGCATACCTGTGCTAGTTCCATTGTTGCTACCTTTTTCATCAGCTACAATCCAATCATTTCCATCAAAAGAACTATTTTCACCTAACTGCCACCAAGAAACTAAATTAGAATATGCAGAGTGAGAATTTAAATTACTAGGAAGACCTTCATTATAAATTTCTGTTACTTGTGAAGATGTAAAAGCTGTATTCCAGATTGAAACATTTGAAATAGAACCATTCCAATATCTTTGCCCCCTACTATCTCTTCCTAATTGCCAGTTGTTTGATTGGTCTATATCAATTCCACTCCATCCTATTGTGCTGCTATCTTTTAAAGTGCCATTTTCATATAATAAAGTTTGTGAATTTTCACAAACAATTGCAAAATGAAACCAAGTGTTAACTGTTGCAGAATTTGCTTGTAAAGTATCAAAACCATTTGTATTACTTATAAAAACTTGATAAGTATTATCGCTTTGCATTCTTAAATATACAGCTGGTTGTTGGTCAGCTCTTCCATTTATAATAGCATATCTTTGTTGAGAATCATTTACATCAGTATTTACCCATATAGAAATAGTAGCTGGTGTTGTTTGTGATTGAAAATTTAAATCTATATAATCATTTGTTCCATCAAAATCTAAAGCATATTTACTATAAGGTGCAACTGTTTGTAAGTTACTTTGAACAAGGTTTGCTTGAGACATTCCTGAGCTTATGCCAGCTAATGTTGAGACGTTGTTGTTGGTTTTTGTTATCCAAGATGCAGCTGTAGCATTGTTTCCACCACCAGCGCTGTCTTGTAACCCAGTGGTTAAATTATCTAGCTTCCACCAGCTAACTGGAGAGTGCGATATATTAACTTCTGGAGTTCCACCATTGTATAGAGTGTTTATTTCACTTTGAGTTAAAGCTTTATCGAATATAGCAAGATTACTTAGTTGTCCTTCGTAATAATATCTTCCACTTTGAGCAGTATACCCATCATTTCCTATCACTATAGAGTCTTGATTTTGAAACCCACCTAGTGAAGAAATATTAGTTGTAGGAGACCCTACGCCATTTACAAAAATTTGTATTGTTTGAGCAGACCTATCAGTTACAGCAACTACATTAGCCCAAACAAAATCATCAGGATGTCCGCTAGTGGCTAAAGTAGTGTTAACACCTGCCGAAACGTTATTGTCGTCTCTAATCGTCCAAGAAATAAGTTGTTTGTCAACTCCATTTGGATAAGCTGCTAGTCTATTAAAACTTTGAGCACCTGCGCTAAATGATCCTCTAGCAGTAAAAATGTATTTATCACTATTTCTGGTGTTTAAATACACCCACGTAGATATACTAAAAGAATCGCTAGCTCCAAATTTTAAGTTTGATGGACCGTTACCATCAGTTCCTTGGTATATCGTTATAGCATTACCAGAACCATTAGCTTTTTTTACAAATGACAATGATGTAGGATAATTACCTGAAGAATCACCAACTATCCACTCTGTAGTCGAACTATTGTAAACCTCACTTGCATCGAGTTTATACCAAGCTTTTAGATTGGAGTTTTGAGGTATATTAGCTAAAGTTCTTATTGGTGAACCATTGTTATAAAGAGTTTCTACTTCTGTTAATGATAGTGCTGTGTTAAATATTTGTACGTTTGACATTTTGCCATTAAAATATCTTCCGCTACCAGCTTGATTATTTCCTATTTGTCCATCATTGCCATTAGTTTGTAGATTAATAGAAACATTTTGAGTAGATTCTTGTAATCCATTTATATAAAAAACTAAACTTGTTCCATTGTAATTTAGTATGAAATTATCCCATTGGTTTGTATTAGTATATGACGTTTTTAAAGTAAAAGCATTAGTGCCATCATATAATCTAATAGAATTATCATTAAGTTGATATAAAAACCATCCTCTAGTAGAAGAACTATCAAAACTTATTAAACCTTGGTATTTATTTGAAGAAAAATTAAACCACCCACTTATAGTGAAGGAAGTTCCTAAATTAAACTCTGAACTGTTTGTTATATTAACAACATCATTTACTCCATCAAAATCAAAAACATAATCTCCAATTGCATTGTTTTCAGCTAAATACTCTCCGTTCCAAGCAGATGTACCTAAAGGATAATAAGCGATAGGTGGACTTGGTAAAGCCATAGGGTTTGAGACGGATGTTCCACCGCCCCAAAGAGTTGTTACTTGGCTTGGAGAAAGAGAGTAATCGAAAACACTAAAAGAGTTCATAAAATCTGTAGCTTGCAACTGATACATTAAAGAATCTATTTTTGAATCTAAAGTCCCTAAACCTGATGTTCCATTTAAAGAATAAACTAAACTTCCATTTGCGTATAATCTAATATCTTGAGTTGTTGACGTAACTTCTTGTCTTGTTATTACCCAATGTACCCAATCAGTTAAAGCAATAGCATTTAAAGTTGCTGTGTTGTTAATTGTTATTGCAGCACCACCATATCTTACATACATAGCACTCGAAGAAATATACATTCCATAAAGTCCATTACCAACAACTCTATAAGGCTGACTAATCGCTGTATTACTTGTTCTTTTTAACCAAAAAGAAAATGAACTTGTTATACCTACTTCAGCTGGAGATGATATATTTATTCTTACGTTTGTGTTAGTTGATTTAAGACTATAATTAGAACTTTTACTCTGATTAGCATTTCTTGGCATTCGCCAGCCTGGACTTAAAAACTTTGTACTCATATTAATCTCCCATTCTATACCAAGCCACTGGCGTTGGTAGGTTAGTATTATTTGCTATATCTGCTGTTTTACCTGTTGTTGTTGCTTCGTATAAATCAAA
>Ga0181403_1000108_pt1 | contig 19770 bp, 33 predicted proteins | sample 26SPOviralmetaG_FD_130132 | JGI IMG/M metagenome (GOLD analysis project Ga0181403, IMG submission 130132) | Marine viral communities from the oligotrophic San Pedro Time Series (SPOT) site, San Pedro Channel, CA, USA - 26 SPOT_SRF_2011-09-28 | ecosystem: Environmental > Aquatic > Marine > Strait...
CAAGGTCATCTAAATCCTTAGCCTGAGTAACTATTCTATTTCCAAGAGTTGTCGCAAATTCATTAGCAACAATACTTGATCCCGCAGTTAAGCTATTAATATAATCTTCAGACTCAAATCCTGCAGCAGCCGTATCGCGTTTAACAATTGATGCTTTAGTATTGTTAATAATATTTTCTATTTCACCAGAAAGATTAGAAGAATCTATTAAAGCATTGTCTTGTATTTCAGAAAGATCTTGATCGCGCGCAGAAATTAAATTTTGCTGTGCTATAACAGCATTATCAAAAGCGTTTCTGTTTTGAGCACTAGCAATAATTGGGGAAGCAAATTGTTTTAAGGCATTTGAAACAAGAATCCCGTGATTAGTATCAGCATATGTTGATTCTAAAGTAGATTTTAAGTCTTCAAACACATCTTTATTATCAATCGTAAGGCTTGGCAAAAGTGATGGATCACTATTGTTAATAGCAAGCTTAATCTCTGCTAAGTTTTTAGCAGAAAGTTGCTGCCCATATTTACTTAATACATTTGTTAATGTGCCTTTTGCATAAGCAGTTTTGCCTTTAACCTCATTTAATAAAAGATCACTACCCTCAATATAGCCAGCGTTTAAATCATTCTGATTTCTTTCATTAATAGAAGCTAAAACATTACTAGCTCCCTCCACCTCACCAGCAGCAATAAGAGACTCATAAGTTAAATACGCTTGAGCATTGGCAAATTTATTATGGGCCTTCATTTCAGACTCATGCCTCTGCATAGAAGCAAGCTGAAGCCTATGGTAAACATTGCTAGTTAATTGCGCACCAGTATTTTCAATTGCCCTTGTAAAGATTGTGCTTTCTTCAGCATTGCCCATTGCCGCTGTATAATCGGTCATAGCTTTTTTAAAGGCTTCAGGGCTTTTGCGATATTTGTTTGAAAATTCTTTTGCTTTGTCAGCAAGTTCTATTTCTAGTTCTTCTTCAAACCTAGTAAGTAAAGCTTGCTCTCTTGCTTTAGATGCAATTCTTCCAAATCCTTTGGGAGCTTTTATTGCTTCTGGCTGTCCATCTTCACCAAGAGTAAGAACTTGAGCATCAGATAAATCAGCAACAGATTTTATTCCAGCTTCGCGCGCATCCTCAGCAGCACGATTAAAAAATCTACGAGATAGCTCTCCTGCGCTATCAGCTATTGCTTCACCAATAATTGCACCGCCCCTAGAGGATCTAGCAACACCAATTGATCCAACTCTAAACTGTCGTTTTTCTCTAATAACTGCCATAGTTTATCTCATGCCGCCCGTAGACATTGTTCTTTGAAAATCCATAACTGCACCAGTAGCGGTTGTGAACGCTTTAATATTTGCTGCTTGCTCTCTAGCTCTGCCCTCAACTCTTAAAGTAGTAGCCTGCTGTTGTATTTTAGCTTGCTCAAACACACCCATTAAATCTGAGCGCTTAATATCTTCAAACGCTATTGTTTTTTGCCTATCTAAAAATGCACGAACAGAAGCATCTTCACGATTTAAATTAGCGCCAAACGTAAGAATATTTGTAGAAGTATTATTTCTGTACTGCTCAAGCCTGTCATTGTGACGCTGAAGGGCTTCAACATTACTTCTCACTTTATCAGTCTCAGTATTAAACGCATCAAGCTCTGCAGCTGCACGTTGTGCTCTGCCAGCAGCAGCGATTGCACTTGCTTGCATTAATCCACTTACTAAACCTAACGCTGCGAATACTGACATTATATAACGACCTCCGAAATAAATCCGTTAACTTGCATATCTAACGGATCATTTTGTTCTATTGTTACTTGTGGATCTCTACTGTAGCCAAGTAATCTAACTTCTTTTTTTCCAGTAAAGTTTGACTCTAAGTTTATAGGCTTGCTATTTACTTTAATTGATCTTGTTTCCTTCATGTCTACAACAACATTAGTAATTCCTCGCAGCATGCCAGTAATAGGCCCAGCAGCGCCAGAGGCATCTATAGGATTAGATACAATTTTTGATGTAAACTTTTTGCCAACATATGCATGCGTAAAGCCAGCAGTTGAATAAGCCGATAAATTAACGCTACCAGAACCAACAGTAAATTCACCTAAATAAGACAGTGTACTTCCATCAGTAGCAATAACATCAACAGTTACACTATTTGCATATGCAGAGCTAACGGTTACTGCGTTTCCACTAATTGCCCCATATATGTAAGAGTCTAAGCCAATATCACCCGTAAACTCACAAAGCTTTAATTTATTATTAGCATCATACACATTAACAAAAAGCCTATCATCAATAGAAACAACAGAATCAAATCTACCATTCGTAGTAAATTCAGACCAAGACGCTCGTTTCTCAGCTCTATTGGATGTAAATATAGCCGCATCTCCATCATCCATAATCATTATCGCATATGAATCTGGCTGATTAAAACCACTATGAACAACAGCCATATACTTAGGGCTATTAATTAAATGAGAAGATATTGTTGATATAGCGGTAGAAGCATATGCATCTTCTGAATCTGTAAATAAATACTCTCTTACAATCCTGCCACTTGCTTGAACAAAAATAGTTGAGCCATCAATTAAAGATGGAGTTACAAAAGAAGAGCCATATGGAGTTTGCTCACGAATTTGGGCATTCGTAGGAGTAATGGCTTGGTTTAAATAAGTAGGTATATATAACTCACCAGTTCCAGCAAAAACTTGTAAATCACGGCTAGATATCAAATACCTAATTTCATGAACATCGCCAGTTGCAGCAGTCAATTTAATTGCCTGATTGTCCTGCGCTGTTCCTACATCATGATTAAAATACTCGCCAACCTCACTCATAAAAATAGAATCAGGCTCAGCAAGAGTTCCAGCAAAGACAAGTCTATTTTCATGGAACGCAACAGCAGCAGGATATCCACGTTTTGCAGACCAAGCTTGCTCATCCCAATCTACTGTAGCTGCATGTGTTGCTATTTTAGGAAATCCACCACCATCTTCTGAGCTATTTGCAGCAGCCCCAGCAGTAATTTCATATGTATTGTCATCAATTATTGTGCCAACAGTTCTTGCGCCATTTATTTGAGAAGCATTGATTCCACCAACTGCACTTGCGTCTGAAATAGTTATAGATTCACCGCCAGCATATCCATGAGCCAATTGAGTTACTTCAACTTTATCGCTTCCATCGTTAGATCTAAGAGGATTGGCAACAGAAAGTCTAATCTTTAACTCTTCTGAAATATCAACAGTAATCTGATTTGGCGATTGAACACTAACAATGTCCATTTCAGCGCCACCGTATCGCAAGACTACACCTTTATGCGTTGAGTCTGGAAACTCTCCACCAGTGCGTGTTCCAGTTGTATCAAAATATGTAGCGTATAGTTTGCTGCCAACTCCTGCTTTTATATTTGTATAATAACCGCTAACTGTTATTGCTGTTATTTTGGTAAACTTAAAAAAACTTGTGCTAACAGTAGCGTTAGCGGCTGGGCCTGTTATGTTTTCCTGTGCAGCTATACCATTTGCATTTTCACCAGTAATGGTAAGGGTTACGCCAGAGTTATCTGTATCGCTTGTAAAAGTAATATCTCTAGGAATAGAAAGGGTTACTGTGTTTGAGCTCGCCAACACACCATTAAGAGTTAAATTACTAGGAGTAGACCCTGAGGTATATGTTTGCTCTTGCGCAACACCATCATCATCAGCAGTTCCAGTGCTATAAAGCTGAACAGAAACACCACTGCCACTTGTTGCCGCTGGATCAAGGGTAACACCTACAGCCTGATATTTTGAATAAGGTTGATAAATTTGTTTATTATCAGCGCGCGTATCAAATGTATAAGTGCTTATCTCAAAATCTGTAAGAGAGGTTCTTGTTAATAATCTTGGCGCAAACAAAGGGTGACAAATAAACATAACATCACCCATTTGCGCAGTAGTATATTGCTGCAAATAAACCTTATCAAAAGGAAGCGTAGCAGAGTTTATGTCAGAAGTTATTGTTGCGACTAAAGTTGTTGTTGTAGAGTCTACAATTCTAAAACATCTTACTTTTTGATGCTCAATAGAAATAATGTACTGCTCATTATTATCAAAAATAAAAGGAAATAAATGAGATTGATTTGGATAGCTTGCATCATAGTTTACTGAATAATCATAAATATGCTTTAATCCAGTGCGTTTTTTTGCACTGCCTTCTGCAGTAATAATCATATTCTCTACTTTTTGAGCAGAGCCAGTATAAACACCAGTATCGGTTCGCATCTTTAAAGAGTCGCTAACCTCACCAAATTGAAAGCTATTTTGAGGAATACGAACTTTTTGCATTAACTGCGCCTTTGCGAAACAAACCTTGTTGTATTTAGTTTTCTCGTTGTTTGAGTTTGTGAATCAAGTCTGCGAGCTTTGATCAATTGGATTTGTGCTTGTTGATCCATTGCTCCAGAAAGAGAAGCATCACGCGCAAGAGATAGAGCAAATATAGATGCTACAGAAAACTCTAAGCCAAGAGTAAAGTATGGCGACCATGAAGATTCAGACGCCCGATAAATATAATCGGCAATAACCTCATCAGCCGCAACCGCGTTGTTATAAATTTTATCTTCATAAGTATCAAACTCAATTGGTAAATCCTGAACTGTAACAGCATTAATCATTAATGAATCTGATGGAAGCTGATAAGCAGAATCCCATCTTCCTATAGGGGAATCAGCAAGCCTGTTTAATTGGAACTGTTTTGTGGCAAAACGCCAACGACTACTTGTTAAAGCAGCCCTAACAATATCTTCATATATGGCATCAGCTAAATCAGATTCAGTCGTGCCATCGGTAAACGATTGAATTGGATCACCTCCAATAAGCATGGAGGCGCGCGAACATATCTTTATTGCTGTGTTTGCATAATCAGGCATGAGAGTATGGGGGCCGAAGCCCCCATTCCTTAGTCGCCATCTGTTTCTGCTACTGCCGTACCATCAGATACGTCAACAACAGAACCAGTGTTTGAAAGCACAGTAACAAAGTTTGTAGTTGGTGCATTTGTATCATGCACCATAATTAAGTCACGCACTGCAAGCATATTTGCTGCACTGTTGAAATAACCAGCACTATTTACTGTAGCAATGGTGTCAGTGGTTGTATACCTCCACAAACTTCCATTTGAGGTTCCAGACAAACGGTCTAGACCAGCTGAGCTATAAGCCATTACTTACCTCCTATGAGTTATTGTCTAAGAGTTCATAGACGCCGTTATCATCAATAACGGTTGCGCCCATAGACATCATAGATGTTGCAAGGTGTGATACTTTCTCAGCAACGTAGTTGACCTCGGTTTGAACATCAGAGTTAATGCCCAAGCCAACAGCGCTTGTGTGATAGCACATGCTCTTACCAGCAGTAACAGCAGAAGTTGAGAAAATCTTGAAGCCAAGAAATTCTTTCATTGTCATGCCACCAGCATACGGAAGATTCTGATCACCAACAAAATCAGATGAAGCAAACTCTGTAATCAAAAACAGATCTGCAAATCCCTTCGGGTGCATCGCAATATAGCGCTGACCGTCTTCTGGAATATTAGCAGAACCAAATGTTTCAAATACAGACAACAAGTCAGCTTTTTCAACAGCAGAGCTTGTATCGTGAATTTGAGTTGAGTTTGCACCTGAGTCCATTGCTGTAATCAAGATGCTATCAGTCTTACGACCAAGCGCAGCAGCAGCAGATTGTGCTACAGCTTGACGCTCGTTGATATTAATCTTGAGCTCATCCAGCTTATCAATGTACTCGGCTGCATAAAAGTCAGCCATAGTTGCTTCTACATTGGTATGTGCAAGATCCATAGGAGTTACATTACCATTGCGCGATTTAGTAGTTGCTTCTGCAGTGCCAATTTTTTGGAACCGCACAGTCGAACCTGTCACATTTGCAGTCCGTACTGTTCCTCGTAGCTTGGAACCCATACGTTGATATGCCATGTGAACTTCAGTTTCGAACTGCTTGATGAAGGCTGTGTCGATTGTATTAGCCATTTCAGTCCTCGTTAAAGTTTCGGGTTACAACAGGTATCCGCTACTTCACTTTAGCAAGGGTATCCAAACGGGCCTCTCAGTGCATCACGGGCTGTGATGCGGTATCATAAACATCTTTTTGATTTGGATTGCAACGCACAAAATCAATGTATGTATTTCCATTAAATTCTGTCTTCCCAACTACTTCAAAGCCAAGCCATGTTGCCCACTGCACCATATCGCTATGTTTCGATAGTATTGTCATACACATACCAGCTTGAGTTTTATCAAAGAAATTTACTAACATCTTTGATCCTCTGGCTAATACATGAAAGTTTTTCTTAATAGTATTAGAAAACATTGCAAACATTTGAGGCCATTGATTATCATCCTCAAATAGAAGGCCTCCAATAAAAATTATTGCGCCGCCTTCCTCTCTAACAACATAAGCTTCTGCTATATGTGGTAAATCTACCAGAGCATCTTTTGTATCTTGATAACCCAAGAAGCTTAATTCTTCTATGTTTTCAACAGAAAGAACATTTGCAACTTCTTCAAGGTGATTATTGTTATAAGGGGTAAGATAATACTTACCCCTCTGAATAAGCTTAACCTCTGTAAATTCTTTGGAATCCTTCAGAAACTTGCTTGTGGAAGTGCGGGTCGCGGTCTTTCCAGTATCTTGGGTCATTCATCATCTCCCTTAAATCTGCTTCACTTAACTCAGATGCAGATGCAGTATCACCAGAAAAGGAACCATCCTTCATTGCTTCCATCATAGCTTCCAATGCAATGATACCCTCATGACTCTCACACATTCTTTCAACCGCTGGCAATGCGCTTTCAGGAAAAAACTTATTTGCAAACATTGACGCTGCGTCAATTCTTGCTTCAGCATTATCTCCAAGTTTTGCTGATTCAGCTTCTAGGTCTGGTTCATTTGACATAGAAGAGTTTGCATACATTTCTATGCCACGTTGAAACTCTTCTTGGCTATAACCGTTTTCAAATGAATGCTCAGACCACCACTTTAAAAGATCATTATCAACAGCTTCTTGTTGATTAATGATATCTGGCAATTGATAATCACCAGCAGAATCAGGTCGATCTGAAAAAGCTTCAGCTTGTATCTCTTCAATTAACTGATTGCGTATTTCATCGTCACGACCACCAAGTTTTGACTCAAGCTCTTTATATGCCTTTGCTAAGTCCTCACCTGTTTTATATTTTTCAGGTAACCACTCTGGCCTTTCTGGGGCTTGGGATTGCTCAACATCTTCTTGTGTTACAAAATCACGCCCATCTGCTTCTGCTGCTGCAACTGCTGCATCTTCTTCACTCATTTTTTACTCCTGTGTGCATGTGCAATACGTTGCTCAATCATAGCAACTAAGTATCTTTGCCCTTCAAGATGACGCAGTTCTTCAGTGGAAATGTTAGGCCCATTAACTAATTCAATGGTTACGGATCTTAAATACTTAAGAACCTCTTGCCCTGTGGGGGTAGAAAAAACCTGAGCAATATTTTTGCTAATCTCAACATCTCGTTCAGATTTGCGTTGGATACCATCTATCCCAATATTAACTTTGTTGCTCAACTGGCATCATTCCCTGTTGCGCCATTTGTTGTTGCGCCATTTGTTGCGCTGCTTCCGCTATCTGTCTACGCTGATCTTCATCACGAATCAAGCTCTCAGGAACACCAAACTTGCGCGCAAGATAAATTGCAGTTTGCTCACCATCAATAAGAAGCTGTAACATCTCAGGCCCAAAGCCATTACCAATAAGCTCAAGGTAGCGAGACACAACAGATATATCTTGATTTGCTTGCGCTTGTGCCAATGGAGAAACAGAACGTACTTTTATTTCACGGCCATTAACTGTTGGTATTTCAATGCGGCCTTGTTTTTTTAAAATATAAACAACACGCTGAAGCACAGGCTGCACTAACTCAGCTTGCAATCTGCCAAATGATGCACCCATTCTACGAGAAAGATCAGCTTGCCTTTCTGCAATTTCTGTTGCTGTAGCTGGTGTTCTGTCTGGATTTCCAAGCATATCATTATAAAGCGCGCGCTTAATATTTAAACGCATATCGCTAAGAACAAGTTGCGCAACGTCAAAGCGTCCTGCTGCTTGAATGGGCTGCAACCCTGATGATCCCATAGCTTTTGGTATAATTGTTCCAGGGACTAAATTAATTGTATCAGGGTTTATTACCCCATCATCTTCCATTTGATATATGCCAGAGATCGACATCTGTGCATTTTCAAGAATAAGCTGAATAGTAAGATTGGTTGTTTTAATAGAGCTTAACGCATTAAGTAATGGCCCTCTGCCATATATCTCACCAGCGCACTTAGACCATCTAAAGCAAATAAAAGGGTTTGCCCCAACACCGCTCATCTCTTTAAAGTGAACAACTGTTTCAGTAGTCATACATATTGCATAATGCAAATATGCTTCTTGATTTCTTTTAGAGTAGTCGCGGCAAACAAGCTCAAGAATAGTTGTTTCTTTATTTGATCCCATTTGGGATGTAACCTTTGGATCAAGATTTGATTTAGGAAACATTAAGGGAATGTGATCAAACTTTACTTTTTTGCGCTCACGATAAACATGATCGATTCTATCGTCGGGGCCAGTATCAAGTACGACATGGGGGAGAGGTATTGCTGAAAAATTTATTGGATTAAGTGAGTCACCTTCCTCAACGCACAAAACACCAGTCCCGACAGCCAAATCCATAAACGACTCATGGACCTCTTGGCTAAAGTTAGAGTTTTGAAGAACTTCAAAAACATATTCTGTTACTTCATCAAGCTCATTATCTACTGCTTCACGCTCTTGAGGATCAACTTCGCTTCCAGAAACAAAGTCAGCCCATCGCGCATAGTTAGGAACTATTCCAGATTGAAGCCTACTAGCAAATTCTTGAACACCTACGACAGCAGTTTCGTCAAAGATTTTTTCATCACGTCTTTGACCATGCTCCTCGTAATAAAAAGATTCACGTTGGGGCAAAGCATATTCATAGCATTCCTCAAACAAAGAAACCCATTGCTCACGAAATGACTTCGCTGTTCGATACTTTTCTATGTAATGCTTTGCAAAGTTCATCTGTTAAAGCGCCCTAAAAATCCAGCCGACCCACCTGATCGAGCGCCCATTCCAGTGCCGCGAGTAAACAAAGATCTTCGACCAGTTCCACCACGCTTTCCAGCATCAGCAGTTCGTTTTTCTAATGCCTCTGTAATATCTTCACGTTTTTTTTCTGCGCGCTTTTCTACTTCTTCACGCTCTGCATCTTCGGCTTCAACCTTTTGTTCAGCCGCTGCTTTTTCCTCGGCTACTGTTGGGCCACCGCCGCCACCACCACCAAAACACATAATAAATCTCCTTTCAAACCTTCCTATTCACAAAGCTTAAACAAAATCAACGCACAAATTGAAAGCCCTTAGTTCGCTTAGGCTTAGAAAACACATCAAAGTTTCTTTTAGCAACAACTGGACGCGCTGCTTTTTGAGTATTCATTAATGCTCTACCTTCCCCTGCTCCAAGAAATAAGTATTGAGCAGCATCATGAACGTGAGAAAACATATTTTTATCTGGTTTATCAGCGTATCTTTCACCAGATACCTCCATACGCTTATAGGCATACCCACCCTCAAAACCTTTTATAAGCTGTGGGCATCGCCTATCTATTAAAAGTGCTGGCTTCCCTTCAACCATCTTTGTCAACTGGGAAGAAACAGCTTCAAGTCGAAGGTCAACAGAGTTGGAGGGTGCAGGGAACGCCCTCAAGCCAGCACCGCGCAGAATGTGAAAGGGAGTAGATTCATCAGTCTGCGCTCTAAAGTCACCCGCTGGATCTCCATAAATTATAACATCAGAGGCAGCAGCAAAGCGTGTTGATAGTTCATGGCGTAAAACTTCTGCAAACCTAACAATACCCATATCTACAGCCACAACTTCAGACTGAAGAAACCACCTACCACGAACCTTTTGAGCAAAAACAGCAGCAGGGGTAAGCCCAAAATCAATGCCAACATAAACAGGCACTTCAGCGGCTATTGGTATTTCTTCTTTTGCAATATGAACATCTGCGGCAAACATAGGGTACACAGGCTTTCCATCTTGGATATGACCCAATCGGTTCATAACATATACATCAATCCAGCTTTTTGTCTTACCACGAATAAGATTAGAGTAATAACTCTTAAGCATGTTTGCGCAGTTTTCAGCAGCGCTATTTGGAAGATAGTCTTCTATTTCTCCCTCTTCACTTTTCTTTTCAACCATGCCAGCGGGTTGGGTATAGAAAGACCAGTTGTCTGGTTTAACCAACATCTTAGCTTGCTCACGCGGTATATGATCTGGGATTGGAACCTCACCAGCCATAATGGGCCACCAATGATCTTCCTCAGGCGCGTTGGTATCGGCAATAACGCCAGTCCAAGAAGGACCGCCATCACGCATAGAAGGATAACGGCCAACACGCATTGTACAGGCATCAATAATAGACTTAGGAATCTCTCTTGCCTCGTTAATCCATATTCCCGTGAGCTCAAGAGAAAGAAGTTTTTTAACATCTTCGGGGCGGTCAAGAGCCAAGAAAAGAACTTCAAGATCTATATCCCCTTTTTTAATGTGATGCGTATATGGAACAGACCAATGAAACCTACCCCAATCAGATTCAGGAAACCAGTCTAACCAAGTTTTAATTGTAGTTGTTCTAAGCTGTGGGTTGGTATTACGAATAATTGCCCATCTACTTTTGCGAATACCATCTGAACCTTTTTGTTGCGTTATCGCGCGCCGAAACACTTCAACACAACAGCATACAGATTTGCCAGAGCCGACAGGGCCACGCACTCCGCGAAAGAATGTATCGTCTTTCATAAAGGTTTTTAGTACTTCACCATCAGGCTTGTACTTAAAATTAATCATCTTAAACCTTTATCAACCCCAAACTTAATCATGTTCTGAACAGCTTCAGGCGCAATACTATCAATTAACTGATCGCATTTGTAATCATCAATAAAGGAATCACCCATTTTTTCTACTACATATGCAAAGTGAACCTTGCGCACTATGTTGCGCAACATGCTAAGCTCTTCTGGCTTTAGCGTAGAAATAAAACTCACGTTCTATATTTCCTTACCTTCCGAGCAATCGCTTTCGGTTGAGCCACAAATTGCTTACCCGCAGCCTTGCCCTTTCGTTTAGCTCTGGTTGTAGCTGCATATTCAGAATCACTAAGAGCAGCGATAGCCTTAGCAGGCAAGTAGCGCTCACCAGTCTCACTGGACTTCTTGCCAGACTTGGTGCGCCACTTTTGTTTGCCCCAATTAAGCAATGACTTTTGGGGCGCTTTCATTTGTAACCGCCACCCGCAGCCTTGTACCGCTTTGCTAAAAGTTGCGCCTTTCTTGCCGACCACTTGCCAGCAGCAGTACCTTGAACATTAGCAGCTTTTATTCTGTTAAATAAAGACTTTCGCATCTTGGGTTTGGTATAATTACCAGCAGCATTAACAGCCATGTTACTTACTCTTTGAGGCCATAATCTTTTTCTTTAAAGAGGCGGGTAAAGTCTTTTGCTTTCCCTTTAACATAGTTTTTTTAGGACGCCCAACTTTAGATCCATAAGTTCCTTTACCCATTGGCATCAATCATCTCCTTTGTTCATATACTTTTCCAATTCTTCAACACGCTTAAGCAAAGTATAATGCTTTCCACTTAATACCCGCTGACTGCGCTTCTTCATCTCACGATCTTCTTGAGCCTTATCTTCACCCTTTACAATAACATTCAGCTTGCGCTTAACCCTGTTAAAAAGCTTCTTGTCCTTGGTGCGCTCAAACTCATCAAGCTGGCGACTAAACTCTTCATACTTCTGCCTATCCTGCCGACTCATTAATAACCGCCGTTCTGCATTCGAAGCAATGAACGAGATTGAACAGCAGTAGTTCGCATCTGAGGACTAGGCACATCAGCCGTTCCCTGTTCACGCTTCTCTCCAACCTCAATGCTAGTTGAAGGCAAAGGCCCATAATCCTTTTTCATCTCCTGATAAAAATCCTCAGCAGTCTTTCTTTTCGCGGGCTTACCTAAACACATCAGCTTTTCCTATGTCTCTTTGCAAAATTACGCGCAGATGCTTCACTCCTAAAGCCCCACCTCTTCAAGGCTAAAGCCTTCCTAGTCGGACGACCCTTCTCATCCTTCATCGGACCCTTCATCCCAGCAAACCGAGCAGCAAAAGAAACCTTGCGCGCCATCCTCTTAGATCCAGCAGGAGGAGTATCACCAACAGGCGCTTGCAAATTAGCACCCTCCTTGCGCTTAAAATAAGCGCGCCCAGCAGCATTCAGCCCACCCTCAGGATTCTGATACTTTTTGGCGACCATAGCCAGTACTCCTTAATGCAAGCTTAACCTTGGACATATCATCCTTGGATGGGTTCTTCTCAGGGGTCTTGTCAAAACGTGCCATGATGAAACCCTATAGCAAAAAAAATATTAGCAGCAACGCACAAAAAAACCTTTTTAAAGAAAAATGCTAGTAGGGGACTATTACTGTCAGACTAACTGCAACTTTTCCCCTACCCCCCTGTGCTACAGCAACGACGAACAAAGAGTTACCCCAAGTCAATCGATACACGAATATCCCCAGCTACTTGCACTTGGCTCCGATCAATAGGCTTGTAGCCAGCGCGATCTAGCAGATCCTTGGCCGCCTCAAGCTGGACATATTCGCTCTTGGCCCCTGTTGCTAGTCGCTTAACCGTTCCAGCAGCAAGTGTAGCTGAGAGTCCAAACTCTTCGTTCATACGTTGCATCAAGTAGCCTTGCACATGCGCAAGCTTTAATGTCTTGGTTGCAGTTACTCTGCCAGCCTCGCCCTGTGCATATCCAGCATCGATAGCAGCCTGCTTGATAGTGCATCCTTTTGCTACTAAGGTATCTACGAGAGCAGTCTGTTTTGCAGTCAATTTACGTTCTGCGATCTTCATCACTCATTCCTTATTCTAAGCTGCACTATTGATCTAGATCACTACTGCGTTAATGAGCTTGATCCTTACTGCAAATTTCTAAGAGGAATGAGTTATCTCTACTCCTAGCATCAACCCCCCCTTCCCTCTTCCCCCCCATTGCTAAGCTTTGACTGCAAGGTATGTCAAGAACTGACGTAACGTCACTTGTTGTTCTCAGCTATGCCGCATACAACATCTAGTGCTGTATCAGCTAAGCTCCTCTTGACATACTGTTGTCCGATTACACGCATGCCACACTGACGCTGATCTTCAAGGTTTGATCGTCGCCATCAGGTAGTAAAAGATACTACACGCGTCATAATATTAGATAACGTCTTCAGCGTCATCACGCCCTGCGTTAGCGATTTTGGTTAGCCACTTATCGTTCACCCTATCTACCTGCTGCGGTAACCCACACGGATGTCCCTGATCCAAAACACGGGCAGAAAAGGTTCGCAACCCGCAAGGGGTATGCGAACCTCAAGCGCCATTCTGGCGTTTCTGCTCCGTGTTATTGGGGGCCAACCGTGAGGGCTGTCCTCGCGGTAGAACAGGAGAACGAACATGACTAACTCAATATCTAAACTTGTGCAGATGAAGCTGGACGTTATCAAATATCATGCCGTAACTATTACTACAAATACTGATGGCAACGAAATTACAAACCTTAAAGATCTTGTCAGTATGGCTAATGATGCGTGTTACACATCGGACAACAGCATCCGATATGTCAAGAAAAGCATAGCCGATGCACTAGCTGACTACGACATAGCTTGCGAAAACAAGAACCAACGCGACGTCGAGCGCCTTGAACGATATCTTGCGGTACTCCAAGCGCGCTATGAGGCGCAAGCGGAAAGACATGCGGCTGACGTATCAGTCTTCGAGCAACTCACACACGGCGAAGTTTGGGAGCGCAAGCAAGCAGCATTATCTAAGTCGAAGATGCCCTCGAAAAATCTCACAGCATTGAGAAAGATGGCTGCTTCATAGCAGCCACATTTCTCAGGTTGGTAGCGCTCCCTGCGCTGCCAGCTATCGTTTCAAATCAGATGCTCCATATGCACCCTGCGTGGCTGGGGAGGGGGTATCAGCGACATTGCCGAACTGCGCATATATTTAATTCTTGCACAGTTTTGTAATTATAATTAGTATTGCACATACGCAATACATAACCCAAGGAGAACTAACATGTATGCAACTCTATCATTGCACGACATTACTAACATCACAATAGATGAACGTATTTATGCATCTTATGTAACTAGAAAGCTAACAATGACAAATAAGAATGGTGACAAAGCTTTTATTACTTTTTTTGCAGATGACCGTAACGCGTTAACTTTTAATTACAATCCAATAGAAGATACTAGGGAGAATGCAGCATGAAACATTTCAGAATGGATGACTTCAACTTTCCTGTTGAATCACAGCCTGTCTTCGATGCTGCTGGCATTGAGATTGCTGGACATCAAAACATTGTGCGCCTTGATACTGGTGCATCAATGGGATTGCACAAGTCGCGTTACAAAATCGTATCACACGATGATGTTGTAAACTCTGTGCTTGATGGCGTTAAAGCAGCTAACTTATCTGATGATTACGAAGTAAGCGTTGATGTCTTTGAGAATGGTCGCAAGCTTAGAGGTGAAATATTATTTAATAATCTTACCGTTGAGCCAGAGGTAGGTGACTACGTTAAGTATCGTGCCACCTTTTCTAATAGCTATGATGCATCATGGCCTTTTGCTCAAGCAGCAAGTGGCTTGCGTCTTTGGTGTAAGAACGGCTGCACCACGCCAGATGCCATAGCATTCAGTCGATACAAGCACACCGCATCTATCAATGTTGATGGATCAGCAGCTAAGATTATCACTGGCCTTGAGCACTTCAAAGATCAGAAAGATGTATGGCAGTCTTGGATAAAGACCAAGATTGAACACGATCAAGTCGAATCATTCCTCAAAAAGACTGTAGCAAAAGCGTACACGCGCCAGCAAGCAGCAAGCAAGACGAATGAAAAACAATTAGAAAATCTTCTGCGTATCTGGGGTGATGAGCGCAGCAGCTTAGGCTCAAACAAGTGGGCCTTGTATAACTGTCTAACATATTGGGCAACGCATACTGGCGAACTTAAATCACCTCATACTGCGCGCTATGAGCGCGAAGCTAAGATCGCTAGTGCAATGAAGACTAAGCAATGGGAGGAGATGGTATGAATATGAATCGTGTTCAGCTTGAATGGATGGCTGACACATTTGGGCCAATGGTAGGTTGGCCCACTCAACTAAACCAAATTGCAGATGAATTGCAAAGAGCAAACCCAAACTTCAACAGAGATAAATGGTTAAGAAGGGCCACTGATGCTTGGGAAGCTAACTACAATCCATCTGAAATCAATGATGAAATCCCTTATTAGGAGAACTAAAATGCAAGCTGAATTAATTATTGTAACGCCAGAAATGGCAAAGCGTTGGCTCGGTAACAATCCAGTTAATCGCACAATAAAACATAATCATGTGTTAAATATTTCGCGTGATATTATAGCTAATAGATGGCAAATTAACGGTGCAACAATTTGCGTCTGCGAAGATGGTACATTGCTTGATGGTCAGCATAGATTACTTGCTATTGTAAAAGCTAACCTTTCAATACGAACTCATGTTATTCAAGGCTTGCCCCGTGAAGTACGTGATAGCATTGACTCTGGTGTAAAGCGTACAGCTGGTGACAGGCTAACAATGGCTGGTGAAGTCTACGGCAAAGAGCAAGCGTCAATAGCTAACTTTTTAATAAGTCTTGCTCATGAGAAAGCTAGATCTATTACTGCATCTCAACAAGAAATTTTATATGTAACTGAGAATCATAATTTAGTTCCTAGCTGTGGCTTATCTAAGTCAGCCTTTCCAAGGATAGGCACAATTCTAGGTGGCTTACATTATATTGCTTGTTACAATAACAATCATCAAAAAGCTGATGAATTTATTTCAGTGTTTAAAACTGGTGTTCCAACTTATGAAGGTGATGCTGCACATTTTGCGCGCGAGTATTTAATTTCACAAGAGATTAAACAAACAACAGTTCGCACAGAGTTTAAGCGTAGATTTCTTGTTCACTCCTTTAATAAGTTCATGAACGATATGCCAATGAAAGCATCGCATTTACCTAACAGGTATCATGTTCCAAATTGGAGATCTTCAAGTGTTGGAATTAACATTGCTTAATAAATGTTCTGAGTGTGGCGGTGAAGGTCTTGTTGAATTTGCAAGACATCAAGGCTTTGACCGTGACATTGGTTACATAGATACAAAGACTTGCACATATTGTGATGGCACAGGGTTTGACAATGACTCTGACTCATTGCATACATGCAATTATGAAGTCGTATCTACAGTTAGTCACAGATAAAGCATGGAAAGCTAATATAAAACTTGAAGACGCATTCGACAAAGCGGGTGCGTCTTACACTACTTATTGGCGCGCCAAAAGTAAAAGAACAGAACTCAAATATGATACGGCGTTGAAAGTATTCAATGCAATTGAAGAGTTATACCAGATACAACAAGCCCGTGAGTATTCCCAAGGATTACGAGAAACTAATCAAGCAGTTAACAGGCGCACGATTAGAAGCAAGTTTAAGCCAAGAGTCTTTAGCACATAAGATTGGCTGCACTTCATCTCTTATTCATAAATGGGAAGGCCACAAAAGAATACCGTCTGGCTTTATGTTAATCTGTTGGCTTGATGCTTTGGGATATCAAATAGATGTCACGAAGAAAGAGCCATAATATTAAATGCATTGCTTGCGACAGTGAGACAGAATGGTTTGTTGCAATATGTAAAACTAATAGCAAAGCTACTTATGAAAAGCATTGGTATGTTTGCTTACATTGCTATGAGGAAGATAAATGGCAAACCGTAACAAGAACAAAGGAACTTACCACGAAAAGTGGTTTGTCAACTGGCTCAAAGAAGCGGGTATCAAAGCGAAAAGGCAACCGCTCAGTGGCAGCTTGGGGGGAGAGTATAGCGGCGATATCAAACTCGAACTCAACGGATACGAAATGGTAGGTGAAGTTAAGTATCGTGATAAATCAAACTTCCCTAGCCCTTATAAAGTTTTAGAAGGCAGAGACATTGCCTTTTATAAAAGAAGGACAGGCAGTCCTCAAACTCTTGTCATATTAGAAGGCGAGATGTTTCTTAAACTAATGGAGAACAACCATGAAGAAGATAAAGAATCTGGCTGACTCAAGTGTATGGGATTCAACAGTCAGTCGTGTATCTCAATCTAAAGTATTGCGTGAAGAAATGTTGCGCAAAGATTTTATTTTAGATGATGCAAAGATAGCAGCTAATCGCATTCGCCTTGGTGAACCTGTTGGCGATTACTGGTTAGAAGGCAAAGCCAAAGAACAATTAATAAAAGATTATGGCTTGAAAGCAGAAGACTTTCAAAAATATATTTGACCTTATTGCGCATATGCAATAGTCTTAGCCTTATAATAAAAGGAGAACCCGATGCAAAGACAAGGCTTTATCGGCGGCTCAGATTGCGTAAAGATTATGCAAGGTGAATGGCTGCAACTTTGGAAAGTAAAAACTGGACGCGCACAATCAGATGACCTGTCTGATAATATTGCCGTTCAGCTTGGATCATACACTGAAGACTTCAATCTAAAGTGGTTTGAAAAACAATATAACTGTGTGCTTACTCATCATCAAAATGAGCTATCAGAAATTATAGGCTCAGTTCCTGCAAAGGGAACCATCGATGCTGCATTCAATATGCAACCAGTAGAAGCAAAACACACCAATGCTTTTAATACTATGAATGATATCATCGATAGATACATGCCGCAGATCCAGATGTATGCAAAACTCGCTGGCGCTGATGGTGTTTACCTCTCTGTAATTTTTGGCAACAGCAAATGGGAAGGCAAACACGTTCAACAAAATGATGATTACTTTGATAAAATGTGGACTATTGTATCAGACTTTTGGTCATATGTTATGGAAGACAAAGAGCCACAAGACGTTGGCATAACAACTATTAATCATAACAATATTGAAGTCGATCAAATGGTGATTCGTGATGCAAGTAAAGATAATCAATTCGTCGACGCCGCAGTTACATATATACAAGGTGTTGAACACAACAGAGTATTTGAGAATGCAAAGAAGGATCTCAAAGCTATGGTCGCACCCAATGAACGTGAGGTTCATTGTGATCAACTGTCAATCAGAAGAGATAAACGGGGATCACTCCGCATAATAAAAAGATAAGCCAGAAGGAGAACACGAATGGCTAAGAACTTAGAAATATGGAACAAGCTTGCACCATCTGATCCACAATACTTAAAGCCCGTAAGCTTTGGCGCGCGCAGCTTTACAGCAATTGATCCACAATATCAGGTCAAGAAAATGACTGAACAGTTTGGACCTGTTGGTGATGGATGGGGATGGCACAGTACAACAGAAATTATAGCTGTAAGCAACGGAGACAGCGCTGTGCTAGCGCATGTTACTGTCTGGCATGGCAACCCTGCAAATTCATTTGGTGCGTTCACAGGGTGCCGTAAATTCTTTGATGCTAACAAAGGGCGTATTGCTGAAGACGCGCCCAAGATGGCTGTAACAGATGGGCTTACAAAAGCGCTGTCTCACTTAGGATGCGATGCTGATATCTTTCTTGGAAAGATGGATGGTAATAAGTATGCCGCAGATAGTGGTAGTAAGTCATGGTAACTAAAAAAGTTACTAAGCTTTGGAAAGGTGAATACCTATCCATAAGAGATTATGAGGTGCAGCCCGCGATCAAAGCGGGCGGGCTGCGCCTCATATATCAGGGCGAAGAAATGCTTCTTCACACTGAAGATTTGCAACAGCTAAAACCAACATCAAAACTGTTCAAATCAAAAACTGGCGGTAAAGATTATCGCTTAATAGATATCAAATGGAACCCACGTTTCATTGATACATCGCAACTGCAATTATTTTAAGGAGCCAGAAGCATGGCAGAATATGATAACACAAACACAGGTGCAGCCTTTGCGCCATTTCCAAGTCAATCAATGATCCTTCAGGGCAAGGTTGATATTATGAGCAAGCAATCAAAAGTTGTTTGCGTTAAAGATCAAACTAAAAATGGTAGAAATATTGTTGAGGTTTATGCAAAAATTGCAGTGCTATTTGAGAATGATAAAAAAGGTAATGACAATGCGCCAGATTATTCTGGCCCAATCGATGAAACAGAACATTTAAAAATTGCTGGGTGGAAGCGCATGAAAGATGGCAAGCCATATATGTCTTTTAAAATTTCAGAAAAACAAGAAGGCATGAGTAACACAGATAGCGCACCATCCGCCTTGCCAAATGATAGCATTCCGTTTTAATATAAGAATGTTCTCCGAGGTATCCTTCCTGCCTACCTCACAACTGCAGGGTCTTTTTGGCCCTGCTTTTTTTTGGAGTAACGTATGACCAATCTTGAAAAGATGATGGCCGATGCCAAAGGCTGCAATGAAAGACTCAAAGAAATTAATGGGCTTTCAAGAAGAAAGACAAAAGAAGAGCCAACATCAAAAGAGCCACATCAAGGCTACGGCGAAGGGTGGCGCAATAAACCTTTGACTGACGATGAGCTTGCCGACATAAAATATTTTAGAAGAAGAGGCTGGTGCATCACATCAATAGCTATGTTTCTAGGCATAAGCAAAAGCACAGTGGAGAAATAC
>Ga0181403_1000116_pt1 | contig 19314 bp, 40 predicted proteins | sample 26SPOviralmetaG_FD_130132 | JGI IMG/M metagenome (GOLD analysis project Ga0181403, IMG submission 130132) | Marine viral communities from the oligotrophic San Pedro Time Series (SPOT) site, San Pedro Channel, CA, USA - 26 SPOT_SRF_2011-09-28 | ecosystem: Environmental > Aquatic > Marine > Strait...
AAGTATGGTAACTACACTAATAGTAATAACTTACCTACCTGGGCGAGACTGTCTGAGTAATACTGATGAGACTTCAATAGTCGAAACTACCTTCGGTAGTCTATTACAAACAATACTATTATGGAAATTATACACGATATTACAATACTAATTATACTTGGAATCATTTTACAATTTATTGAAAAGTGTATTGTACACTCAGAGAAGTGATGGTATACCTCACAACTAAAATTAACTAATAAACAATTAAACTACTTTTACTTATGTTCAAAAATACTCATAAAGAATACATACAATACTTAGAAACTCAAATGAATTACTATAAATGTTTTGATAGAGATATGTATATTCACTACAGAAATAAACTTCGTAAAGTACTGAATACAAAATAAATACGGAGTCAGATGGATAATATATATGAGTTTAATAAATAAATAAAAATAATAAAATAAAATTAAATTCTTTAAATAAAATAAAATTATAAACTTTTAAAATTAAATTAAATACTATGTCTAATACTATTAAATCAAATCAAATTCAAATTATTAAAATAAATAACAATACTTATCTACCATATCAATTACATCAACTTCCAAAGTTCTTTGATAAATATACAACAGACCACTTCAACTTAAAAGGTTACTGTTATATAAGTATAAATGACCACTCTGACTCTTTTAACTTAAAAAACTTTAAAGACAGATTAACATTCAATAAAGATATTCATTACTCTTTAAAAAGATAACAAATTAAATACGAACAAGTATGGATAATATAAATGAATCTAATAAATAAAAATAATATGTCAAAATTAACAGAACAGAAAATAATAGATAAAGTAGTAGATGAAACAGTAGATACTATAATAGATAAAATAGATGAAGTACTAGTAGAATACATGTATGAGTATGGAGACTATGAAGAGTCAGACAATAAATTCTTTGATGAAAAAGAAGAAATATTCTCTTCAGTAATAACAGAATTATATAATAGAATTAATAACAATAAATAAAATAGAAATATGTCAACATTCCAATCATTAAAAGTAAAATACGAAGTAATGAAAGTAAAAGGTTTACTTCCAGTAAAAAAATAAATTAACTTAAATAAAATTAGAAATTATGTCAGAATTAAAATCAAAAAGGTTCGTAGTGAGAAAGTCACTAGTAGGTAAAAATCAAGTAATCAACGTTACATTTAAAAATGGTAACACAGTAACTTACAATCACGATAAAGTGTTTGAAATTATGAAAGATAAACTTGAAACAATGAATTGTTGGGAAAAGTACAAGTCGTACACTTGTTCAAATAATATTCCAGTAGTATTACGAGACAAGGAGATTGTATAAACTCAAGTGTGAATGGTTGATGGTGGTTCGATTCCACCTACACTACTAAAATATATAAATATGAAAATTACTAATAAAATTACAGGTGAAGACGTAACTAAGTACGTCATTGGTTTACTAGAAGGTTTAATTACTCAAGATGAATTTGAGGAACTAACTATGATAACAAAATAAATACGATTACTAATGGATAATATAACTGATATGAATAACAAATTACAACAACTAGAAACACTATTACAAGTACACGATTGGTACTATGCGATGAGTGACGACAATTACTACTACAAATTAGGTAGAAAACAGTATGAACAAATATGGAAATTAATGGATGAGTTGAAAGACAGTGGTTATTTTACCGAATCTGAAAACTTATACGACAAATACAGTAAATAATATGACTATAACATTTAATAATATCGGTAAAACTTACAAGGTAAGTAGTGATAATACGGTGAAGGTAATTCATCACCATGACTCAATTGTGTCAGTATGTGGTGAATACTTTAAAAATAAATATACTAATGAGTGGTTAAGTGAACTTGAGGTACAAGATTACTATGACTCTTATAAACTAGAAGATGAATATGAAAACAAATATTATTAAATTATGAGTGAAAAGACAAAAATAGCAATTAACTACAGTATAATGTACTTAGGTTTTATATCAATGATAGGAAGTATAATATATAATTTATTCGCACACTAATGTTTGAGTGGGCGTGTGTAATTAGTGCCTGTTGGTACTTAGGAGTATTAATTTATAGAGAAGATAATTAAATGAAAAGAAAAACAATAACAGTATTAGATTACTCGAGCGCGAGAGTGTTTCAGTATAGTGTAAAAATTAATGTTCACTCTGAAGACTTTATACAGTTTAAAGGTCACAGATTAAAAGATGTAGAGTGGATGGAACACCAAATAAGTAATATAATTACAAATTAAATACGATTACTTTTGGATAATATATATGACAATTGCGTGTTAAATAAAAATAAAAATTATGAACTATTGTAGATGTGGTGAGCCCGTACACCCAGTTAGACAAAAATACGGGTACAAAACGTGTATGCCTTGTAGTGGTATTGAGCGTGTAGCGTCGGCACCTATTACTAATCATAAAACAGGTAACACAATACAAATAGTATCACAGGCGATGTCTGTTGCTATTCACAAGGCAAGTAGGCGTAAAGGTTACGGTACATGTCTTAGATAATATACGAGTGTGTCTGGACTAAAGGTGATATAAAAATTAACCAGTTTCACCCACCTCGTTTTTAAATACGTGTAGAACCAGCGGATTGAATCGGTTCAGGGCTAGGTATGGTACGCAGTGCGCTTGAATCAGTGTCCGTTTTCACGAGCTGATTAGCGAGGTCGTTACTACTGACGAGTATGAGGTTCGATTCCTCACTAGCTACAAATTAAATACGACACGAGTCGGATAATATAATTAAATAAATAAATATGAAAGACACTAACGAAATCGAAAAGCAACTACAGCGTAAAGCTGATAAGTACATCGAACAAAAAGCAAAAGAAATGTTTGAAATTCACAAAGAAATAGCTCAGTATTTAGGTACATCTCTTCCAAGTTATATTGACTACATTTCTAACTACTATAATTACAAGCAAGCTATTCAAGCTGATAAAGACAATTTCTTTGACTCTAGCTCACCGTCAGAAACTCAATACAAGTATGAAAGAGAGCTATCTAAAAACTACAAACAAAGACTTGTAGCTAAATACACAAAAGAATTAATAATGAAATTAGATATATTTGAATAATATGGAATACATGTCAACAGAAATCAGAAGTGCCCGCGAGGCAATGACTATCTTCAAGATACTAGGTATCAAAGATGTCACTACAGACCGTCAACGTAAGAACGGCACAACAGTATATGAATTACCAATCAGTCAAGTATGGCAAACACTTAACCCTAAACCTTTACGCTTTGCTACATACAAAGCAGGTTATGTGCGAAATGTTACTGAAGGTTTAGCAAGTCCTTACCAAATTAACAAAACTAAAAAAGTGTCAACACGAACAAGTGGCTATGCTTATGATACAATTGAGCGTATACTTATTCACGACTGGGAAGAACGTATCATATACTTAGCCAAGTTCATTATCAAGAACTACTATAAAAAAACTACGTATATAATGAGTGACTACGTTATGGACTGCTTGCGAGAAGCGTATGTAAGAGATTATAACAACCAGCCAAGTAACAGATTACCATTTGGCGATGAAGTACAAGTAATAGTTAACGGACACAGATACAATTTATCATGAGCGCATTTTATAAAGACACAAGATTTAACGGTAAGCTAGTTAGACTAGAAGACGTTATAGACGAAACATATAATAGAGCATTAAAGACTATAGACGATAGTCTCTATGAGCTTCTAAACGACAAAGACGACGATGAATTCTACATGGATTACAAAGAAGCTTTTGGCCACATAGTAGAAGAGCTGCAAAAGTTTCATAATAACGATGAGTAATACAAACTAAATACGAATACTAACGGATAATAATATAAACCAACTAAATTAAACCATCATGACTAAAACAGAATTAGTAGCAAAGATAGAAGCTTTGCAAGCAGCTCTTGACACTAAAACGCAAGAGCAAAATGCGTATCGAGGGCAAATTGATACACTTAAAAAACAACTAGAAGACTTAAACAAGCCAAAGCTTACACCATTACAGTTTGATGCTATTAGAGAAGCTATTGAAGAAGGTGTAGGTCAGTTTGACTTTGATGACACTGACAACTACAGCTATGACTTTCATATTGATTACGACAATAGAATAGCTATTGAGTCGTTTAGCTTTGACAATGCTTATGACTTAGGTCAAGAAATATACAACGTTATTGAAGAGTTGTTTGCCGAAGATGACGCTCCAGAAGATGATAACCAATTAAACCAAGACTAATATGAAAACATTATGGCAACAGCTTAAACCTGAGATTAAGCAAAACCTAAAAGAACAAGAAGAATTATATCCTTCGCTAGTTAAAGGTGTTAAAATAGCATTGAAAGAAAATTATTTATGGTCGCACTTATCAATTGGCCAAGCAAGAGACCTTGTATACTTTACAGACTGTGCTTTGGCTAGCTTATCTAGCTACGACTGGTCGTATGGCGAAAAATTCCTTATATGCGAAGATTAATATACGACATGTACTATGCTGATGAGATTACTCAAGACATAGCAGCAAGACTATTGGATAAATTAACAGAACTTTCAAATAAAAAACGAAGATGACAAAAGTAGAATTACCAAAGTGGTTCAACGGCGAAGTATATGCCGAAGGAGCCGAAGTAACAAACAGGTTTGGCGGTGACAGTTGCTACTTAAATGCAGAAGAATTAAGTATGTACGACTTTATTATTGGCGCAAGCGATTTGTATGAAATGGGTTTTTATGCACCAAAAAGCATAGATGATATGAGAAAAGGCCTTGACTGGTTTAGAAAAAACAACGCGGAAGCGTACATGAAATTATTAGATTAATATGGATATAACAGGAGAACAAATAGAAAATTATATTATCAACGAGCTTGATAGTAAACCAAGACACAATTGCATAGCGCTAGCTGAGGCTATTAACCATATAGCAGACGAGGTCGAATATGACTCGTTTGCTTTAATGCAGTTGTTATTAGAAAATAAACCAATAGATGCTTTGCATACACACAGTTATGGCTTTCACACCGCTAACGGTAGATCGCTAATAGAAGGTATGCAGAATACGTATTACGAAGAGGTACAGTTTTATGTCGACTAGAGCACAAGTTAGATTTGCTACACGTGAAGAAGGAGTATCGTTTAGCGAGCATCCAAATGCTATACACGCGCAGTTTTACGTACACTATGATGGTTACCCTGAAGGTTTAGGTGTAGAAATAGCCGAATCAATAGGTAAATACGGTAAAATAAATCACTGGGAAATAGAAAGCCTTAGCGCTTACCACGGTGATCTTGAGTATATATATTATATATGGCAAGCACCTGAAAAGTCTACTTGGATAAGTATATTCAAAGTTGACGGCAGGTTTTGTGAGTATAGTGACAAGTACTTTGAAACTACTGAGTGTATATTCGTAGGTGAACCAGGTAATCTTATAAGTAAATACAAACTAAATACGAACGCTTATGGATAATATAAATATGACAGACGAACAATTAATGAAACTAATAGACGGTCTAGCAGACGGTTTAGTTAAACGTATATACGGAGTTGCTAACTACGATGATGACCCAAGAGACAGTAAAGTGTGGCATTGTGACCGCGAAGATGATGAGGTTATAGGTGAGTTAGCTAGGCTAATGACATTATTAAATCTTTATCAAGATCGTGAAGAGTATGAAAAATGTCACTTAGTAAACAAACATATTAAAAGATTAGAAAAAATAGTAGAAAATTTATGATGAGAAAAAAACCAATGCTAGCATATCCTGTTAGCGACAAACCAATTGATTATACCAAACCTGTATTTATGCAACCAAAGCTTGACGGCGTACGTTGTCTTATACAACAAGAATTTCACAAAGATGGAGATAAAGTCGTAGCATATTCACGTACAGGCAAACAGTGGCTAAACATTGACCACATACTACAAAGCCTCAAGCCTTTCTTTCAAGGTAATCCTGATGTTATACTTGATGGCGAGCTATACAACCATGCGTTGCGTGATGACTTTGAAAAGATTATATCTTGCGTGCGTAAACAAAAGCCAACTGATATTGACAGAGCTGAATCACGTAAGCTTGTACAGTTTCATTGCTACGATATTGTAGATGAAACTATGGCATTTGACGAGCGTTATAAGTTTGTTTTTGACAACTTAAGAGACTCTTACGGTGTTAGAACTGCACAAACATACGAAGTTTATGCAGAAAAATACGCCTATCAGTTACACAAAACGTTCTTAGATGATGGTTACGAAGGCTCTATTTTGCGTCTAAACACCGAATACCACTGCAAACGTTCTCATAGCTTACGTAAGTTCAAAGACTTTCACGACGCTGAAGCTGTACTAGTCGATTGGGTTGAAGGCAAAGGCAAACGTAAAGGTACGATCGGCAAGTTCATTGCGATTGACGCTGATGGTATCGAGTTTGGTATGCCAGTTATGGACAATTTTAAAAAGTTACAAACAAATTTTGAAGAAATGCAAGAGTGGGTTGGCGAAATAGCTACGTTCACATACTTCGAGCGTACAAAAGCTAACTCATACAGACACCCTTTGTTCAAAGCAATACGAGATTATGAGTGATGAACTATCAGACAGATACTTCGGTACCATTATGAAGATGGTAAGAACCGAATGTGACGCACAGACTCCACATTGTGAGTTCTGCGAAAGACCAATGACGACCATAGAATACGAGTTCTGTGATATATGTGATGAATGTAGAGAAGAAAACGAACTATGAATATATTTTATTTACACCAAGACCCAGAGAAAGCAGCTAGGTATCAATACAATAAACACGTTGTTAAAATGATACTTGAGTCTGCTCAAATGTTATGCACAGCTCATCATTGTATTATGGGTGACGATGCTGATGTACCATATAAACCCGCGCATAGAAACCACCCATCAACTAAGTGGGCTAGACAATCAGGCCAAAATTACGCATGGTTATACTATCATATGATGGAGTTAGGCCGAGAATATGAAAAACGTTATGGTAAAAAACATTTATCTATTATTAAATGTGAAGATCCATTGTCTATATTGCCAGGCGGTATATTAGAAACAGGCTTGACAGATATGCCACAGTGCATGCCTGATGAATACAAAGATGATTGCAGTATACAAGCTTATTGGAATTATTACATCAATGACAAAAAGAAAATAGCAAACCTAAAAACCGAATCATTATATGAGCGAAGACCTAAAGAAACGTATTAAGCAATTTAATAAAATTAAATTTGCTAACGACAAGAGTAAAAGAATTATTATTGCGACCTTGAATAACAAAACTGTGACACAAGGCTGTAAAGATAGGGAATAACAGGCTTATGTCACACGAACGAAATATGAAATGGCTCAATGAGCATCGTCTTATTTACAGGCAGTTACCGACTACCGATATACCAGACATCGAAACTAAAGAATACATGTTCTTCGAAGACGGTACTCATCAGTGTTATGAGTTGTTTAGATCCAAAGCTAAGATAACTACGTTTAAATCACTTAAATGGCACTTATTGGTGCTTTGGTATTTAAACCCTCAGTTGTCACCTGATATGTTTGATGACCTTGTAGAAATAATATGTTACAAGCCAAATGGATTTGTTAGCTTTAATATTAGCCCAGCGTCTATAGAGCGCATTATGCACGAAGTATATATGTCTGACCTTGACAAACCACCTACAAACAAACTACGTAAAGTTGTATTCAAACCTTTTACAGGTTTAACAAAAGAACAAAAATTATCTATTGTAGGTTCATTAATAGGCGTAACAAATAAAATACACCCAGACGACATTTATGCATGTATGATAGATATTAACGACACAGGCCAAAAGATTACAATACGACGCATCTCTGAGCTTCTAGGCGTATCTAATCGCACAATACACAGACATATGTGTCAAGATTTAAAAAGAGAAAAAGAACTACTCAATCAACAAATATGAAAAACTATAATAACTATAATTATAAGAGGTATAAAGACGATTTAAAAGCGTCACAGCCTGAAGGTAAGTTTTGGGACGAATATACTCGCGATGAACTGATTGTTAAGTTCTTACCGCTTGTGGAGAATATAGCTCGTAAGTTTTCAACATCTGACTCAGCGTCAGGTATAATGAACGTACAAGACTTAATGGGTATGGGTCAAATAGGTTTAATACAAGCAGTTGACAAAATAACTTGGTCAACAATAACAGAATCAACTGACCCTGAGAAAACATTAAAGTCTTATTTAGCTAAACGTATACGAGGCGCAATACGCCGTGGTACTGATGCTAATAGATCGCCAATGCGTATACCCGAGCATAAGTTAAATGACATACGCAAAGGCTTGGAAGATGATCCTGACAAGCAAGCTATGTTTTACAACTCTATGTTTCAAAGTATTGACGAAGAAGTTGATGATAATATGTTACCGCAGTACGAAGACGATAGTGACGATCCAATGAAGAAAGAAAAATTATATCAGCACTTAAATAAATTAATGCTAAAGCATTTAAATGATAAAGAATATCACGTGATTAGATTAAGCTACGGGCTTGGTTGTGATAAGTTGTCTGCAAAGCAAATAGCCGATAAGCTTGACATCAAAGGTTCGTCGTCTTATGTACGCGTATCACAGTTAAAAAAGCAAGCTATCGACAAGCTAAAAGCCTACGTGTCTCACTCGCAAGTGATTGATTATCTGTAAGTTACTCGTTAAATTACAGTTTGTTTATGTAATTATATATATAACCTAAACCAATATACCAGATGAAAGATTTAACTAAAAAACTAGCTGATGTTCAGACTAAGTTAAAAGCTAAAAAGTCTTCATACAATAGCTTTGGTAAGTACTACTTTCGTAAAGCTGAAGACATTCTCGAAGGTGTAAATCCTTTTTTATTACAACACAATATTTATGTAACAGTCTCAGAAGAGATGATTGCATTTGAGCCTATGCCAGTGCTCAAGACTACAGCTACAATTAGCGACGGTACCGATGCTATACACGCTACTGCTATAGTCGGCGTTGACCTTGGCCAAAAAGGTATGCAGACCTCACAACAGTTTGGTGCAGCATCTACTTATGGTAAGAAATATGCTCTTGGCAATTTATTCTTGATTGATGACACTGAAGACGCTGACGCTACAAATCAGCACGGTAAAGGTGTAGCTGCTAAAGCTGTAGCCAAAACTAAACCTGCTATAACAAAAGAGCAAATGTCAAAAGCTGTTGAGTTTGTTAAAGGCGGAGGTGATGTTAAAGCTATCAAAAACAAGTACAAGTTAACTCCTGAGCAGGAAAAACAACTAGTTAAATAATGACAAAAGAAATATATCACAAACTAAAAAACGATGAGCATTACTATGGTGATTTTGGCAAGCAGTTTCTAAGCAACTCTGACATATCAACCTTGTTAAAAAATCCTTTAGCACTGCACGAGCCTAGACCTAGTAGCCCAGCGTTTTTAGTTGGTGGTTATTTTCACACTGCAATACTAGAACCCCATAAGCTCAAAAGCTTTAAGATCGTTGAAGCCTCAAACAGAAATACCAAAGCCTACAAGGAAATATCCGAGGGTGAAATGTGTTTGTTAAAGTCTGAGAAAGATCAAGTAGACCTTATGACTCAGGTCATGCTAGATAACGACGTGTGTAAAAGTTTGATACAAGGCGTTAACGTTGAGTATGAACAACCTAACGTTACTGAACTATTCGGTAACAAATGGAAAGGGAAGGCTGATATAATTAATCATGACGAAAAATTAATCATCGACCTAAAAACGACTTCTGATATAGATAGATTTAGATGGTCAGCATCTAAGTACAACTATGACAGTCAAGCGTACATTTATAGCAAGCTGTTTCATGGGTATGAATTTTTGTTTATGGTTATAGACAAAAACACTCATCAAATAGGATTGTTTGACTGCTCACCACAGTTTTATGAAAAAGGTGAACGAAAAGTAGAAAAAGCTAGTGAACAATATGATTTGTTTTTTAAAAACGAGGAGTTTGATCCCAAGCAATATTTGACTACAGAAACATTATAATTAATCTAAAACCATTAAACCTATGCCTAGAACTAAGACTAGAGTATGTGATGTGACAGGAATGAAAACATCAGGAAATAATTTTTACAAAAATCAAAGCCACGTTAAAGCTGTAGATAATATCCGCAGATCTGGTGGCGCCACTAAAGATCAATTAAAAAGAATGTTTAACCAATTAAATAACTACTAAATGGCTAGTATTATTAAAACGTCTATAAATCTCAACGAGATTCCAAAAGACAAAATCATCAATGGTAAAAAAGGTAAATACTTACCTATATCGATTACCATTAACGATGAACCAGATCAGTTTGGCAATCAAGGTCCAGTGATTGTGGAGCAAACTAAAGAAGAACGTGAGGCTAAAACAGCTAAGACTTATTTAGGTAATGTTAAAGTTGTATGGACCAACGGCAATAATGTCGATGCAGCGCCACGTGATAATATGCAAGCAGCTCCGGCTCCTGCTCCAGTTGCTGAAGATGATCTGCCATTCTAAATGAGTGTAGAAGACAAAGAGATCAATGGATTTGCGATTGATACGTTCAATCAGCATGACCTAGAAGTTGGGAAAACGCAGGGTGTATGCCCTTCGTGCTCTCACACTAGAAAACCTGAGAATAAGAAAGCTAAATGTGCTTCTTATGACTGGGAACGTGGTCTCGGCACTTGTCACAACTGTAATACTAGTTTTCAACTACACACGTATCAGCGTAAAGGCGCTAGTGATAAAGTCTACGTTAGACCTCAGCACGAAGTTGCCGTTGCAATACCTGATTCTAAAGTTGTTGACTGGTTTACAGACAGAGGTATATCAAAGCAAACTCTACAGGATCTTCAAGTAACTGAAGGTCCTGAGTTTATGCCTCAGACAGGTAAGTCAGAGAATACCATTCAATTCAATTATTTTATAGGTGACCAACTTATTAACGTTAAATACAGAGATGGTCGCAAGAATTTTAAACTATACAAAGGCGCTGAAAAAGTGTTTTATAACATTAACAGTATTGTTGGTTATGACGAATGTATAATAGTTGAAGGTGAAATGGACGTGCTTGCAATGCACGAAGCGGGAATTAAAAATGTAGTGTCTGTGCCTAACGGTGCTACGTTAAATTCAAACAACCTCGATTACTTAGATAATTGCATCGATTATTTTGAAGACAAACAGAAAGTTATATTAGCTGTAGATGCTGATGAAGCTGGTAACGCACTAAAGCAAGAGTTTATACGACGCCTTGGCGCCGAAGTTTGTTTCTTAATCGACTTCGAGGATTGTAAAGACGCAAACGATTATTTAGTTAAGTACGGTGCCGACAAGCTGCAAGATGCTATACACAGCGTCAAGCCTGTCCCACTTGAAGGAGTTTCAACATTAAGAGACATTGAAGATGAACTACATGACTTTGTTAAAAACGGTTTTAAACCAGGGTTTCAGATTGGTATCGATAACTTCGATAAAATCTTTTCTACATACACGTCCCAGTTTATTACTGTTACTGGTATACCTAGCTCTGGTAAGTCTGATTTTGTTGATCAAATGTGTGTAGGCTATAACCAAAATTATGGCTGGAAAACAGCGTTTGCATCGCCTGAGAATCAACCCACATTTTTACATGCTCATAAGCTAATGCGTAAGGTTTGGATGGATATGCCATCTCCTGGCGATATTGGAGGAGCTAAATGGAATCAGGTTGCAGATCATGTTAATGACAATTTCTACTTTATTGATATGGATAAATACTCGCTTGAAGCTGTATTGCGCAAAGGCGCTGAGCTTGTAAAGCGTAAAGGTATTAAATGCCTGGTTATTGATCCATTTAATAAAGTTAGAGACACTAACGCTAGTTCTGACGACGTCAACCGCTATACGCTTGAGTATCTGCAAAAGATCGAAGTGTTTGCTAAGAAGTTTGATGTATTAGTTATTGTTGTAGCTCACCCTACTAAAATGTACAAAGGCCAAGATGGTAAAATCGAAGAGCCAACTATGTACAATATCAAAGGTGGCGGTGAGTGGTACGATGCTAGTTATCACGGCTTATTAGTTCACAGAGATTACGAAGCTAAAACAGTTAAGGCTAAAGTCTTAAAGGTTAAGTTTCAAAACCTCGGTGAAAACGGTGCTGAAGCTCATTTCAAGTGGGAACCGCGCTCCGGTAGCTTTCTACCAGCACCCGATGCTGTAGCTGCCGATGACCCAATGCCCTGGGAAGCGTAATGGCTAAGCGTAGGCCTTTTAAACCTGGCTTCTACGCATGGACTAAAGACGATTATCATAAAATTTCTTGGTGTATTAATCACGGCATAAAGTGCTGTGTTATACCTGCTCAAAAGTTTACAGCTTCTGGCGAAGACTTCTGTATTGAGATTGTTATTAAAGATAAATCAAACTTTAGCCCTAATTTTAAGAAGCAGGAAGTATTAGAAAAACAATTAGAATATTATAACTATTACTATGACAAATATAATGAAAGTACTAGACCATAAAACCATAGCAATGACTATGAATGGCAAAACAATAATCGTTACTAAAAGAGCTAGCACACTAGGTCTAAGCTCTTGGTATAACATCAAAGGAGAAGTTTATGCTTAGTTTTGATACTGCAGACAATGCTTTTCACAGCTTATACTGGCGTATAGTTCGTGATGGCGTAGATTTTGCGGGCACTAAAGCCCTGTTTAATGTAGGCTTTGAGATGAAGTTTCCAGCGCACAGTGCTATACACAACGGCCGCGTCAAGCGTGACTGGTCTGCAGAGTATGCTGAAGCTGAATGGCAGTGGTATTTATCTGGCGATCGCAACATAGCTAAGCTTGGTGAGTTATACGGTAAAGTACCAGCTATATGGAAGCGTATGGCTGATGATGATGGCAATGTAAACTCTAATTATGGCTGGCAATGGAAACGTAACAATCAGCTAGAGCTTGTCATACAAATGCTAAAAGATAATCCTGAAACTAGACAAGCAGCTGTATCTATATACGACGCCAAAGAGTGGAACAAATATATTTTTGATACGCCGTGTACATACGCTGTACAGTTTACAATATTGAATGGCAAGCTTAACATGTCTGTTGTAATGCGTTCTAATGATCTCTGGTATGGTTTCTGCAATGATCAGTATCAGTTTTCAAACTTGCAAATGTACGTCGCTTATGAGCTTGATTTGCCAGTTGGCACGTATTACCATTTTGCACATAACTTGCATTTGTATAACGACAAGTTACCAGAACCTAAAACTAGAAATTTCCACATATGATGTATTACTTATACCACATACCCGGTAAAAAGATCGGGGTAACAAACGATGTTGAAGGTAGAGTTGTCAATCAACAAGGCTATGACTGGGACGAGTTTGAGCTTTTAGCAATGGACGAAGATATATCTTATATATCTAATCTTGAGCTTGATCTTCAAGAAAAGTTTGGTTATAAAGTTGATAGAAAACTATATAAAGACCTTTTTAATAATAACAATAAACAACTAAATAATATGAAAATAAACGTAACAGAGGCAACGACTACCTTTCCGTGCCCAATAGATAAATTGAAAGGCAGATTAATGGACGAGCTTGGTATGCAGTGGGAAACCGCTCACGGTGAGTTTACAATAACGCCGCCAACTGTAAACTGGATTATGGCTAATGTAAAAACATCTATGTACAACAAAGATCGTTGCTACATATATAATAAAGCTATGGCTAAGTTTTATGACCACGATCCACATAGAAATATTACCGTAGGATCAACTCATCGAGCTGATGTGTTTAAAGAAGCCTCTGAAAGAGAATTAGCTAGAGTAAACGGTAGACTTTTTGAAAAGTCTGAAGTTAACTGTAAGGACTGCAACAAACCTATATTTGACTGTATTAGAGAGTGGGCTGATGAGCGTGGCTTATACGACAAAGGTGATCCAAAGACTCAATACATTAAGTTAATGGAAGAGACTGGCGAGATCGGTAGGGCTTTATTAAAAGACGACACAAACGAAATAGTTGATGGTATTGGCGATGCTGTAGTTGTGTTAACTAATCTAGCTGAGCTAATCGTCGTGCCGATTGAAGAGTGTATACAATCAGCTTACGATGTTATCGCAAAGCGTACAGGTAAAATGGTTAACGGTACGTTTGTAAAAGATCAACCAGTAACTAGCTACGGTAGAGAAAATGTAACTAAAAGAAAACTGTAATGATAGAGCAAACAATTAAATTTAGAGACCCAGTAGTTAGAAATGTTGTCAACAAGTTTGTAAAACGTTCTGACGTAGGCTTTGAAAAGTATGGCCAAACATTAGACACTGAACGTACAACCGGTATGAAAGACCTAGTAGGTTATCTTGAAGATGTACAAGAAGAATTAATGGACGCAATACTTTATATTCAAGCTGCACGCGAAGAGCTTAGAGACTTGTCTGAAGAAGCTTTAATCAAGAAGTTCGATGAAGAAGAGATCTAAAAAGCGTGGTCCTGTTAGAGCTAAAAAAGTTAGACAGGACGGTATTAACTTTGCTTCAGGGCTAGAACGATATATGTATCTGGCCCTGAAAAAAGCAAAGATCAAGGCCGCGTACGAAGGTGAAACCTACGTTGTGCAAGAAGGCTTTGAGTTTACTCAAGCTGCTTATGAAAAGCAGTCCAATGGTAAAGGTGAATATAAAAACAGAGGTAATAAAAAAATACTACCTGTTAGATATACTCCAGATTTTGTAGCTGATACGTTTATTATTGAATGTAAAGGCCGAGCGAATGAAAGTTTTCCAATGCGATGGAAAATGTTTAAAAAGTACGTAAAAGAGAATTTACCTCATGTGACTTTATATAAACCTCAAAATCAAAAGGACTGCGACGAAACTATTAAATTAATTCAAAATCAAACTAAATGAAAGAATGGGAATTAAGTTTCGGAACTTTTCCGGGGCTACTTTTTGGTGTTAGAACGTACCAAGAAGAATCAAGAAACAACCATGTACTGTACATCGGTTTTCTAGACATATGTTTAACCACTTATAAGTAATAATCAATGAACAATATCCTCTCAGATATTACTGTTCACATGAAGTACGCCAAGTATATTCCCGAGCTTAACCGCCGGGAAACTTGGGCGGAATTAGTTGACCGTAATATAGCAATGCACAAAAGGAAATACCCTAACCTAATAAAAGAAATCGATGAAGCGTATAGCTACGTATATAACAAGCAGGTACTACCAAGTATGCGATCGTTACAATTTGCCGGCAAACCAATTGAAATATCTCCTAATCGCCTATATAATTGCTCATATCTTCCAGCTGATGGTGTTGATGCTTTTAATGAAATAATGTTTTTACTTTTGTCTGGCTGCGGCGTTGGCTACTCAGTACAACAACATCACATTAAAAAGTTACCAGCTATCATCAAGCCTTTCGATAAGCGTAGTAGACGCTTTGTTATCGGCGACAGTATTGAAGGTTGGTCTGACGCTGTTAAGGTGTTAGTTAAGTCTTATCTAGGTGACAAACGTACGTCTAAAATATTATTTGACTACACTGATATTAGGCCAAAAGGCGCAAGGCTTGTAACGTCTGGTGGTAAGGCACCGGGACCTCAACCATTAAAAGAATGTCTAATTAAAATAGAAGGAATATTAAATGGAAAAGAAGATGGAACCAAACTTACCTCCCTTGAGACGCATGATATTATTTGCCACATCGCTGATGCTGTTTTGGCTGGTGGCATTCGTCGTGCAGCTCTCATTAGTCTTTTCTCTGCTACAGATGATGAGATGATTTCAAGCAAGTCTGGTGATTGGTGGGAAACTAATCCTCAGCGTGGTAGAGCTAACAACTCTGCTGTATTAATGAGACATAAAATTACTAAAGAGTTTTTTATGGATCTATGGAAACGTGTAGAGCTTTCTGGTGCTGGCGAGCCCGGCATATACTTTAACAACGACAAGGACTGGGGAACTAATCCATGTTGTGAAATTGCTCTACGACCTTTTCAGTTTTGTAACTTATGCGAAGTTAACGTCTCTGATATTAAAGATCAAGATGACTTTGACGCGAGGGTGAAAGCCGCTGCGTTCATAGGAACGTTGCAAGCTGGTTACACTGATTTTCATTATCTACGTGAGATATGGAGAGACACGACTGAAAAAGATGCATTGATAGGAGTGTCAATGACTGGTATTGGCTCTGGCGTCGTATTAAATTACGACATGACCAAAGCTGCTGATATTGTTAAGCGTGAAAACGCCCGCGTTGCCAAGGTAATCGGAATAAACAAGTCAGCAAGATGTACAACTGTAAAGCCTGCAGGGACGACATCTCTGGTGCTAGGAACATCTTCGGGTATTCACGCTTGGCATAATGATTATTATGTCCGTAGGATGCGCGTAGGAAAGAATGAGGCTATATATACATATTTATCTGTACATCACCCTGAGTTAATTGAAGACGAGTACTTCAGACCTCACGATACAGCTGTTATTTCTGTGCCTCAAAAAGCTCCTGAGGGATCAATCCTAAGAACTGAATCTCCATTTGACACACTTGAGAGGGTTAAGCGTGTTGCTACCGAATGGGTGAAGTCAGGTCATAGGGTTGGTTCTAACTCACATAACGTGTCAGCTACCATATCATTGAAAGACAATGAATGGGATAAAGCTGGTGATTGGATGTGGGACAACAGAGATCATTACAATGGTCTATCAGTACTACCATATAATGGCGGTACGTATACTCAGGCTCCGTTTGAAGACATTGACGAAGCTAAGTTTAATGAAATGTCTAAAGTGTTATCTAATGTAGACTTGACCAAGGTGGTTGAGCTAGATGACAATACAGATCTATCAGGCGAGCTTGCTTGTGCTGGTGGTAACTGTGAAGTAGTTTAATTAACTTTAATTTTATTTATTATGACTGAATTAGAAAAATTGTATCAAAACATGGCTGATACCTTAGAACAAGGTATGACTGAATTAGAAAAGTTTGAAGCTGGTAATATGTCGGCTGGAACTAGAGTTCGTAAGAACATGCAAGTTATAAAAGACTTGGCTCAAAAGATTAGAGTCACAGTTCAAGAGCAGAAAAACGCTGTCGTAGCTTAAATAGCTATAACGTAAACGATAATCATTATCGCTACATAAAGCACTTTGCTTATATCAATTTTACGGTCCATAGGGTTATAATCACCTTATGGGCCGTTTTATATATTAAGTAATTGTTATCTTTTGTTTATGGTAAAGCTAATTAATGTTACGCCGCCACCCGCTGTGTATAGCATATCTTGCCACTCGAACGTAGACTTAGGGTTTGAGTCATACTTATCGACAAGCTCTTTAGTCACACCTATGGTTATTGCGGCAACCAATGGTCCAAACTTTATAAGTTTTTTATTGTCAGTATGCTCTATTATAATACTTTTTGTAGCGTGCGCTGTGATATAACCCGCGGCGAAATGCATAGCGTAGTCTTTTTTAAACACAGGTGTTTGCACTATCAGTAGCGACAGTGTTATAGCAAGTAAGTATTTCATAGCTTTAAGTTTTTACTTTTCTCCGCACTTTTTACTTGGATTACCAACTTGTCTCCAGTCTTGCTTAACCCAATTCTTTAAGCTTCCGCCGCTGCTAGTGCCAGTAACATTGCTTTTACTAGATCTTTTATACTTACCAGCTTTACCTGCTTTTCTTTTTGCGCGTATTACTTTTTGACGCTCAGCTTTTGACATACTAGCTATCTTAGCTTTTGGTAGGCATACTTTTTTAGTACCTCCTCCTTTAGCTTTAGTTTTCTTCGCTAGTGGTGATTTCATTTTAAAAGCCATTAGCACTTACCTTTGCCTTGCTGCTTAGACGCCCACATATTAGCGTAAGCGCTTGGGTAAACTTTAAATTTTCTTTTAGCAGCAGCTTTACATGAAGCTGTTAGTTTTCTTTTCATTGGGCTCTTACTTAAAGAGCATCCTTTCATTTTATAAGCCATAATTTATTTGTTTTAACATTTCCATCTACGTCTAGCAGCTCTACCTCTTTCGCCTGTCCACCCTTTTGATCTTGCGCAAAACGATTTTCTACGCTTAGCAGCTTTACTGCCAGGTTTAACTTTACCAGTGACAGCTGTTTTTAATTTACTACCTGGATTTTTGCGTTTGTATTCAGCAACCCCTTTAGCTGTCATTCCAGCGCCTTCTTTTACTGTTCTAAAATTTCTACCTTTACCTTTAGTAGTTTTTCTAGGTTCTTTACTTTTTTTCTTAAACGGGTTTTCTAATTGCTCAAACATGATTATATACTTTTGCGCCGCGCGCTATTTATATTATTACTCGTTTTTTTAATTTTGTATTATGATACTTTAACTGTTCCTCTATCGTTCCAAAGTGTTCCTCTACTTCCGGATCTTGTAGGTAAGCTGCTACCGTTTAAATCTGTTATAGTCGGAGTTGTTCCATCTGCACCTCTAGCTCCCGTATCGCCTTTGTCTCCTTTAGGTCCAGCAGGACCTTGTGGCCCTTGTGCTCCATCGCCAACCTCGGCTGTTATATATCTTCTAAGTTCTTCTATATCTTCTGTTAGCTGTTGTATCGCGTATAAAGCCGGTGCTAAATTTTCAAACATGCCAGCATCTTCTATGTGCTCGCCTCTATCAAACTTGTTTTTGATTTCTGTTTCTTTAGACGTGTCTATAGACTTAGCGTCTTTTGACCCACCTGCATTTTTGTTAAATATATCTGATGATTTTCTATCTCCTAATGCCATAATTTATACTGTATATTCCCAAACTATTGTTACTACTACTCTTGCTGAGCTACCAGCACTTCTATTTAAAGCTACACCGACAACATCACCTTCAGCAAAAGTATTTGTCGACATTGTTGTAGACACGGAGGCGTTTGCCGTGCTTATATCTATACCTGTGTTTGTTACGTGAGTTCCTGATGGTAGATCGTCTGTTGTGTCTGTTATTTTTGAAACTCTTATTTGACAGCTGCTACCTAAACTAGTATGTGATCTTACAATGACTTTTTTTATTGTACCTGCGTATGGAGCTATACTTCTAGCCCAATACTCAGTAGAGGTGGCTGCAGAGCTTTCGTTTAAGTTGTTAAACGGAACATAGAAGAACGTACCTGTCGTATTAGCCATCTGGAAGTTATGTGTTGTAACAACCATTTGGGCGGTTTGAACAGATCTGTTGTTTACAGTTAAATCTCCCGTAACCTCAAC
>Ga0181403_1000118_pt1 | contig 19219 bp, 38 predicted proteins | sample 26SPOviralmetaG_FD_130132 | JGI IMG/M metagenome (GOLD analysis project Ga0181403, IMG submission 130132) | Marine viral communities from the oligotrophic San Pedro Time Series (SPOT) site, San Pedro Channel, CA, USA - 26 SPOT_SRF_2011-09-28 | ecosystem: Environmental > Aquatic > Marine > Strait...
CTGTATCTTTGTCAAGACCATCAATGATTAGATGTTCATCCAACCAATCTTTATCTTTTACTTGTGCCATGTAATCCATGAACTGATCTAATTTAAAACTCATTCTTCATTCTCCTCATCTGGTATTTCGAAACAATAGTGAACATGATCGCAAGTCATTTTATCTCTTATCCATCTAACTGGACACTCATCTAACCAGTCGTGAAACTCTTCACTCATTGGACTTAACTTCATAGTTTAGAACCTTTCTAATGTAGCAGTAGAGAGAAACACTAGAGGTGTACATTTTTATTCTAGATTTCGAATCCTTACACTCATCTCTCTCTACCTATTGAGCAGCGGTAAGCTTGTAAGCTCAGCTAGCACTATTGCAACAGTTAGGCTACTTACTCAAATATTTATAGGCGGTAGGATATAGGACAAACCTACCACCCATTCCTCTAACGGAATCTATTTTATATAAGATGGTTTAGCTACTACACTAAACGCAACTCTTGGGTTATCAACCAATGCTTGTGCTGATTCATAATCAATTAACTTATTGATCTCAATCATCAAGCTATTAGTTACCTGTATAGGTACATAACCTTCAATACCATCAGGTACATATTTACCATCTTGGTTTAACCATTTAACTTTTGGATACGCTTTGATGTATATCTCCTGATGATCCTCTGGATTCATTGCTGGATTGTTCATACTCTTCTCCTTTCTTATAAATTCTTTGTATATCTTCTACTTTAATAACACCTAAATCTTGTAATACTTTTATCAATTCTAACACTTCATACCTAGCTTTCAATATCTCTGTGCTGTGTTCAAATTGTCTATCATGTATACCTGACATTAATTTTACCATTTTCTGTAATACTTCATCCATTAGTACCAATACTCCTTTGTTTCCCATAATGCTTTGTTGATATAATACGCTGTCATTTGCCAAGCATTACGTCCATAAGCAAACACAGGTAATCCTGAAACAACAAGACCAACAAATGACCAGGCCATAATCTTCATGTACTCTCTTGGTGTACGAATCTTACGCTGTGATTTGATGATAGCTTGTAGCTGTTTTATTTCTTTATCTTGTTCTCTGATTTCTTCTACAATAGATCTTACTTCTTGCTCTGTATATTTAGTGTTTGGTTTCTTTAAGTTGTTCATCATAGTTCCTTACTGCATCACTCAATTCAAATTCAAAGATCAAATGTAAATCACTCTCACTATAGAACTGCATAACATTAGGATTACGCTTGAGTATCTCGATAGCCTTGTCTACATCAAAGTCATTTTCAATACACTCTTTGATAGCATAATCTATTGTCGTATCTGCTTCGTCCATAGCCCATTGTTTAGTCTTGGCCATAACCCTCCATCTCTACCATGTCAGCTGTCAAAGCATCATCATATTTCTTGAACTCATCTTTGTAGTTTATCATTACTTTTTCTACTGCTTTGATTAGTTGCTCTTGATTTAGTCGAGATTCATTTTGAGCAATAGAATTATCGTAGTTTCTTTTATGTGTAAAATATTCTTGATAATATTTATCATACAATTTAATTATTTCATCCATCCAATGGTTAGGCATAGTGTTCCTTTCTAGTTTACATGTATAGTGTATCTGTTTGTTAGTGGTTTATTTTTAAATTCATCTTCCCAATACTGTGTCCATAGATCTTCTAATTGATCTCTTAACATTCGACAATTAACTAAGTCATATGATTGTGCAATAGGATTTCTATTACCTTCACATACAATATAATATATTGGTTGCCTGTTATCTTTCTTAGGCTTGAGCTGCGTTATCTTGTCGTTCATCTATTAACTCCATTTGTATTGATACTTTATCTTTTGAATCTTCATCTAGTCCCATGTCTATAGCTACATCACCAACGATTGTACTTAGTTGCATACGACCATTCAATGCACACCATCTTTGTTGCATCTCAGTAGCTAATACATTGACTTGATTATTCATATTGAATCTACCTTCTTCATCTAAGAACATAGATCTTTCTTCTGTTTCACCTTTCTCTATTCCATAAGCTATCTCAATCATAGTACAATTAAGTTTCTCATACAATGGTTTGAATGAAACACCACCTGATCCTTCTTCATTCCATGTACCTTCTATGGTATGCATTTCTACTGTACCATCTTGTCTAATTATATTTACTCTATGGTCTACTTTTAATTCTATCATTCTGCTGTTCTCCTTTCATATTCTTCTATTAAGTTATTGATTGCTAATTCTAAGAATGCATTATGTGTAGATTGTAACTCAATACAAATCTGTTTCATCTTAGCATAAGTTTCTGTTTTTAAATTGACAGGTCGATAAGCCTTGGGCTTAACAGACCTTGTATTTTTTATACTGTCTAATGACATGTCTATCCTTTCTGCTCGCTCCAAGTATTCGCTCGCACTATTTAATTTTCTTGAACAATAATAACTTGGCTTTGTTTATGTATTTATTAGCTCTATCAAAGTCACCCATGCTTAACACATGTTGTGCATCTGATAGTATAGCTGCAATGTATAACTCTGGATTCTTTCTATAGAATGGTCTTACTTGTTTCCAAGCAGCTATGACTTGTTTTTCTGTTTGACCATACATTTCTTTTTGTGTATTCATAATGTTCCTTTCTATGAATCGGGGTGGAAAGTTAAAGCCTACTTATCGGTATGCTATCCACCCCAACTACTTTATTCTGAAGTGTCTATAGATACACTACCTTCTAGGTAGTTATCACTAGTGCCACTCCATACTGCAACTCTATGTACAGTTCCTTCACTATCTCTGTAGTATCCAGAATACATAGGAGCATTCTCATTCTCACTAGTCACTTTGTACAGATTGATTCTATCATTCTGTTTAGGTGCATAGTCACTTGCAAATGTTAGACCTTGTAATAGTCCAAGCATTACAACTGTTGTTATAATTGTAATTGATCTCATACTTTATCCTTTCTAATAAAAGTTTTTAAGATAGATTATCAAAGCTATGATATAAATTGTTACACCAATAGCTATTATTCTTGCAGTTCTCTCACTCATAATATGTAGTTGAGATTACATTACAGAATCCTTGAATGTCTTTTGTTGTATCTTCATCTGGTACACAATCTATTCTGATTGTATTGTTACCATTAGTAATTACATACACATCATCCCACTCTTGTATTTCAATGTGGGTGATTGGTTCTGCATACAATGACTTGATACTGAATGCTATTACTACAAAACATATCAGCATTACTATTCCTATACTTGTTTTCATACGATACCTTTCTTTCTTGCATTAATAAAAAGCTGCTCTCTTTTTGTATTCCAGATATCTTTCATATCATTATCTTTGGCTAGCTTAGAAACTCTTAATAAAGCAGCATACCTTTTTACAAATTCTGTTGATTTACTTATTGGTTTCATATACATCCTCCTAGTGATAGTAATATTATAATTACATTTGATATTAATATTATGTCCATATTATGTCCTTTCTCTGTACTCTACAGATATTAAGCGAGGCGGAGCCGAGCGAATTTTTTGTTCCTCTTTTGTTCCTAATTACCTAGATAGAAAAAAACCCCCAGTTCAATTAAGAACCAGGGGTTAGATTACTTTACAGTAGACCTTTTTGTTTTAGATCATTACTGATTTTCTCAACGATATCTTGTGAGTAAACAATAAGATTATCTACTGACTTCTGAGACTTGACCTTTGATTTTCTAGTGTAACCAAGTGTCCAACCAATATCTCTTGAGAATTGTTCAATGATACCTTTGATATCTTCTTCAAGTTTTAGTTGCTCATTTAGTTCATCAACTCTTTGTGTTCTGAACTCAATCGCAGTCTCATAAAAATCTAAATGATTTGTTTTGTACATTGATACCAACTCACTCATAGATAATCTATTGATCTCCATTTTGTGATTTGGATTACCTTTGACTAACAAAGATAACTGAGTCTGTGCATACTCATATCCATTACAAGCTCCATAATACGCTTGGTCACATAGTATCTGTCCAAGTGTTTTAGATTCTCTTACTGGATTACTTGTCATACATTCATCATGTAATTCTTTCCAGAATTCTGTGATTACATTATAGATTGTTTTTACATTTTTATTCATAGTTATACTCCTATTTTTATTTATTTATAAATACAATACATTCATTACTTCTTTACATATAATAATAAATATATCGCAGGCGTAGCCTGTACATACTTGTCATCTTTACGAGCAGTTTCGGGCGAGAGCTGGCACCGACTGAGAGCGTAGCGAACAGGCGGAGTAGCCCGCTTTGCGGACGTCCAGCTCCTATCGGGGAGAAACTTCCGAAGTAAAGACCAGCTATGCTGGAGTGTCAATTCATTAGCGTAGCGGAGCGAAGCGCAATAAAAAACAACACTTGATATGTATGGTAATCTTTAGATCGATATAGCCACGCCCTCGGCGAGAGGGCATTCAACCAGACATTTGGTACTGCATCATTAAGATGCGCAGTATTATCCGAATGTCAGCTTTAGCTAGACATGAGGAGAAAGCGTTAGTGATCGTCAATCATAGCAATCGTACGAAGCTGAGACTTTAGTCCAGCGTAGTTCGGAGTTCATCTCCGATAGATTGTAAGCATGATTGAAAGAGAACGCTCAACGCCCAAATGAACATTGACCAACTAACACTCATTGATTGATATTGTTACTTATACTTAGAGGTATACTAAGGGAAGTCTGAAGGGAGTTCGTCCCGTCAGCCGATTGTCGTTCGGAGACGACACGCCTGATAAGGCGTAGTTCGTACCCAACCACACAAGGTACACAATCAAAGAGAGAACGTAGGCAAGGGGATAATTCAAGACGAGTATACAGTACCTAATAGGTACAGAGGTAGAGGTAAAAGGAAAGAGGGGGGTTTTAGAACGGGATAGGACGAAATAATATAAGGGTAGAGGTAAATATATATACGGAGGTTTGTAAACAGTATTCCGTAATTGACACACACACAATGAAACGATACAAAGAGATATGACAGAGATAACCATGAAGTTCTCAGTTGCTCCAGCAGTTTTATTTTTAGAGACACAGCTACCAGAAAAGGTCATAGGGGGTTTGAACACATACCTCGATGCACGACACAAGAAGGGTGGAGAGGATTTTGGAAATAAACTGGTAGGTCAAATATCCCACGGGGAGCAGTTAAAGATCGATTCCGAGGATCCATTGATAACCCCATTTGTTAATATTGTGGCGTATATGTCCCAGGAGTACATAAAACAGTTTTGCAGGACTATAGGAGTTGACGAATTAAAAAGAACTCCCCATGTTCACAGTCTATGGTCAGTTCATTCATACGAGAGAGACTACAATCCCTTGCATGACCACGGGGTTGATACGCTTATGGGCTTATCATTTACCACATGGACTAAGATACCACCCCAGATTGCAGAGAAGGATGGCTATAAGGCAGCAGATCTCTACAATTCTAGTGGGATCGCAGACGGATTCCTGCAATTTCACTTCGGACAGACAGGGATACGGGGTTTGGAGGAGCTAAGACCACCATTCTCACGGACTATCAAGCCCGAAGTTGGTAAACTACTGATGTTTCCATCCTGGACACAGCATTGTGTCTACCCTTTCGAGGGTGAAGGAGAGAGGCGTACAGTAGCAGGGAACCTTAATATGGTAGATACAGACCTGATAGAGTAAGATTCGTCTGTTTGATACCTTAAAATCAATTTAAACACTATTTCAAAGGAGAGATAACTATGCCAATGGGTAAAGGTACGTATGGTTCTACTAAAGGTAGACCACCAATGAAGAAGAAAAAGAAGAAGATGAAGAAGAAAACTAAAAAGAAGGGTATGTCTTACTAATGCTTACTAAGAAACAAATGACTCTACCTGATTCTCTTAAAAAGAAAATCATGGAGGCTAAAAAGAAAAAGAAACCTGGCATGATTGTACAGGAAACTAATAAAAAGTTCATAGTTTAATATGGCATCACCTAAACCTAAGAATAAAGCCCTATACTCTAGGGTAAAAGCAGAGGCTAAACGCAAGTTCAAGGTATATCCTAGTGCTTATGCTAACGCATGGCTTGTCAAAACGTATAAGAAGCGTGGTGGCAAGTACTAATGGCCTATAAGGGGGGTTTGCGCAAGTGGTTCAAGGAGGACTGGCGTGATGTTAAGACAGGAAAGAAGTGTGGGCGTAGCGGTAAGAAGGATAAGAACCGACCATACCCTGCTTGTAGACCCAAAAAGGTAGCAAGTCGCATAACTAAAAAAGAAGCAGCTAAAAAGACTGGGCCGAAAAGAGTAAGCTGGTCAGTTACTGCATCAGGAAGAAAGAGAAAACAGAAATGATGAAATCAATTAAAGCTCCTGCTGGTTTTCATTGGATGAAGAAAGGTTCATCTTATAAATTAATGAAACATTCAGGTAAATTTAAGTCTCATAAAGGAGCATCATTAACAGCTAAATTTGAGGTACAAAAGAAACATGGCTAAGTCTCCAGCATGGCAACGTAAAGAAGGTAAAAGCCCTAGTGGGGGTTTGAATGCCAAAGGTCGTGCATCTTACAATAAGGGAAAAACAAAGACAGGGAAAAAGCGTAACCTCAAAGCACCTAGTAAAAAGGTTGGCAACCCTAGACGCGCATCCTTCTGTGCTAGAATGAAGGGAATGAAAAAGAAATTAACCTCTGCAAAGACTGCAAGAGATCCGAACTCTAGAATTAACAAATCACTTAGAGCTTGGAATTGCTAATTAAAGGATAATCATATGATGAAATTTTTAACAGTAGACAATGAAGTTGCTACACTAGAAAACAATAAAGTTGTTAGTCCAGGTTCACGCTTTGATGGTATGGATGTAAAGACTAATGCTGATATTGAAAAGATATTTGGCGTAAGAGTTGGCCCAAAAGATTTATCACCTTACATGAAACCAAAAATGCCAATGAATATGCCTGCTCCACAAACAATGGGTACTCCAGGGCAACCAATGAATCAACCACAAGTAAAATCTACACCAATGAATTTAAGAAAAATGTTATTGGCAAACTTAACAGGGTTAATATAATGGCTGGACACGGAGGAAAACGTAAAGGTGCAGGTAGACCAACTGGTGTTTCTATTGGAACAAAGCAAGAACGCCTTGATGCCAAACTAGGTAAAGGTCAAACAACACCATTAAAGTATATGTTAAACCTATTGAACAACCCACAGGTTTCTGTTGAAAAGAAGATGTGGGCTGCAAAGGAGTCAGCACCATATGTACATTCTAAACTATCATCTGTTACTAAGACTCTTCAAGGTGATGATGATAAGCCTGTTGCTGTTACTATTGGCTGGAGAAAAAAGAAATAATATGCTTGAAGGATTACTTGCTTTACTACCTAGTAATAAAGCTCAAGCAGTTAATGAAATTAAATCAGAAGGTTTAATAGCTGTATCACCTAAAAATGTAGATCAGGTATTTAATTTACTTAGTTCAGATTATGATTTGAATGAAAGTGCTGTTGCTGGAATTATGGGAAACATTAGTGCTGAAACTGGAAACTCATTTGATTTTACTCAGCAACAAAAGAATGGTCCAGGCTATGGTTTGTTTCAGTTTGAAGGAATACATCAAAAAGAATATGATAAGTTTTTAGAAGAAAATAAAATTACTGATTCTGCAAAATCACAAATTGATTATGTAATGGAAAACATCTATGGTAGTAAACAAGATATTGTTGGACAAGGAAATGCAAAACAATTAAGAGAAGCATTGGCAAGAGATGATGTAGATTTAATTACAGAAATCTTTATGACAAAGTTTGAAAGACCAAAAGATCAAAGTAATAAAAAAATACAAGATAGAATTGAAAGAGCAAGATCATTTATAACTGATGCAGATTGATATACCTTATGAACCTCGCCCTTTACAGGAAAAGATTCATAACGAACTAAAAAGATTTAATGTTATTTGCTGTCACCGCAGGTTCGGTAAGACCGTATTTGCAATCAATCATTTAATTATGACTGCATGTGAAAAGCAAAATGCAAGATTGGCGTATATCGCACCAACATATCGCCAGGGTAAGGCAGTCGCTTACGACTATTTAAAAGAATATACGGAACCCTTAATGAAACTTGGTGGAAAACGTCACGAAACTGAACTCAAAGTTGATCTATGGAATGGATCAAGAGTTCAAATCTTTGGCTCTGATAATCCTGATGCACTTCGTGGATTGGGATTTGATGGCGTATGCATGGATGAGTTTGCATTGATGTCTCCTAGAACATGGACAGAAGTTGTTAGACCAGCTGTGTCAGACAAACTTGGTTATGTAATCTTCATTGGAACTCCAATGGGACATAATCAGTTTTGGGATGTTTACGATTTTGCAAAACGAACAGGAAAGGATTGGTATGCACAATTACATAGAGCAAGTGAAACAGAAATTATCTCAGCTGAAGAATTGGAATCTGCTAGAGAAACTATGCCAGAAGATCAATTTGAGCAGGAGTATGAGTGTAGTTTTCAAGCTGCGGTCTCTGGGGCATACTATGGAAAACAAATTCAAAAAGCTGAAAAAGAAAATAGGATTACAGAAGTAGATTATGATCCTAGTCTGGATGTAGAAACATGGTGGGATTTAGGAATAGGTGATTCAACTTCTATTTGGTTTGCACAACGAACTGGTGAAGAAGTAAGACTCATTGATTATTATGAAACCTCAGGTGAATCACTTGCACACTATGCTACAATCCTTAGAGATAAAGGATATAAGTATGGTAGACATGTTGGCCCTCACGATATTACAACAAGAGAACTTGGTACTGGTAAGTCCAGGTTAGAAGTTGCTTATGATCTTGGATTAGACTTTGAAGTATGTCCTCGATTAGAAGTAGATCATGGTATAGAAGCTGTGAGGAATAGTTTAGATAACTGTTGGTTTGATAAAAACAGATGTAAATATGGTATTGATTGTTTGCGACAATATCGAAAACAGTTTGACGATAGAATGCAAACATTTAAAAATAAACCCCTACACGATTGGAGTTCACACGCTGCTGATGCATTTCGCTATGGCTGTGTTATTGATGGACCAACAAGAACTGACTGGACACAACCCATGAATGTAGATACAAGATATATAGTTTAAGGAAATATATGGCAAAAGGTAAACCACTAGACGAGTATGTAATCTCAGGTATTTTAGGAGATCATATTAAAAATAGTTATGGATTTTATTCTTCTGAATTAACAGAATCTAGACGCAAAGCTAATGAATATTATTTTGGTGAAGCATTCGGTAATGAAGTAGAAGGTAGATCACAAGTTGTTTCTACTGATGTAGCTGATACTATTGAATCAATCTTACCACCATTGCTTAGAATATTTACTGCAAGTGATAATGTAGTTAAGGTAGAACCTATTGGACAAGAAGATGTACAAATAGCTGAACAAGCAACTGATTATCTTAATCATATTTTTAATAAAGATAACGAAGGCTTTACTGTTCTATACTCAATGTTTAAAGATGCATTGCTACAAAAGAATGGTATCTGCAAAGTATACTGGGATAACTCTGAAAAAGTTGAAAGAGAAACTTATGAGAAGTTATCTGATGATGAATTTACAATGCTTGTTGATGAAGATGGTGTAGATGTAAAAGAACATACTGAGTACGAAGATGAAACATTCCTAGAACAAAAATCAAAAGCAGAAGATGTATTAGCAGAACAAGAAGATTCTTTGCAAGCATCATTGATGAGAGATGAACTTAACAAAGTTCCAACACCAAAACTACATGATGTTGTTATAACTAGAAAAGAAACATTTGGTAAAATTAAAATAGAACCAATACCACCTGAAGAATTTTTAATTGAACGCCAGGCTAAATCATTAGCTGATGCAAACTTTATGTGTCATAGAGTTCCAACTACTCGTAGTGCATTAATTGAAATGGGTTTTGATTATGATAAAGTTTATTCACTACCAAGTGAAAACAAAGAACAATACAATCAAGAACGCAGCACAAGATACAGAAATGTAGATGATGATTATGATAGAACAGTAGGTGATGCATCTACTGAAGAAGTAATTGTTTATGAGTCTTATATTAGAATGGATGTTGATGGTGATGGAGTTGCAGAACTTAGAAAGATAACTTCTGCTGGTGATAGTGGATATACTATCCTTGATAATGTTCCTGTTGATTCTCATCCTTTCTGTTCATTAACACCTATTATTGTTCCACATAGATTCCATGGTAGATCTGTTGCAGAGTTAGTGGAGGACATTCAGTTAATTAAATCTACTGTTATGCGTCAGGTACTAGATAATATGTATCTAACAAACAATAACAGAGTTGCTGTTATGGATGGTCAAGTTAATCTTGATGATCTTTTAACAAACCGACCGGGCGGAGTTGTAAGAACAAAGGGCGCACCTGGACAAGTTATGATGCCTTTACAAAATCAAACACTAAGCAACCAGGCATTTCCATTATTACAATATCTTGATACCATTAAAGAAGAACGAAGTGGTGTTACTAAATACAATCAGGGTATGGATACTGATAGCTTAAATAAAACTGCTACTGGTATTAATACTATTTTATCTCAATCACAAATGAGATTAGAATTGATTGCAAGAGTATTTGCTGAGACTGGTGTTAAAGATATATTCAAAAAGATATTTGAATTAGTTGTTAAATATCAAGATAAAGAACGCATTGTTAAAATTAGAAATAGTTTTATTCCTATGAATCCTATGGAATGGAGAGATAGATGCAATGTTACTATCCATGTAGGATTAGGTACTGGATCTAGAGATCAACAATTACAAATATTAAATGGTATCCTTGGTAGACAACTTGAAGCAATTAAACTTCAAGGATCTGCACAAGGCCCAATTGTAAACTTACAAAACATTTATAATACATTGGCTCGCATTATTGAGAATGCAGGACTAAAAGATGTAGGTTCATACTTCACAGAACCATCTTTAGGTATGCAACAAATGCCACCTAAACAGCCTAAACAAACAGAGTTCGAGAAGGTTTCTCAGATTCAAACACAACAAAAAGCAGCTGAAGCTCAGATGAACTATGAAAATAGAATGCGTGAGATGGAACTTAAATATCAAAAAATGATATTAGAGTTTGAAACAAAAGCAAAAGAGCTTGAATTAAAATACAAAGCTGATATAGATGAGAAAGCAATTAGGCGTGAAGCATTAGAGATGAAAGGTATTAGTGATACTAATAAACAAATTTTAGATGCTACGACTAAAGAACTATTACAACCAGAACAACCTGAGGCAGAAGTACAAATAAATGTCGGATCTCCAACAAGAGAGTAGTAGAGGCACAAGAGCCAAGGAAATTCTAGAAAACGAATTATTCAAAGAGACTTTAGATACACTAAAGAAATCTTATGAAGAAGCAATATTTCAAACTGGACCTACGGATGATAAAGGTAGATTTTCTATCTATCTTGCATACCAAATATTAGGTAAAGTTGAAAACCATCTCCGTACTGTTATGGAGACTGGGAAACTTGCAGAGAAACAATTACAAGATCTCCGCAAGAAATAGCACCACCCAACCTGGAGTGCTAATATAACACTAACCATAAAGGAGTGAACTATGGCTGATGAAGCTATGAATGTAATAGATGCTGGTGAAGTTATTAAAGGTCTTATGACTGGAGAAACTAAACCTGCTGAAACAAAAGAAGAACAACCGACTGAAGAAGTTACTGAAACAGTCGAACAAGAAGCTGTTGAAGAAACAGTTAATCCAAGTGATGTTCCATATATGGATCAGGAAACTGAAGAAGTAGAAGAACAAGCTGTGGAACAAGAAGCTCAAGAAGATATTGATGAAACTTCAGAGGAACCTTCATATGTTGTCAAAGTAGATGGCAGCGAAATGGAAGTCACCCTTAATGAACTACTTCGAGGGTATCAACGAGAAGCTGATTATACACGCAAGACATCAGAATTGTCTTTAGAGAAATCAAAGTACAACGATCTATTGCAACAATCTCAATCTGAGATTAATCAAAAATTGTCTAAGTTGACTGAATTAACAACAATGGCACAACAAGAACTTCAAAGAGAATATAGCAATATAGACTTTGAAAGACTTTATGAAGATGATCCTGTTGAAGCTGCACGACAAGAGCATAAAATGCGAAAGCGTGCTGAAAACTTAAACATGATCCAGGAAGAAACTAGAGCTAATCAAATGCAAGAGTTTCAAAAATATATCCAGGAGCAACAAAATAAGATTGCTACCTTGATACCTGACTTTTCTGATCCTAATAAAGCAACCAAAATGAAATCTGATATGAGAAGATATCTATCAGGTGTTGGTTATAGCGATCAAGAGATCAATAGTATTTATGATTCAAGACAAGTCTTGTTAATTAAAGATGCTATGACTTACGATAAGTTAAGAAAAGCAAATCCTAAAGTTACAAAGAAAGTTGCTAAAGCTCCTAGAGTTGTTAAGCCTGGCGTTGCTAAAACAAAAGCCGATGAATTGGCTCAACGTAGACGAGATAAACTAAGTCGTCTTAAAAAGTCTGGCCAAATAAAAGATGCTGCTAAGATTTTTAAAGACTTTCTCTAATTAAAATAAGGAGGCCTTATGGCACAACCAACCAACTTGTACGATACGTACGATACTACTGGTATAAGAGAAGATTTAGTGGATGTTATTTACAATATCAGCCCTGAAGATACTCCTGTACTATCAGCAATTCCTAGAACTGCTGCTAAATCAACTAAGCATGAATGGCAACTAGATGCACTAGCTGCACCTGCTGCTAACAAAGTTATCGAAGGTGATGACGCAACTGTTGACGCAATGGTTGCTACTACTAGAGCTTTCAACCACACACAAATTTCTGATAAAGTAATTGCTTTATCTGGAACTCAAAGTGCTGTTGATTCTGCTGGTAGAGCTGACGAGATGGCTTATCAAATAGCTAAGAAATCAAAAGAACTAAAAAAAGATATGGAGTTCGCTCTTATCGAAGGTCAAGTAGCTGCTGCTGGATCAGCAACTGCTGCTAGAGCTTTAGGTTCTTTACCTTCTTGGATCGCATCGAATGGTAGCGTAGGTGCTACTGGTTCAATGTCAACTGGCGGAGGAGCTGACTTACCTAATGATGGTACAGACAGAGACCTTACTGAAACAATCCTAAAAGCTGCTATCGAAGATGTTTATGTATCTGGTGGCGATCTGGATCTATTGGTAGTTCCACCTTCAGTTAAACAAGTAATCTCTGGATTCAATGCGAATACTACTCGTTTTGGCCCAGCTGAAGCAAGAACTGAGTTTGCTGCTATTGACGTTTATAGCTCAGACTTTGGAGACATCCAAGTAGTTCCAAATAGAGTTATGGCTACGACTGCTGAGAAACAAATTTTCTTACTACAGTCTGACATGGCTGCTACTGCTTACCTAAGAGACTTCCAAGTTGCTGATCTTGCAAAGACTGGTGACTCAGAGAAGAAACAACTTTTAGTTGAGTACACTCTCGAAATGAGAAACGAAGCCGCACACGGCATTATTGCTGATATTAATCAGTAATTATAATTAGGGGGAGACTTCGGTCTCCCCTCTATTAAAGGAAAGTATTATGTATAGATTAAGTGGAGTAGTTAAAAAAGTAGACTACACAGCAACTGCTGCAAATAGTTCTGCTATTTCAGATCATGTAAGATTTATTAGAGTATATGCAACAACTGATTGTTTTATTACAATTAATAATCCAGCTGTTACTGCTACAACAGCAGCGACACCAATAGCTGCAAAAGACTATGAAGTATTTAAAGTTACTGAAGGTCAAATTGTATCTGCTATTAGAGCAGCAAGTGATGGTTCATTGTATATTTCAGAACTAACGGAGTAAATATGACAACAACAAAAAGCCCAACTACATTTAAGGTAGACACAAATCACACAGTAGCTGTTGCTGATTCATCTGCTGCAAACAGTACAGCATTTAATGCTGAAACAAGAGAAGTTAGAATTGTATGTACAGTTGATGCTTATGTAGAGTTTGGTGCTTCACCATCTGCAACATCATCAAGTTTAATTATACCTGCATATACACCAGAATATTTTAGAGTAACACCTGCTACTAAGGTAGCATTCCTAAGAGTAGGAGCTGTTACTGGAACTGCAAGAGTTACAGAACTAACACAATAAATGTTAAAGTTTTCTATTAGAGGACAAGATCGTTATAGAGATCGTAGGACAGATGTGCCTAATGATGTATTACAATTAGAAAATAGAACATATTTATTAATGGAAGAAGGATCCAATCTTAGATTAGAACAAGCTGTAGGTACTGTATTTAGTGGTACACCTATTAATGTTAATTCAGGTGAATGACTTTCGAAGATCTTGTAAAATTATTAAAAGAGAAAGAGAAATCTTCTCAACAACAATCTAAGAATAAAGAAAGAAACAAAGTTTTAAGAAAGAGAGTAAAGAATGGCTGATAGTAAAATTTCAGAGTTGAGTGCATTAACTAGTCCTGCCAATGATGATGAATTTGTAGTAGTTGATACTGATGCTGGTACAACAAAACGAATAACATTTTCAAATTTAAATTCATCTATATCTGCATCTGTTGCTGCTGATGATATTGGAACTGGTGATGCTGCTGTTACTTTAGCAACAAGTTCTGGAAACATTACTATTGACGCACAAGCAGGTGATACTGATATTATATTCAAAGGAACAGATAGTTCATCAGATATTACAGCATTAACATTAGATATGTCAGAAGCTGGAGCTGCTGCATTTAATTCTACAGTTACTGCTACAGGATTTATAATTGGTAGTGCATCTATCAATGAAACAGAATTAGAAATATTAGATGGAGCTACTCTTTCTACTACTGAATTAAATTATGTTGATGGTGTTACTAGTGCTATCCAAACACAACTCGATAGTAAATCACACATTAATTATAACTTAACTAAAACTGGCACATATACTGCTGTTGCTGGTGATAAAATATTATGTGATACTTCAGGTGGTGCATTTACAATTACACTTCCTGCTAGTCCAAGTGCTGGTGATGAAATTCATGTTCTTGATGCAACTGCATCTTTTGATTCCAACAACTTGACAATAGGTCGTAACTCAAAGAAAATACAAGGAGCTACTGCTGACTTAACCATAACAACTCAAAACACTGGTATTGGTTTAGTATTTTATAATGATACTTATGGTTGGAGAGTCTTAGTTGATGCTTATGATGTTGATGTAACGGAACTATAATATGACTAATATATATAATTCAAATCAAGATATACATATAGATAGAGGCTCTAGAAAACTAGTAGTCAAAAAAACACAAGATACAACAAACATACTTAATGATAATAAAATAGCTCGTAACCATAGAGCTAATGAACAGCGTGGAGAGTTTCAAAGGATTGCACAGATACCATTGATTGCTCTGCAAATAAAAACAAAAGAACTATTTGGTCATTCTAATTGGCACAAAGTACATAAAGATGACCAGCGTACTATTATAAAAAGAATGATTAACAGTAATGAGTTCCAAAACTTTAGAGTGGGAGATAAGAAGTTATAATGGCGTTAAATAATTATGCAAATCTAAAAACAGCAATAGCTAATTTCCTAGCTAGAGATGATTTAACATCTGAGATAGATGATTTTATTGACTTAACAGAAGCTGACTTAAATCGTAGACTAAGAGTTAGAAGTATGGAAACAGTAGATACTTCATTTACTGTAGACTCAGAAACAGAAGCTCTGCCTACAGGATTTTTACAAGCTCGTAGTTTTATACTTACAAGTTCTACACCTGACCAAACATTAGAACTAACTACTGCATATCATCAAGCTAATACTTCTGGCTTTGAAAGATCTGGTGTTCCTAAAATGTATTCTATTGAAGGATCAAACTTTAGATTTAGTCCTACACCTGATACTTCATACACAGCTAGATTAGTTTATTATAAAGCCTTTAATGATATTGGCAGTTCAAGTACTACCAATCATATTCTTACTAATCATCCTGATGTATATTTATATGGTGCATTATACTTTGCATCTACATTTATTAGAGGTATGGATCAAACTACTATTGCACAGTTTAAATCACAGTATGAAGCTGCTCTTAAACAAGTAGAAGATGCTGATGAAAAAGATAAATACAATGGATCACCTCTTATACAAAGAACAGATATTAATATTAATAATTTTGATAACGTAAAATAATGCAAGTACCTTTTGGAGAATGGCTACCTGATTTACCAGACCACACTAATCCTGGTGCAACACAAGCCTTAAATGTTTATCCTGCTGTTACTAGTTACAGACCTTGGAAAAGTATTTCTACTACTAGTGGTAATGCTTTAACAGCTAGAGCGCAAGGAGCAGCATCATTTAAATCAGATACAGGTGTTATCTCTATATTTGCTGGTGATGCTACTAAGTTATATAAATTAACATCTAACTCATTTGTAGATGAAAGTGGTGGCACTACATTCTCTACACCTACTGATGGTCATTGGGATTTTTTAAAGTACGGAGAAGTTGTTATTGCTTTTAATGGTGATGATGCACCCCAAGCCTGGACATTAGATGGATCAACTGACTTTGCTGCACTTGGAGGATCACCTCCTATATTTAAACACGCAGCTGTTGTAGGTAATTTTGTTGTTACAGGTTTTCAACCAACTGCACAAACAACTGTAGCCTGGTCTAGTTTCAATAGTCCTACATCCTGGACTGCTGGTGTTAATCAATCTGATACAGAAGTTCTACCTGAAGGTGGAACTATCACTGGTGTTACTGGTGGACAGTATGGATTGATATTTCAAGAGTCTCGTATTACTAGAATGGATTATAGAGGTGGTAATGTTATCTTTTCATTTAGAAGAATAGAAGATAATGTAGGAGCAGTACAAGGTAAAAATGTAATTAAAGTTGGAAACATGGTTTACTTTTTATCTGAAGATGGATTTAGAGTTACTGATGGTTCAACATCTCAACCTATTGGTAATGGTAAAGTTGATCGTTTCTTTTTTAATGATTTAAAGTTTGCTAGACGAGAAAGAGTCAAAGCAACTGCTGATAGAGAAAACAAATTAATATGTTGGTCTTATCCATCTAAAACAGGAACTAACTCTGATACTCAAAATGATAAGATTCTTGTATATCATTATGAATCTAACAGATGGTCATTAATAGTTATAGACCATGAGTATATGATAGATTATCAAACTCCTGGCTACACATTAGAAGAACTAGATGATTATCCAACATCAGGTGCAAATGATTTAGACGGAATTACTATTTCATTAGATAGTGCATTCTGGTCTGGTGGGCTTAGATCATTTGGTGTATTTGGAACAGATCATAAACTAGGAGCTTTCCAAGGCAACTCATTAAAAGCTGAAATAGGTACAGGTGAAACAGAAGTATTTCCAAATAATCGTTCACTAATTACTCATGTAAGACCAATAATAGATACTGATGATGTTACAGGTTCATTAACTTTTAAAAACAAAGTTGCTGATACTGCATCTACAACAAGTGAAAATGCTATGCATTCTACAGGAACAATTCCGTTTCATAAGTCTGCACGATACTTTAAATTTAATATACAAGTTCCAGCAAACAAAGAATGGAATGATGCTCAAGGACTTGATATAGAAGCTATAAAAGAAGGATATAGATAATGGCACTAATAGGAAACCCAATAGATTTTGATAGAATTAGACAAAGATATGAGTCTATAGTTTATCCTGAAAGTAAAAAAACATTTCAAGATTCACAGTTTAATCAGATAAGAGATACTTATGCTGGACTATTACAACCTGCTATTAGTCCTAGGCAATCTTCTGTTACTCCTACACAAATGGGTGTTCTTGGTGGTATGGGTTCACAAACTATTAGTCAAGATGCTACACAACCAGGACAACAAGTACAGTTAAGATTTAATCCTGCAACTGGACAAACAGAAACTATTATTCCTGAATACATGGCTCCATTTAGAAAAGATCAACAAGACTTCTTACCTGTATCTACACCATTTCCAATAGAAGCAGCAGATCCTAATCCTGTTTCTAACGATACAATTAATGTCGTTGATCCAACTGGACAAGGCATACACACTAGAGGTGGTGGTGGTGAAGGATTTAAAGCCTATCAAGATCGTATAGGAGGAATGCAACGACCTAATTTTGGTCAGATAGCTAGTGATGTTCAAAGTTTTAATCCTGCGGTAGCTGGCTTACTTGGAACAATTACAGGAATGCCAATAGGCCCAATAGCTGGAGCTGCTAATATGATTAATAAAGCTCAACTAAAAGGACTTGGTGTTGAAGGAGATGTTGCTATAGGACAACTTGCAGATGTTTATAATGATGCATTAAAATCAGGTTTATCACCTGAAGATGCTTTAACTAGAGCTACACTAACAAGTGGTACTACTTTAAATGAAAAAGCATTTACACAAGCTGGTATTGAAGAACTATCTATTGATGATATGCTTGCAGAAGTTGAGAAAAAAATGGATGGTAAAGGTGAAGGAGGATATTCACCTCCATCTGGTACAACTGGTACAGGTGGTGGAGCAGGCCCAATGGGAGGAACTGGTAAACCAGGAGCTGGAACTAGTACTGGCGGTGGTTCAAGCGGTTCAAGTGGTGGCTCATCTGGAGGTGCTGGTGGCACTGGTGGATCAGGAGCAACAGGAGGCGGTTCTGGCGGCGGCGGAGGCGGCTCTGGAGGAGGAGCTGGAGGCTCTGGACCTGCAGGATGTTTCGTTGAAGGTACTGCTGTTCAAATGGCTGATGGTTCTACAAAAGAAATTACAACAATCAAAGTTGGTGAAGAAACTAAAGGTGGTATTGTTCAAGCTAAAATGGAATTTATGCCACAAAACATTTACAATTATAAAGATGTATTAGTTTCTGGATCACATTGGGTTGTAGAAGATAATCAATTAATAGCTGTTGAAGATAGTAAACACGCAATTCTTACTGATAGAATAGAACCTGTGTATACATTTAAAACTTCAGACAATAGAATATGGATTAATGATATTGAGTTTGGAGATTTTGAAACAGGTACTGATGAAGATTGGGAACCTCACTTTGAAATGGTTAGACAGAAACTTAACAAAGAGTTAAGAGATGGCAAGTAAACAAAA
>Ga0181403_1000121_pt1 | contig 18743 bp, 27 predicted proteins | sample 26SPOviralmetaG_FD_130132 | JGI IMG/M metagenome (GOLD analysis project Ga0181403, IMG submission 130132) | Marine viral communities from the oligotrophic San Pedro Time Series (SPOT) site, San Pedro Channel, CA, USA - 26 SPOT_SRF_2011-09-28 | ecosystem: Environmental > Aquatic > Marine > Strait...
CCATAGACAATTACTACATAGCATATTAAATGTAGCCGATAGTGATTCAGATGCAAAGATAGAAAATTCAGGGTATAAGGCAGTAGCAGAACTACGAGATAGTACCTTAACAAGCCCAACATCTACTCATTGGAAAACAAGACTAGCATTAGATGAACCTGAAGCCCTAGAAGGGATTATGAATAAACTTCAATATGAGGGTTGTTTCTTTTTTGAGTTCTCACCCCAAGCAGGACAAACTGCAATTAGTGGTGTAAGTCCTTTACGATACTTTACGATTGCAGATAGTGTAACTGCAGCAGCAGATTTAAGTCAAATAGATATATCAGATTATGAACTAGGCATAACACCAGTTTCTGATTTAGAAACTAATATTGTAGTAAACTACAAAAAACACCCAGCAGACAATCAATATCTAAAACAAGATACTTATACATCTGCAGTAAGTGGTTCTGTTCATGGAACAATCTTTGATAATGCTTCACACCAAAAGCAAGAAATGAATTTAGACTTTTTGTTTGATGCAGTAGATGATGTAAGTGGTTCAAGAAATTCTAGTTGGATAAACTTTAGAAAGAGTTTATTTGGTGAATATAAAACCACAGTAAATGCAACATTAGTCAATCCTGAAAAGTATGCAATGCTACAAGTAGGTGATGCTATAGACTTTGGTGAAGAAACCTTTGGCGAAATAGGTAGTCCATTTGATGAAATATCAGATACCTTTGATAGCTTTATTGCTATGCCTACAAGACTATTCAAAGATGCTTGGTCAGGAAAGAAATTTATAATAACAAATTTAAAACGAACCTTAGGTAAGGTTACAATTCAAACGAGGGAAGTATAATGGGAAGTTATTTTATATACGATTCAATTAATCAATACAGAAGTGATAACACAGTTAGTGAAGGTACATTTACTGGAACTACTTTTACAGTAAATTCATCAGCTTTAACTAATCACGAAAGAGTAAGCGACCAAAATATTGGAACAGTAATGTCGGGAGTTTCAGCTAATGATGCAATATGTTATCAAGTAGGAAGTGCAGTAAGTGCAGATGCAGTAGCTATAAGATTTGCTGGAGATTGTGGTGTTGGAGTTTCAGATAATGCAGAAAATACAATTAGATTTGGAACTGCATTAGATGGATTAAGTGGTGCAGTTAATTTTGGAACTGGTAGTAATGTTGCCAGTTGGAGAGTTGCAACTTTTACAGAAGTAACAGCTAAGACTAAATTTTGTGTAGAATTTAATGATGCACAAAACAATATTTCTGAAGTTCTAATTGGTAAGAAACTATCATTTGAAGTAGAACCTGATGTCAATATCCAATCATCTATTGATTACGAGAACTCAATCCAAAGATCATTAGGTGGTGTAGAGTATGCCTTGAATGTAAATTCAGGACAAGAAGTAACTACGATTACTTTTCAAAATATTAGTCAAACATTTAAAGACAATTTAATTACAATGCAAAATTTTAATAAAGCTAATGCAAAAAAGATGATTTGGTTTGATGGGACAACACATCATTGGATCAGACTTGAAGCAATGCAATTTAATGAAATCGCAGATGGTAGATATTCCACAACTTTAAAAATGACACAACAAATACAATAACTACAAGACTTTTATACTGAAAGGTATATAATCACCCCATAAACAAAAAAGCCCCTTAACTGGGGCTTCTTTGTAGGTAGAGGTAAAACAATTATAAAAATTGTCCATTTAATTCATAATTAAAACTATCTAATAATATTTTACTTACATTATTATATTCTTTAGTTGTTAAATCTGACATATCCGATACTTCACAAAGATTATCTTCTAATATATCATTTTCATCACCTGCAAACAATAAGCAATTATCATCAACTGTATAAAAACCATGTATTGTTTCAACCCATTTTAATTTATTCATTTTATTCTCCTTTTGTTTAACTAACATATACAATATTAGCATAAAAAAAGGATTAGTGCAAGTCTTTCCGAAAAAAAAGATAAGGGTTATAATTATTAACAAATTGTTAATAAGTATGTGGATAACTAAGGGTTAGCAAAGAGTTAGATAAGAGGTAAAGAGAAAGATAAAGATAAAGATAAATATAAATAGCAATATAAAGTGTAATTGTAAGTAAAAGAAAAATAAGGGTTTGCATATTTAAAATAATTGATTAGGTTTGAGGTATGTTAATTGAATTTGGAAAAAAACTTTGGAAAGATTTCATGCGAGAGTTGATGAATACTTGTCATTCCTGTAATACTACTTATGATTGGATCGTATATGATAAGTGCCAACATTGCATCGATATTGAACAAGACAAAAGGAGAATGAAATGAGTAAGATGGGTAAATTATATTTAGAATCAGAAAAAGAAGAAATAGCATTTAACAATAGCCAGTATGATCAAGAAAAAAGTTTCTTAGATTATACCATAAGAGATGTATTAACTTTTATGGCTGAAATAACAATAGGATTATTTGTAGTTTTTGTATTATGGCTATTTATAATATTGGTGTTAATATGATAGGTATAAAATTTAGCTTGGCAGAACTAGAGATTATGATTGAGGTGTTGGAACGAACACCACATAATAATAGTGTTGAAAATAAGCTACGAGAAGATTTACGAAATATTCGTAAAAACATAGAAGATCAAAAAGTAAAAGCAGAACAAGAAGCAGACAGTAAACCTGATGAATGCATTAAGGCTATTGTTGCAAATCCAACTTCTGCAGAACATATAAAATAAAGGAGAAAAAATATGTTTATTAATTTGAAGGACTTAAAAGCAAATATAGGTAGCCCAATAAAGCTAACCTTAAATTCTGAACCAGTATTCGTGGAAAAAGAATGGCAAGGTAGAACCTTTAATGTGTTTAACTATAGAGTGTTGTTTAATGGAGTGGAAAATGAGTTAAGTGCCACAGACAGCTTGAAAAGGAAAATCGATTCAGAACTTAAAGTCGGTGATGATTTCTTACTATCTTGGGAAGAATTTACAAAAGATGGTAGGTTAATGAATTATTGGAAAGTTGTAAAAGAAGATAATAGTGGCTATCAAAACCTAAAGCAACCAGTAAGTAATGGTGTTGCTAATGGTGTGAATGAGTTTGATCAGAAGTTACAAGAAAGCAAAGCAGAACAAGCAGTCGTAAAGACAAATAAAGAATATGTTAGTCCTGCTAGAAATGGTATGATTTTTAATAACACAATCAAACTATATATAGCTAATGATATGGCTTGGACACAAGACGAATTTGTAAGTAATTACAAAAGAGTTGAATCTTTCCTAGATTCTTGCGAGAATGCACAAGAAACTAAGCCATTTGAATTACCAGTAGAAAAACCAGTACAACAAAAGGTAGCACTATCTCAGACATATAGTCAAGATGACCTACCATTTTAATTGAGTTTTGGGGCAGTTACTTCTTTCCTTTGTTTAATTAACATGATCAAATCGAATAGTAGCTGTCCCATTCTCCTATAAAGGATATTATGATAAATTCACAGAAAAAAGGTAAGAGAGCAGAATTGGCAGTAGCCAAACTTATTAATCAATACTTAGATAGTAATGTAAGAAGAACACCACAATCAGGTGGACTATCTATTAAGGGGGACATAATAGACATTAATCCTGATTCCCCTGCTTTTGGTTATCATTTTGAAGTAAAGGATCAGAAAAAATTAATGATACCTAAATGGTGGGAACAAATATATGATGACTTACCATTAGGTAAAACACCAGTAAATGTATTTAAGATGAATGCCCAATTTTATGCTACATTAGAATTTAAAGATTGGCTTAGTTTGTTAGCCGAACTTAAAGAATTAAAAGAAAGTAATATTGGTCTTGAAGAAGAATTAGAAGATTTAACACATAAAAATCAGGAGAATAAAAAATGAAATTAAATTCAAAAGAACAAGCATGGGTAGAGAAAAGAAAAAATGGTTTAAAAACAAAATCAGATCAACCACAGTATTTAGATTATGGTGCTGCACCTAAAGAATGTTTTGCAGATAGAATGAAAAAGGTTATACCAGTTGATCCATACAGTAAAGAAGGACAAGAACTACAAGAAGCCAATGCAAAGAAACATGGCAGAGGTTGGTACATATTTCAAGGTATGAATTTTAGACATAATAGAGATAGCAAGACTTGGATAGAACAATATTATATTGAAAGCAATAGAGTAAAAAACCAAAAGAGAAATAAATGCCTAGTGTAGATAAAACATGGAGTATGAAACACGAAGGGTATTTGAATAAAAATAATATCATATTCAAAGACAAGAAATATAAAGAACTATATCTTGATCTGAAGAAAGTAAATGATATGTTAAAGGAGAAAAAATAATGAGTCACACAATATATAAAGTTAATGGTAAAAGAGTTAAATCAGTTACCACATTGATTAATGCACATTTAGGTTGGAGTAAAGGGGCTTTAATTGGCTGGACTAGGAAACATTGTCTAAAAGGTGATGATAGTATGGCTATAATGAAAGAAGCAGGTAGAATAGGAACACTTGCCCATAAGATGATAGAGGAATTTATTCAAGGTGGATCAGTAAGGTTAGATGATTACACACCTAGCGAAATTTCACAAGCCAAGATTGCATATTACTCATTTTATACATGGTTTGCTGATAACAATGTAGAGTTTTTAGAAACTGAAATGAAATTAGTATCTGAAAAATATGGATTTGGTGGAACATTTGATGCTATAGCAGTAGTCAATGATAAGTTAGTAATCTGTGATTGGAAAACTAGCAATGCAGTTCATGATGAGTTCTTAGTGCAGTTGGCAGCATATAGACAGCTAATACACGAAAATACCGAACATAAAATAAGGGGTGCAATCTTATTAAAGTTGGATAAAGAAGAAAAAGGAATATACGAAGAACACCATTATAAGATTAAAGACTTGAATTGGGGTTGGAGAATATTTAAACTTATACTTAAACTACAGGAGTTAAAAAAATGAAAAAAAGATTTTTAGATGCAGATATAAACAATAAGAGTTGGTTTAGAAAACTGACATCAGAAGAAAAGGTGTTATGGTATTACATTACCACATCTTGTACATACGATGGCTTTTGGGAATACGATGAACAAGCCATATCATTCTATTGCAATGGATATACAGGTGATATACCTGAAACAATCAAAGCAAGATTGGGTATGATCAAAACTGATGAGGATCAATACTTTCTTAAATCTTGGGTTACTTTCCAGTATGGAGAACTAAAACCACAAGTAAGAACACACCAAAAGACGATTGAACGAATCATTAGAAAGGGATTAGGGGAACATTTCCCTGAACTTGAAAGTAGCTTCTAATGACCATAGATGATCTAAATAAACTATTAGTATTTTTAAAAGTTAAGGGCTTATTAGAAGTTCAATATTTAGATGTCAATGAATCCAAGATGATTCATAAGGGGATTCAGTTGTATGATTACAAGACTAGAAAGTTTATATCAGTTGATGCTATCATTGCATTAGCTAAAGAAGCAGGACACCCAAATTTATGATTGCCCCTCACAACAAGAAAGGAATACTCAACCTTGTTAAAGTGTTTGCAAATATGGTTGGCACTACATTTGAACATAGAGGGGTAAAGAATTAAAAACAAAATACTATGTGGAGATAGTTTAGAAGTCTTAAAAGACTTTGAAGATAACTACTTTGATAGTGTAGTTACTGATCCACCTTATGGACTTGCCTTCATGGGAAAAAAATGGGATTATGATGTACCACAAGTAGAATTATGGAAAGAAGTATATCGTGTCCTAAAACCAGGTGGGCATATACTATCCTTTGCAGGTTCAAGAACATATCACAGAATGGCAGTAAATATAGAAGATGCTGGATTTGAAATAAGAGATATGTTAGGGTGGTTATATGGTAGTGGCTTCCCTAAATCACATAATATTGGAAAAGCAGTAGATAAATTGCAAGGAAACGAAAGAGAAACTTTAACAGAAATACAAAAAGAAAACTTATTTGAAAAAGAAAAAGAAATTATTTCAGAAAAGAAAACAAAAGACTTTTCACATCATAAGGGTTCAATGATGAGCAAGGAAACTACTGATAAATTTGACACAAAAACAAAGAACATAACTGTAAGCAAAGGCAATTCAGAATGGGAAGGTTGGGGAACTGCACTAAAACCTGCACACGAACCTATTGTAATGGCAAGAAAACCATTTAACACATCAGTAGCAGAAAATGTCTTAACACATGGCACAGGTGGAATAAACATAGATGACTGTAGAGTTGGAACTGATGGTGGCACAAAAAAATCCGATACTAAAAATTGTAGAGAAAGTTTAGGTATATATGGAAATGGTTTAAATGGTGGTGGAGTTCAATCATTAAACGAAGGAAGATTCCCTGCAAACATAATCCACGATGGAAGTGAAGAAGTATTAGAAGTATTTGAAGAAAGCAGTAGATTCTTTTATTGTGCCAAAGCAAGTAAAGCAGAACGAAATATGGGGTTAGATGAATTATCTACTAAACAAACAACAGGTGGGGGTGGATTAACTGCCCCTAAAGATAAAGATGGAAATTATATTTCTTCAAGTGCTGCAGGTAAATATGGAAGTGTAAAAGCACCAAATAAAAACTACCACCCAACAGTAAAACCAATAAAACTAATGGAATATTTAGTAAGACTGGTAACACCTAAAGAAGGCATAGTATTAGAACCCTTTGCAGGTAGTGGAACAACATTAATAGCTTGTAAGCAACAAGGATTTAATTATATAGGCATAGAAAGAGAACAAGAATACTGCGATATAGCAGAAGCAAGACTAAAAGGAGTCAAAATACAAGGAGAGTTGTTTTGAAAAACGACATAGAGAATACAGCTAAAGGATACCAAGACTTAATAGATGAAGTAGAGAAAGACCAAATAAAGATAATAGAAGAATTAAAATATGTTTTAACTGGAGTTGTAGGGGGAAGGCAACTATCAGATCAAGAATATCAATGCTTCATAGAAAGAGCAGTAGATAAGAATAAGTTTGAAGATATAGGGTTTAATCTAGGCATATCAGAATCTGCTGCTAAAACCTATTATCAAAGAGCCATAAAGAAGTTAGAAGCTGAAGCAACAAGAGTAACATTGCGACTAAAAAGAAAATGAATAAGTTAGATAAGGCATATAAACAACTAACCACTTTGTCTAACACAACAGAATACCATCACTATATGCACGATAAATACTTTGCATATAAACAACAACTAAAGACCATTAATAATCAATTAGATAAAGAAATGGCACATATCCAAGACAATAGAACCCCTGAACAACACTTTATGGACATCTGTAGAGGTTGGTTAGTAGAAGATGTATTTGCTTACCTATTCTCATTGCCACCATATAAAGATTTAACACTAACCTTTGATAACCATGATCAAGATAGAATCATTAGGGTAATGCGAAGGGAGATAACTGCAGCACCTGACTTCAAGGTTACCTATAAGAACATCACAGTAAAGGTAGAAGTCCAATCACTATTTGCTGACATACCTTATTTCCACATCAAAGAACATAAAGCCAAAAAACTAACTAATAACAATAGCTACCTAATCCAATTCAATATACCCCATAGACACATCGTAGTATTTGAGCCACATCAAGTAGCATTAGGCACATTAAAACTCATAGAGGACTTCAGCACCGACACCATAAAGAAGTATGGCTATAGGTATGATATAGACACTCTACCAGCAGATATGAAAGTGTATAATTTTGTAGATGATTTGCCTAAAAAAATAATTTCTCTTTTTTCTTGACATTGATTTTAGAAACCACTACTTTATAGTGTTAATTAAATTAAAGGAGATTAAAATGAACGATAAAATAAAAAAAATAGATAGTGATATATATCAATGTAAAAATCTTATTTGGCATATCTCACAAAAAGATAATCAAACTGATCAAGATAAAAAAGATATAAAGATGTTAAAAAGAAGAATTAGTTCGTTAAAGAAACAATTGTAATACCTCTTAATATCAGTTAAGTCAGAAAGCCCCTCAAATCGAGGGGTTTTTTGTAGTCCTAAATAAATTAATTTCTTCAACAATATCAACAGATACACCAATCTAAAGCCTTAGAATAGGGTTTCTTGTAGTCTTTTTGCCCCTATATAGTAGAAGGGTAACACCTTCCATTTCGTTTATTAACGAACATAACCTTCAAATAGTGGGGTGATTAGTTTGGCTGCAGCTAAAACAAAAAAGAAAAAGGTTGTAAAACAACCAAAAAACAACGATAAGAAACTCAAGGGTGGAATTACTGGTAAAGGTTGGGTTAAAGGTACTTCAGGTAACCCTAATGGCAGACCTAAAAACGAGTTTGCACTTAATGAGCATATCAAGACATTAGCTAATACTCCAGTAGGTAGATCAAAGAAAACTATGCTTGAAGCAGTAGTGAATACAGTCTATCAAGAAGCTTTGGGTGGTAATATGACTGCTGTTAATTTCTTAGCAGATAGAATCTTAGGGAAACCGAATCAATCTATAGGAATTAAAGATACAACAGATGAACCTATAAAGGTGTTTGACTTAGATGAAGTGGAAAATTGATGGCAAGAGAAGGGAAATCCTTAACGATCCATCAAGATATAAGATTGTTTCAAGTGGTAGAAGGTTTGGTAAATCATATTTTAGTGTCTTATTTCTACTTAATAAACCTTTGGAAGCGAATGAGAGAAGATGGATTGTCTTTCCTACATATAGACAAGCTAAGATGGTATCTTGGAATCTTCTCAAAAGCATTTTTGCAAACAAACAAGCAACTATCAATGAAACTGAACTATCAATCACACTTGATAATGGTGCAAAGATTGAACTTAAAGGGGCAGATAAACCCGACTCACTTCGAGGGGTATCTACAACGATGGTAGTAATGGACGAATATGCTTTCATGAAAGAGAATGTTTGGGGAGAGATTATACAACCTACACTAGCAGAATCAAGAGGTGAAGCATTATTTGTAGGAACTCCAAGTGGATTAAACCACTTCTATGATCTGTTCGTTAAAGGACAATCAGAAAATAGTGATTATAAGAGTTGGCAGTTCACCACATTAGATGGTGGCTTTATTTCTGAAGAAGAAGTAGAGAATGCCAAAAAGAATTTAGATAAGCGAACATTCCAACAAGAGTATGAAGCATCATTCTTAACTGCAGCGAATAGATGTGCTTATAACTTTAGTAGAGATATTCATTGTAGAGTAATGGAAAAGAGTCCAAGAATGTTTTGGGGAATTGACTTTGGGGTTGCATCATACATGACTGCAATCCTAATGTGCGAGAATACAGCAGGGGAAGTCTATGTATTTGATGAGATTGGGTTACAGAATAGCAATACTTTTGAATTGGCTAAACTTATGCAGCTTAAAGGTAGGGGCTTACCAGTATATCCTGATCCAGCAGGTAAGGCAAGAACTTCTAATAGCACAAAGTCAGACCATAAGATATTGCAAGAAGCAGGGTTTACTGTGATAGCTAAGAAAGCTAATCCTACACAGAAGGACAGAATGAATGCTTTGAATAGAATGTTAGAAGATGCTACTGGGAAACATAAGCTATTTATTAATCCTAAATGCACTAAGACTATAAGAGATTTAGAACTATGCACACTAGAGAATGGACAGATGTTAAAGACTGAAACCTTATCTCACTTTTTAGATGGATTAATGTATCCTATTGAATACCGATATGGATTCAAGGGACAAGCAAAGGCAATACAATGGTAATGTTTTTCTTAGGATTATGTGTAGGAATTATTTTAAGCATGACAGGTGCTATGATGTGGGGACATCGATTAAGTATAAAAGAGGACGAATTAAATCAACAACTAATCAAGGACTTCCAAGACAGATATATGGAAACCGAAGAACAGAAATTTTATAAAAGGTACGAAACATGATAATTTATAATTTAACAGAACAAATGCTACATAAGCTATTGATGGAAACAATAGAAGAAGGTTACGATAATCAGATGGAAGAAAGAGAACGATTATTGGACTACTATGAAGGGGTAAACTTAGAACATGATCTAAAACAATACTTCGATAGTGAATCCTTATCTGCTATTCCACCAATGTATATTAACCTTGTAAGAAACATTATAAGTCGTAGAGCATTGGTATATCAACAACAACCAGTACGATTCAATGATAAGTATAACGATGTCATAGGGGACTTTGATTCGTTCATGAAACAATTTGAGCAACTGACTTATCTCTTAGGTACTGAAGCACTCTATACTCATTGGGACGAATCTCAAAAGAAACTAAAGTATAGACCAATCCATTTCTTTGTGCCATTCTTTAAACCAAACGAAGATGAGCCATTTGCTATTATGTATCAGGCAGAAAGCCAACTAAAAGCACGATCAGAAGATGCACAGTATATGTTTTGGAGTAAAGACACAGAAGATATGGAAGGGAAACACTTTATGATTAGCAGTAGAGGTAAGATTACTTCTATTGTAGATGGAGATAGAAATCCTTATGGTGATGTGATACCATTTAACATTGGACATAGACATCTATACACTAGAGATTTCTTTAGAGAAGGTGCATCAGACTTAGTAGATGGCATGAGAAGTATTAACATTATGCTTACCGAACTAGCTTTACATGGACGATTCCAATTAGGACAACCAGTATTTACTGGATTAGATACCGAACAACGAATCACTATGGGACAAGATAAGGCATTAGTGCTACCTGAAGGGGCTAACTTTAGTTATGCAACACCGAATGCCAATGTCCAAGCAATGATTGATTCTACGAAGTATATGGTAGATAGTATTGCACAAGCAAACAATGTCAGAATCAACTGGACAAACAAAGGACAAGAGTCAGGGCTATCTAAGAAGATGAGTGAGATTGATCTACAAGATGCCCTAAGAAGCGATATAGAACAAATCTATAGACCCTTTGAGAAACAACAATTTAGAATAGCACAACGAATCTGTGAAGTATCAGGTGGGATTCAGTTAGGGGATCAGTTTAGTATAGACTTTACTGAACGAGAAGTGCCAATGAGTAGTGATGAGGAAATCAAATACTATGACTGGGCATTTAAGAACAACCTAGAAACACGAAAGAGTTATCTACGAAAGAAGAATCCTGACTTACAAGATGATGAGATAGAAGGTATTGTAGAGCAGATAGATTCTGAAGCACCTGAAACACCTGAAGGAACTTTAATAGATCAAATCATTAATGCACAAGAATAATGGCTGACTTAGACTTCTATAAAAAAGATATGGAAAAAATCCAAACACAACTTCTTAAAAAGATTGAGAAGGTATTAGGTGGATTAACTGTATTAGATGATGCAGGATTAGCAACAGCATTCAAGCAGATTAACTTTGTAGATGAGTTAAATGCTTTAGGATTTCCTGCATTGTTAGCTAAGGTAAAAGGTAGTTATGATAAGAATGCAATTAAAAGCTTTGACTTATTGAAAGCAACACAACGAACTAGACAGGTAGCAACTGCAGTTCAAGCAGTAGAGATATTAAGCATACTAGACTTAACAACTATATCTGCAGGAGTAACACGATATGCTAATGAGTTAAAGACTGCTATGTTTAGAGGATTGCTTACTGGACAAGGTGCTGCAAGTATTATGGAAGGACTAACCGAAACCTATGGAGTAGGTAGAGCATTAAGTAGTAAACAACAAGTCGCATTATTGAATGATAGTTTTGCACGATTTACAAGAACGACTACTGCAAAGCTATTTGAAGATGTGCCTGAACAAAAGTTTGAATATATTGGTCCTGATGATGAAGTAACACGAGATGTATGTGCTGAAACCTTAGCATTGCAAGGAGAAGGATTAACAGCAGATGAAATAGAAAGTATTACACCAGTAAGTTTTGCAGATGGTGGTGGCTTTAATTGCAGACATGAATGGATACCAGTATAATGAAAGCTAAAGATATAGCCAACTTTACTAAGACGAATTATGGACAATTGGCTTCTCATGCAAGAGGATTGATTGTCAAAGACATGAACAAAGGTGTCATGCAGAATGGTATTAAGAAATACGATAGAAATAAAGCATCTGAAGAATATGCAAAGAAGAAAGCAACTGGTGCATTAGGAAAGTTTAGAAAGAGTGATAGAGTAACCATGTTATTAAGTGGTGAAACAGCAAGAAGAATTAGACCTGAAGGCAAACGAGATAGAGCCACATTAGTATTTGAGAATGGAACTATTGTACAAGCCAATGAAGATAAAGGGTATGTCATAGCAGATTTAAGTGGTAAGAATAGAGATAGTTCTGCATTATTCTTACAAAAGATTGTTGATAGGAATGTAAAGAAATATGAAAGCAAACCTATCACCATTAAAATAGGTAAATAACACAGGAGGGCAGTATGTCCGAAGAAACAGTAATAGTAGAAGAACAAGCAGTAGCAGAAACTCCTACACAGGAAGTAAGTAATGAAGTTGGAAACTTAATTGCAGAAAGCAAGAAGTACCGACAAAGAAGCCAATCAGCAGAAGCCGAGTTGAATGAACTCAAAGAAAACCTCAAACTTCAGGAAACAAAACAACTTGAAGAAAAAGAGGAGTTTAAATCTTTGTATGAAGGACTAAAGATAGAAAACGAGAAGTTAAAGCCAATCGTAGAAAACTTTGAAATCCAAGAAAAACAAAGACGAGAACATCTGCTGTCCCAACTTTCAGATGATGATCAAGATATATACCAAGACCTCACAACAATTAAGTTGGAAAAGCACATTGAAAGACTGGGAAAGAGTAAAGTGCAAATATCTGATGCTAAAGAAGTTACTTCTAGTGGCAAGTTCGCTTCAAATACGAAGTGGGCAGATTTATCTCAAAAGGATAGAGAAGCTGCAAAGAAGAATCCAACTCTTTGGAAACAGATAGTAGAGGGGTATGCTAAAAACTAATCGAAGGAGATTAAAATGGCTGATGGAAATGTAACAATAACAACTGCTGCTAATTTTATACCTGAAATGTGGAGAGATGCAATCCTTGACTATGCAGAACGAAAATTCGTTCTTCGTAACCAAGTATCAGACTTCTCATCTATGTTAGCAGGTGGTGGCGATATACTTAACATACCGAAAGTAGCAGAAGATACTGCTGCTGCTAAGTCTGCAGGAAGTGCAGTAACTTATCAAAATAACACAGATGGTGTAATTCAACTAGCTGTGGATCAACATCACTACGAAGCTAAACGAATTGAAGATATTGTAAAAGTACAAGAATCTGCAGATTTGTTTAATGCTTATGCTCAATCAATGGGCTATGCTTTAGCTAAAAAAGTAGAGAATTACCTAGCTGTAGATATTCTACAAGCTGCTACAGGTAACGATACTGCTTTAAGTGCTGATAACACATTCACAACTGCATTATTAAGAACTGGTTTGCAAAAACTTCTTGATGCAGGATTTGACTACACAGATGGTGACCACAATTTATATTGTTCACCTGCTTCTTACATGTCTTTACTATCATTAGGTGACTTTACAGATGCCAATGTTAGAGGAGATGGGGCAGCCCCAAATGCACAAGGTAAAATCATGTCAGCTTATGGCTTGAATGTTTTCCCTTCTACTGACTGGGACGATGATGGTGGTTCAGCAGATGAAACTGCAACTATCTTCAACAGACAATCTGTTTACTTTGCACAGCAAGTAGCACCAAGAGTTCAATCATCTTATGATATTGATCACTTAGCAACTTCTGTTGTAGCCGATGTATTATTCGGTGCAGCTTTATCTCATGCTGCTAACTCAACATCATTAGGTGTTGTTAATTTCACAAATCCATAATCAGGATAAGTGAAAATCGGTTAATTATGGGGGTAATTTATTTTACCCCCATATTACCATTAAATATAAATTTGAAGGGGATATATATGCCATTATACGAATATAAATGCGAGTGTGGAAAGGTTTTTGACTACATACAAAGCATTAATGATGACAAACTAAAGAAGTGTCCAACAGAAATTGATTGCGACTCAAATCATAAAGTAACAAGATTAATTAGCAAACCCATGATCCAAATGAATGAACCGAATAGTATGCCTGACAGAAAATTATACAAGGAATTGGATATAGATAAATGAGTAGTAATACTAATATAGGAAACACACCTGTAAATCAGGGATATGTTCAATTAATCCACATGGGAGAAACTGGTGGGATTGATGGAACACTTCGTGCTTTATATGATGGAGATGGTACTGCTTCTGATCTATTGATTGCTAGTGATAAAGTAAAGATTTCTACAGAACTTTATATTGGTAGCAAAACACTTACAGAATTTGTCCAAGATACAGTAGGTGCTATGTTTAGTAGCAATACTGAAACCAACATTACTGTAACCTACCAAGATGGTGATGGCACAATAGATTTAGTATCAAGTGGAGAAGTAACTCTAACAGGATCGGAAACCTTAACAAACAAAACTTTAACAAGTCCAGTAATCAATACTGGAGTGAGTGGTAGTGCTATATTAGATGAAGATAATATGGCTTCTAATAGTGCAACGAAACTATCCACACAACAATCAATCAAAGCCTATGTAGATGCTGAAGTAGCTGGAATAGTTGATTCAGCACCAAGCACATTAAATACTTTACACGAATTAGCCACAGCATTAGGAGATGATGCAAACTTCTCAACAACAGTAACTAATAGTATTGCTACAAAAGCATCTTTAACTGGAACAGAAACACTTACAAACAAAACTTTAACAAGTCCTACTTTTACTGGAGATATAGATTTTAGTGATGCTTCTACACCACAATTAAATATAACAGATACTACAAACACCATTACTACAAGAGTAGCATCAAGCAATACTAATGGAATTGTAGGAACAGTTACAGACCACAATTTTAATATTCAAAGAAATAGTGTAGGACATTTTTCTTTATTTGGTTTATACACAATGCACAACAATGGTGGTGCTGATATAGATTTTAGAGTAAAAGATAATAGTGGCAATGTAGTATTTAAAGTAGATGCAGGAGATTCAAAAACACATATTACAACTTTAGATGTATCAGGAGATGCAGACATTGATGGAACATTAGAAACAGATGCCTTAACTATTGGTGGAGTAACATCAGTTCCTTTTGAAGCAGCAGACCATTCAAAATTAGATGGTATTGCAAGTGGTGCTACTGCTAATATTGGAGATATAACTGGTGTTGATCTAACGAGTGGTGCAGGGATTACTATATCATCTGAAACCAACACAACAAGTGGGGCTTATTCTTCTACCATAGCAACCAATATTGCTTCAACAAGTTTAAATGTATCAGGCACAGGACAATTAGCAATCAATCTAAATAAGTCTGCTTTATCAACTGCAACTTTAAATGCTTCAGACTTTATGATCTTATTTGATGCAAATGATAGTGAAGCACCTAAACGATTTGTAGCACAAGACATTTTTGATAGCTTAGGTGGAATCACTATAGATGGCACAACAGCTAATGGCTTATTGACTTATGGTGGAACAAATAATATAGATACAGAATCAGGATTGACTTACGATGGAACTTATCTAAGTATATCAGGTACAGGTGGTACTGATGGTGCAGCTGGTTCTCCAATAATAAGACTTAATAACACTACTCAAAGTGCAGACTGGGATACAGGAGATGTTGTAGGAACTTTAGAATATTATGCAGAAGATGCAAGTGGTAATGCACCTTATGTAACATCATTTATTAAAAGTGTTAATGGTGCAGATGGTTCAAATGGAACTTTACCAAGTGGTGCTTTAACATTCGGAGTAGCATCTTACAATCTTTCAGGTGGTGCTGTAGAAAAAATGAGAATTGATAGCACAGGAAAAGTCGGTATAGGAACTGGATCACCTGGATATAAGTTAGACATAAGTTCAGGAGATATTAATTTATCTCAAAGTCAAGGAATTAGAATTAATGGCTATTATAGATTATATGGAGATGGTAATTATACCACTTTAAGAAAACCTGATGGTGGAATAGGTTTATATTTAGGTTTATCTGATGCTGCTAATTATTATGATAACACAAGACACAGATTTAGACCAAGTGGTGGTGGTAGTAATTATTATATGACTGTATCTACTGGTGGACTTGGTATATCAAGAGGTACAGATGATGCAGAAGCTAAACTGCACATTGGAGATTCTGATAATGATAATAATGCTTTAGCAAGTAATGTTTTAGGCACTACATCAGGTAATAGTATAGATTATATTAAACTTGAATGTGATTCTACTAATGCAAATCAGTTAATATTTTCATCTGAAAGAGTAGCAGATGGTAGTGATTGGACTACTACAAGAGAAAGAATTAGAAGAAAAATAGATGGAAGTGATATGGGCTACATTCAGTTTGGTAGTGCCTTTGGTAGTAATGAAATGGTAGGTATCGGTAGAACTGGTGTAGGTACTGCTTTATCTGTAGATGGAAATTTAAGAGTCGGTATAGGAACTTTAACTCCTGATACTAAACTTGAAGTTACTGGTAGCACTAATACAGATTTATTTTCTCTTGAAGGTGCAGGTAGTTCATTTAAACTTATTGCAGAATCAGGAAGTACTGGCTCTTCTGATATAATGGCTTATAGGTTAGGACTACGATATGGCTCTAATGATAATGGATTTATAGATTTTTATAGAGGTCCAGATGGTGCTACTGGATATTTAACTTTTGGTGCATCAGGTAGTGAAGTTATGAGATTGGATAGATATGGTAATGTAGGTATAGGAACTACATCACCAAGTAAAAAGTTTGTAGTAAAAGGTGCAAGTGGCGATCAAGCAAGATTTGAACATAATGGTGCAGTAGGTTCAGTAGATATTTATAGTGGAACAGATGGTGGATTATTAAATGTAAGAAATGCTTCAGGAACTTCAATAATAGAATTAGATGGTAGAAGTGGTAATTTAGAACTGCCTTATGGTAGAATTACTGATGCAGGAACTGATATGAATATTGTATCAGATAATGCACTTACTCTTGGAACTGAAAGTGGAACTGCTCTAACAATACCAAATGCTTCTACTAATGTAGGTATAGGAACTGTATCACCGAGTACAAAGATGCACATAAAAGATGCTTCCAATAATGTAGATTTAAGAATAGAAACTGACAAAGCAGATGGTATGGCACAAGTACAATACCTAAATGATGCAAGACAATATAATGTTGGTATTAATAATGTTGATGCTTGGGGTGTATATGATGCTACTGCAAGTGCTACAAGATTAACTATTAACTCATCAGGTAATGTCGGTATAGGAGCAACTACAATAGACGATGGTAACTTGCAGATTGGTGATGCAAATTCAGCATTTAATATTGCAATAGCAGGACCAAGAACAAAATTTGGTTATGATGGAAGTAATGCTATTGTTCAAGGTGGTACAGCAAAAGGAATTGCTTTTTGTGTGAATAATACCACTTTAGGCTCAGGTGAAGCAATGAGAATAAACTCATCAGGCTTAGTCGGTATAGGAACTACATCACCTGCAACTAATTTACACATATCAAGTGGTTCTGCACAGACAGATAGTGATGGAATGCTTAAAGTAGAACAAACAAGTACTTCATCAGGAAGTGCAGCCACAAATGCAGGTATTAATACTAAAAATTATCATGGTACTTCTCAATTTTTACAATGGGAAGAACATGGATTAAGAATTGGAAGTAGAATATTAACTAATAGTGGTACAGGAGATGTTGTCTTTACAGCAGGTGCAGATTCTGAAAAGATGAGAATTAAAGCTGATGGATCAGTCGGTATAGGAACTGCATCACCAGGAGTAAAGTTAGATGTAGCTGGTCAAGCAAGAACTACTAATGGTATGTTAGTAAATAATGGAACTACTGCTGGATTCTTTACAACAGATTCTGATAATGTAAACTTTGGTTCATCAACATCAGGCAAAGGATTAAAAATATTTAGTGCTAATACTGAAAGACTAAGAATAGTATCGGGTGGAGATGCACACTTTGACCAAGATGTTATTGCATTTTCTACTACTCCATCAGACATAAGATTAAAAAAGAATTTTACAAAGATTGATAATGGATTAGATGTAGTCAATAAATTAGAAGGACATACTTTTAATTGGAAAAAAGGTGGAGATAGATTAAGTGCAGGATTTAAAGCACAAGAAGTAGAAAAGATTTTACCACATTTGGTTGATGAGAAGAAACTTCCATTAAAAGCAGATGATGATAAGGAATACAAGATTTTACGATATGAGGAAATGATACCTTATTTAGTAGAAGCAATAAAAGAACAACAAGATCAAATAAACGAATTAAAGGGGATCATAAATGGCTAAGAAAATAGCAGAAAAAGCAGTAGAAGCTGGAGTATCAGTTAAACAAGTTGAAATCAAACATCTTAGAACTATGAAAGATGAAGCAGGTAAAGATGTTTCAGTAGTAGATTGGACTGATGTAAGACCAGTAGATGATATGATTACACAAGCAGAAGCAGACTTAGTAAATGCTGAAGCAAGAGTAACTGAATTAAAAGCAGATATTGTTGAATACAAAAAGATTAAGGGTTAAGTATGGCATTACCAGTAGTACCAAGTAGCAACATAGGTTTATTTGCACATTTGAAAGAATCAACTTCTTGCGATGACACTACTAATATTAGTTTGAAAGGACTTATAAGTGGAGTTAGAGGAGATGGTAC